>Ga0208132_1001085_pt1 | contig 12102 bp, 10 predicted proteins | sample ETNtaG_16_FD_185785 | JGI IMG/M metagenome (GOLD analysis project Ga0208132, IMG submission 185785) | Marine microbial and viral communities from oxygen minimum zone, Eastern Pacific Ocean - ETNP201406SV199 (SPAdes) (version 2) | ecosystem: Environmental > Aquatic > Marine > Oceanic ... | reverse complement strand
GGAGCCTGCATACCTGTTTCACAAGCAGCTCCTCCAATTAAAACCTCTTTTGCATAAAGATTTGTCCAACTAAAAAAAACAAAAGTTGAAAAAACAAAAATACATAATTTGAATAAATTTTTTTTCTTATTTGGTGGTCACTAGAAGTTCTTACAGGTCTTATAGTTTTGTGAAAGTTCATACATTTATTTTCCCATTTTAAATTGCAATAGTCCAATAATTTTTTTGTTTCTTTTTTTTGGTAATATATAAAATCTTCATATTCAATTTCATAAAAACAATCAGGTAAAATCTTTTTCCAATAATTCATAATATCAATATATAAATTAAAAAAAATACCAATCTCCGACAGTTTAAATGAATACTCATTTCCTTTTGCAAAAAAATTTTGTTGAAAAACTGAAAGACATGTGTCCATTGGATTGCGCTTACAGTGAACAATTATTGCGTTTGGTAGAATCAACTTAATTAAACCAAGCCATCTAAAATTTAATGGCAGTTTATTTATAATGTATTTTTTATCAGGAGATATTTCTTTAGTTTTTTTAATATAATAATTGCCAGCATTATAAAAATTTTTTTTGAAAAAAGTTTTAGAATCAAATAATTTTTTTTTATAAAGAAAAAATTTATTAATTGTATCATCAAGATAGGTTATTTCTCCAGCGCCAAATACCTTGGAATGACTTGCTAATACTTGTTCTATAAGAGATGTTCCAGATCTTGGCATGCCTACAATAAATATTGGTGACGTATCTTTTGCACCACAATTCTTAAATTTATTATTTACATATTTGTTAAATGTTCTTTTAATATTGTTGAAAAGACTTATGTTATTTTTAGATGAATATTTTATAGTTGAGCGCTTCAAAGAATTTGCTTTTTTATAATAATAAAAAGATTTCTTATGATCTTCTTTATCATTTAAAGCTTTTCCAAGAGCAAAATATAAGAATTCTTTTTTTTCTTCATTCAATTTTATAGATTTAGAGAGAATTAGAAGCTTTTTGAATTCCTCATTATTATCTTTATAGTTTAACAATTTACTTATGTTGAAATGTGCTTTTGTATTAGTTGGGTTACATTTAATGGCATGTGAAAAATTTTGTTTTGCATCTATAAAATTGCCATAAGCCATATTAATTAATCCTAAGTTATTGTAAGCTGCATCATGTTTGGAGTTAATTTTAATAGCATCTAAAATATTTTTTTTTGCCTTATCTAATGAACCTAAGTAATAATATAAATAACCTATGTTGCATGAAGAATCAGCATTCTTCTTCATAAGTATTGATTTATTGTAAAATTCAATAGCTTTATCATAATCCTCAAGCTCAGTTAAAATTAGACCTAGAAAATATAATGTTTCGGCATTGGGAGAAATTTTCAACGCTTTAAGAAAATAATTTTTTGCAGTTCTGTAATTTTTTAAATCTAAATTAATTACACCAAGATTATTTAATGCAACAGTGTTCAGAGGATTTATTTTTAATTCTTTATTAAAAAACTTCAATGCGGATTTTGCTCGATTAGTTTTAAGATGTATTAAACCCAAGCTAGCAAATAAATTATTTACAATTTTATTTTGTTTGATTAATAATTTGTAGCCTTTTTCCGCATTTATTAAATCGCCAGATTTTTGAAGTTTTAAATAATATTCAAAATTCATAGAAAGTTATTTTATTTTATTCAATTAATTTAAGTCTATAGAGATTTTTACTGTCTAGAGTTTTGTTTTTTGCATAAATTTTCGATAAAAAAATATTTTTTAAAATTCTTTTGTAATGAGCAGAATAATTTTTTCTACCTGATCCGATACTAGGATGATATCTTAAGATATCACTCAGATACTTTTGATCGATTTTTTTTATACTTATGTAATTATTAGTCATAAAATTTATTAATGTTTAAAAAATCTATAATTAGAAAAATAAAGAGGAAGTCCATAAGAATTAGCATATTTAATGGTTTTATTGTCGTTGATAGACCCCCTTGGTTGAATTATAGATTTACAATTATTTTTTATTAGTAATTTAAGATTGTCTGTAAACGGGAAGAATGCATCTGAAGCAGCCACAAAACCAACCTTCTTTGTATGATTACTAGCTTTCATAAGAGATAATTTAGTCGCATCGACTCTGCTCATTTGACCAGCTCCGATTCCAATAGTTTGTTTGTTTTTTGTAAGTACAATTGAGTTTGACTTAACATGTTTACATACCCTAAGTGAAAAAATTAAATCTTCTATTGTTTTTTTTGAAGCTTTTTTGTTACTTACGCAATAAATACTGTTAAAATTAATTTTAGTTAAATTCTTATCCTGAAATATATAACCGCCATTGATTGATTTTATATCTTGTTTTTTATCAATCAATAAATTTTTTATTTTAATTATTATTAATTTTTTCTTTTTGCTAAAAATTTTAAGCGCAGGTTTTGTAAAATCATTTGCAATAACAATTTCATAAAAATGATTAGATATTTGTTTTGCTAAATTTAAAGTAACCAATCTATTCAAAGCCACTATACCTCCAAATGCACTAATTGGATCTGCCAGACGAGCCTTTTTATATGCACTTAATATGCGCTTACATGATGATGCCCCGCAAGGATTATTGTGTTTTACAATTATGCACGTAGGTTCTTTAAATTCATTAAGGCAATTGATTGCTGAATCTATATCAAGAATATTGTTATAACTAATTTTTTTACCTTGCAAAACATTATCGAAAAATGTTTTTTTACTTTTGTTTTTGTAAAAAAATGATTTTTGATATGGATTTTCACCATATCTTAAGCTAATTTTTTTATGATTTCTTATCTTAAAATAACGACTTTTATTTTTGTCAAGCCAGTTTGATATAGCTAAATCATATTTAGCAGTAGTAGTATATGCCTTTCGTGCCATTTTTTTTCTAAAATCTAAAGTGGTAGATCCTAGATTACTATTCAATTCATTAATAAAACTTTTATAATCTTTAATATCACAGATTGTTGTGACATATTCGTGATTTTTTGAGGACGATCTAAGTAAAGCTGGCCCCCCGATATCAATCATTTCTATGCATTTTGAAAAATCTGAGGTTTTTTTTATAGTTTTTTCAAATGGATAAAGATTAACAATTAAAAAATCAATAACCGGAAATTTTAATTTATTAAAAGATTTAATATGTTCGATTATTTTTCTATTAAATAACAAGGATGCATGGATATTTGGATGGAGTGTTTTTACTCGACCATCTAAAATTTCTTTAAATTTTGTAACATTTGATACAGACTTGCAAGGAAATCCCAAAGATAAAATATGTTTGGCGGTTGAACCAGTAGAAATAATTTTAATATTGTTGTTAAAGAATGAACTACATAAATTTTTCAGACCATTCTTATTGTATACAGAAATTAGAGCAAATTTTTCTTTCATCATAAATTATGTTTTAGTAATAGACCAAAACTGTGTTTGTTTTGAAATATCGGAATAATTGGATATAACAATTTGTTTGGTTTGTTCTATTTTTTTTCCTTCTCTTATATAAATACTATCTTCAAGTGTTAAACTTGTTTTGGATGTAAAAATCCAAGATTGGCCCCCTTTTGTCTTAATTAACACATTTTTATTATTATTAGTAAGCAAACAAGAACAATTAGGAGTTAAGTGAAATCTAACATTATAAAGAATTTTTTTATTATGTAATTTTGTTGTAATTATCGTGTCTTCACCCTCAATTTTGTTAAATTTTTTATAAATCTTAATTTTTCTTTTGATAATTTTGTTAAAGTTTTTAATATATCCATCATGACTTCCAGACCAAATTAAACTGTCTTCGTTCTCATTATTTTCAAAAATAATATTTCTAGGTATTCTTTTATATGATTTTTTTTCAACCAACTCGCTTATATTTGTATTTGCAACAATAATAGTTGAATGAGCAGCACTACATCTAAAATAATCTGGTCTTTTTACAAATCTTTTTTCTATTGATCCACAATTAGTAATAATTTTTTCATTATCACAACTAAATTCAAAACTTAAAGTACTTGCATGAAGATTTTGGTTAATTTCTTTATTTGAAGGTTTAACAACATCAAAAAATATTTTTAATTGATTATTTGAATAAACAGCAATTCCGTTATTGATGTTTTCAAGATTTTTTAATTTAATGTCTTTTGTTAGATTAATTATTTTGATTATATTATTATAATTTGCGCTATTTGATCCATTAAACAGAGCAATAGAATTATCTTTGTGTATTAAATTTCCAAGAACAGATGTCATATTGAAAATTTGATATTGAATTGAGTCAGGAACTTTTATTTCAAAAAACAAAAATATATTATTAATTTCATGTAAATTATTAATAAATTCAGCCTGATACGAGGGGTTATGAGATCTATGAAAACCATTGTTATCAATTTGTGCTCGCATTTGTTCTTTTAGCAAATAAATTATATTACTAATATTTTTATTATGTATCAATTTAAAAAGTAAAAGTATTTTTATAATTTCAATTGAAATATTTTTTTTTGAGACTCTAAACTTGTTTAATAAGTCTAAAATTAGAAAATGCTCTAATATGATTTTCCTAAATAATTTTTTTTCATTATTGGTTGAAGATATCGCATAAAAATCATAGTTATAAATTAGATTAATTAATCTTTTGCTTGTGAATATATCATTCCAAACAAAAGTTTTTTTTGAATATCTTTTATTATGCCAATTGATAATTTGTTTTTTTGCTATTAGAACACACTCTGTGCCGCCCAATTTTTTTGCAGCTATAAGCCAATCAAAACTATGATAAGTTTTACTTTCTTCTTCATAAAATTTAGAATTAAAATATTTTTTTGAAAAAAAAATTTTTTTTAAAAATAATAAATCCTCAAATATAATGTTTTTGAAATCATAGTTATAGTTTTTTTCAATAAATTCTTTCTCTCTAATTTTTAAAATAATACTATTTAGTAAAAAAAATCTGTAAATATAAAATAAAAAATATTTAATCATTTTTTTGTAATTTTGCTGCAAAAAAACCATCTATGAAAAATTTATTTCTAAAATTTGTTGGATGAGTTTTAAAAAATCCTTTTTCATTTATTAGTTCATTAATATCATGATTTTTAGAAAAAAATTTTTTCAAACTAAAATTTTTGTTATTATATAAAAATCTTTCAATCTGATTTTCCCCTTCAATATTTAAAAAAGAGCAAACCATATAAATAATAATACCATTATTCTTTACTAAATTTTTTGCCTTATTAAGAAACTTGTATTGAATTGAAGTAATGTATTGAAAATTAGGAGAGGAATGTCTGTAAAAAATTTCAGGATTTCTTCTGATTGTACCAATTGAAGAACAAGGTGCATCAATTATAACAATATCAAACTTATTTCTCGAATTTATTTTTAAACTATCTTTATTTATTATTTCATTTTGAAAATTCAAACGGCGAAGATTTTCTTTCATTATCGACACTTTATTTTTATTTTTATCGTAAGAAATTACTTCAGCATTATCACAAATCAATTGAATAGTTTTTCCCCCAGGAGCGGCACACATATCCAGTACCTTTTTTGAATTTTTTTCATCTAATAAAAACAACGGCATCATAGAAGAAAAATCTTGAATCCACCAAACACCCTCTCTGTATTTTGGTAAATTTTCAATTTTTGTGGTTTTTTTTATAATAAGCGAGTTCTTAGTTGTTCTAATGCTTGGCAACTTAAACTTATCAAGATCTTTTGAGGTTTTAAAAACTAAATGAATATCAGGCTCATTTTTTATAGTTTTAACAAAATTGGTCTTTTGTTTTTCATTCCAGTTTTTAGTTTGATCTATAAACCATTGAGGTAGCATTGAAAAAGAGACCTTTATTTTAGAAAGTTTTTTTTTGTTACGAGCTATGTTTCTTAATAAACCATTGATAAAAGCAGGATAAATTTTTAAGAATTTTTTATTTTTTGCAATTTCAACTGAAGAATTAATTACAGCATAATCCTTAAAATTTAGAAAAACAATCTGGGCTATACTACTTAATATAAGAAAATAACTGTTACTGTTTTTATTAATTTTTTTTACGTATATCTTTAAGATCTTATCTATTTCTAGATTATATCTCATACTAGTCAAAACTACATTTTGTATTAGTTTAATGTCACTTGAACTAATCTTTTTATTTTTTATTATTTTTAAATATATAGAGTCATAATTTATTTTCTCATTTTTTAATGATTTTAAAATTTGAAAAGTTATATATCTTGAAATCAAACCTTTTTGCATAATTTTCTAAATAGAATAATCTGATATTTTAATAAAGTAATCTTTTTATTGACAATCCAGCAGGTTGTTAGAATAATATCATTTTTAATATGATTACAAACCTAATTAATAACAATTTATCAAATTAATGCGTGGAAATTTAGAAACTATAGTAGGTGCAATGTTTGCAGGTAAAACTAGCGAACTTTTAAAGAGAATTTTATGGGCAGAACATCAAGGGAAAAAAATATTAGTTTTAAAACATAGAATTGATAATCGTTACTCAGAAAAATTAATTTCAACACATAATAATTTAAGTCACGAATGTTATGCAATGGACGACTGGAAAGATGTTCATTCACATTATGATTTTAGTAATAAAAAATATGATGTAATTTTTTTGGATGAAATTCAGTTTATGGATGCTGATGAAACAATATTAAATGTTGAAAAGTTTTTACAAATTGGTATTGATGTAGTTTGTGCCGGATTAGATCAAGATTCACGTGGCAAGCCTTGGGAAACATCATCATATTTGCTAGCTCTTGCAGATAAAATTACGAAAATTTATGGGTTTTGTAATGTATGCGGTATAGAAGCTACCAAAACATATAGAAAAATTGAGGGAGGGGACAGAACTCAGGTTGGCGCCTCAAATATTTATGAACCCAGATGTTTGAAACATTGGGAACCAAGATAATTAATAGATATGCAAATTTAACTGTAAGAAAAATAATTCATATATTTTTTACAATATTTACTAATTTCATTTATTTCATTATCTCTTAAAGTATTTTTATATTCGTTGATTTTTTTAGTAGTGATATTATGTCCCCATAACTCTGATTGGTAGGCTTTTTTGTTGTTAGATGCATAAACATCTTTGGATCTTTCCCAGATGTTTTCAGTATTTTTGTATAATTTTTTGTTAAAAAATTTTACTGAAAAGATGTTTAGTTGTTTAAGAGGATCCGTAACAAAATCTTCATATTTAATTGTATGAATTTTTTTTGAAACAAAATCTTCAAACTTAGGCTCAAGATATAAACGGTAAGAGATATTTATTTTATTACATAAAAGACTTAAATTATAAGGAAAGTGAGGCTCAATATTTTCATCTTTCTGTTTTTTTCCAACTCTAAGCATAGAAGAAATTATATCTCTCGGATCTCTTACAATCATTATATAATTTCCCCCTGGGAAGAAATCATATAAAACATTCATATTGGGTGTGAGTTTCATACTTTTTATGATTAAATTATCTACAGAGTATTTTTTAAGTAAGTTATCATAAAAAATTTTAATACACTGCTGAAAATATAATTTTATATCTTTATTTGTTTTATATATAGTTTTTTTCTATGTCAGCTTTTCTTAATAGCTGCTTATAATATAAATGAGATAAATCTGATGCAAAATGACTTTCTGGAAGAGCAGGATTAAAAATATCATTCGAACAAAGTGCATTATATATAATTGTTGAACCAGAACGAGGTGAACTTACTAGATTAAATATTTTTTTCACAAAAATTTATATTATTTGTTTAATCTATTTTTTACTAAATCTTGTACAACACTTGGATCAGATAAAGTAGTTGTATCTCCCAATTGATCGGGTTCGTTAGCTGCTATTTTTCTTAATATTCGCCGCATTATTTTTCCTGACCTTGTTTTGGGTAGACCTGAACTAAAATGAATAAAATCAGGAGTTGCTATTGGCCCTATTTGTTTACGAACCCATTTGCTTAAATCCTTTTCCAAAGTATCAGTTATATTTTCTCCAATATTTAGGGTTACATAACAATACAAGCCATTACCTTTAATATCGTGGGGATATCCAACTACCGCAGCTTCAGCAACTTTTGGATGAGCAACAAAAGCACTTTCAATTTCTGCAGTGCCTAAATTATGTCCCGACACAATAATTACATCATCAACTCTTCCTGTAATCCAGTAATATCCATCTTTGTCTCTTCTACATCCGTCTCCAGTAAAATATTTTCCATTATACTGAGAGAAATATGTTTCAATAAATCTTTGATGATTTCCATAAACAGTTCTCATTTGTCCTGGCCAAGAATCAGCAATACATAATCTTCCCTCGCATTCTCCATCTAAAATTAATCCTTTTTCATTTACAATAATTGGCCGAATACCATAGAAAGGTTTTGCTGCTGATCCAGGCTTCAATTCCATTGCGCCTGTTTGTGGAGAGATTAAGATTCCTCCTGTCTCAGTTTGCCACCATGTATCAACTATTGGACATTTTCCATTACCAGGAACATTATAGTACCATAACCACGCTTCTGGATTAATGGGTTCTCCAACAGTACCAAGTAGTTTTAATGAGCTTCTTTTTGTTTTTTTAACAGGCTCATCTCCTTCACGCATTAATGAGCGTATTGCTGTTGGAGCTGTGTAAAATATATTAACCTTGTGCTTATCAACAACCTGCCAAAATCTTGATGGATCAGGAAAATTAGGAATACCTTCAAACATTAATGTTGTAGCACTATTTGAAAGTGGTCCGTAAATAATATAGCTATGGCCTGTTATCCAACCAATATCTGCAGTGCACCAATAAATGTCATCTTTTTTATAGTTAAATATGTATTCATGAGTTATGGATGCATAAACTAGGTAGCCGCCTGTTGTGTGAAGAACGCCCTTGGGTTTCCCAGTTGATCCAGATGTATATAATATGAACAAGGGATCTTCGGCTGACATTTCTTCAGGTTCACAAATTATATCAGCAGAAGAAATTTCATCATCCAAGTATAAATCTCTTGATTTAACCCAATTAACTTTATTTCCAGTTCTTTTTATTACTAGACATTTTTTTACATCAGGGCATTTTTTCAACGCAGTATCAACAATCTTCTTGAGAGGAATAATTTTACCCCCACGAATTCCTTCATCGGCCGTGATAACATATTCAGATTTACAATCTTGAATTCGTCCGGCAATTGAGTCAGCTGAAAATCCACCAAAGATAATTGAGTGTATCGCACCAATTCTTGAACAAGCCAACATCATATAGGCAAGCTCAGGTATCATTGTTAAATAAATGGTGACCCTGTCGCCCTTTTTAACACCAATTTTCTTTAGAACATTGGCAGCCTTACATACATTTTCTAACAATTCCTTATATGTAATTTTCTTTGATGTTTTTGGATCATCGCCTTCCCATATGATTGCAACTTTATCAGGAGTATTTAATGCATGTCTATCAATGCAATTATAGGAAACATTCAAGCTGCCATCGTAGTACCATTTAATGACAACATCTTTGGAGCTATATTTAACATCCTTAATTTTTGAAAAAGGTTTTATCCAGTCTATCCTTTTTCCGTGCTCCCTCCAGAATTCTTCATTTTTATTAATTGATTTATCATATAACAAAGCGTAATCGTTTTTATTTACCTTTGCGTTTTGAATCCAATTTTCTCTTATCTTTATTTTTTCAGTCATACCTCAAGCACTTATATTCCAAGTAATTGATTAATGAAATATAATAAATATTATTTCATATATTCAAAATATTTTTTTCATCGTTATGAAATTCTCAACAATATTGTTATATGCCCCCTAATTCACATATTAAATTCCAAGATATTTTGTCTATTGGCATTACAGATAGTCTGCCTTGCTTAACTAAGGCTAAGTGTGATAATTTTTTTTCTTTTTTTATTTGTTTAAGAGTTATGGGATTATTTAATGATTTTTTTGTTTTTACATCTACAGCAACAAACTTTTTCATTTTATCCGTTGGATCTGTGTAATGTTCTTTTATGACAGATACAATACCAACTATCCTTTTTTCATTAACTGAGTGATAAAAAAAACACAGATCATTTACCCGCATACTCATTAAATTTCTTCTTGCTTGATAATTTCTCACACCATCCCATATGGTGATCTTTTCTTTAATTTGGTCATCCCATGACCATGTGTTTGGCTCTGATTTAAGTAGCCAATATTTCATAGACTGCCCGATTCTATAATTGACAGCCTTGGATTCGCTTTAAAATTGAATAAATGATCGGGTTTTATCTTGTGTTTATATTTTTGCAGTCCAACTAATGCAATCATTGCTGCATTATCGCCGCAAATTTCAATTGGTGGATAAACTATATTATATTTATTTATTTTATCATTGTTCAATAAGGAATTTCTCAAAGCTTTATTTTTTGCAACACCGCCCACTATTGATATATCTGCAATATTTATATTCTTATTTTTTAACATTTTAATTGTTCTTTCAATTTTATTGATAATAATTTCTATTATTTTATTTTGAAAAGAAGCGGCCATATCCTCTTGAAACTTTTGAGTAATTTTTGTTTGATTTTTTACGATTAAATTCACGGCAGTTTTAATACCAGAAAAAGAAAAACTCATATTTTTTTTATTTTTTAATGGGTGGGGCAAGTCATAAGCATCAAATTTTCCTTTTTGTGCAAATTTTTCTATTTCAGGTCCTCCCGGGTATGAAAGGCCTAGTAGTTTAGCCACCTTATCAAAAGACTCCCCCACAGCGTCATCAACAGTTTCGCCTAATAGCTCGTAATCATTTGGTTTTTTTATAAAATATATTTGAGTATGCCCACCTGTTAAAAGAATAGAAAGATTTGGAAATTTCAATATATTATTGAAAGTCGGAGATAATAAATGACCCTCAAGATGATTTACTGGATAAAAAGGTTTATTGATTCCAATTGCCATAGATTTTGCGATAGTTGATCCTACTAACAAACCCCCAATAAGCCCAGGTCCACAAGTTGCACAAAAAATATCTATATCATTTAGGTTTAATTTTGCTTGCTTGAAAGACAAGGGGATAATTCTTTGGAGAATTTGTAAATGAGCTCTAGAAGCGATTTCAGGCACAACACCTCCAAATTTATTGTGGACTTGCTGATTTTCTATAATTTGGTTTAGAATTTTTCCATCACTATCTATAATGGCAACTGAAGTTTCATCACAAGACGTTTCAATTGAAAATGCAAGGGCCATAAATTTCTATAAATTTTATACTGTGAAACATACTTAGAAAAATGATAAACTCAATAACAAATGAATAACGGCTTTTTAAATAATTTTTACCTTCTTACCAAATTAACGACTACCCTTATATTGTTTTTTGCTGTTTTGTTTCTCGGATATCTTTTGGTTAAATCATATAAAGTAAATAATGAAGAAAGTCATATAATAACTATTGATAATAAAATAAACGCACTATCACAATCAATTGAGAATTATTCTCAAAAGCTAATTTCAATTAATCAAAAAGTATCTAATAATGAAAAATCTTTAAGCCTTTTAAATGAAACATTCGATAATAATTTTGTGGATGTTATACTTGATGAGTTTTTAAAGAAAAATCAAAACTTACAAGATCAGATCACAAATCTAGGCAATTCAATTAATTCTTCTGAAGATAGAATTATTAAACATAATGAAAATAAAGGTGCGAATAACACTGTTTCTAACTTGGTTAATTTAATAATACTTAAATATGAAAACGGCTCAAATATAAATGCTGAGTTACTATTATTACAAAATCAAACTTACGATGATTCTAAAAAAGCTTATTTAGAGAAACTTTTTATTTTGTCTGATCAAAAATTTATTGGAATCATTAATTTACAGAATCAATTTGAGATATTAATGAGAGAATATCTCAATGATTATTATAAAAAGAAGAACAACAACCTATTTATAAATTACTTAATAAATTTTTTTTATATTGAGCCAAACTATAATTCTAATTTTAAGAATGAGATCCTTAAAAGATTTTCTATGATAAAAAATAAATTATATGAAAAAGACATTAAGATCTCTTTAG
>Ga0208132_1001078_pt1 | contig 12179 bp, 10 predicted proteins | sample ETNtaG_16_FD_185785 | JGI IMG/M metagenome (GOLD analysis project Ga0208132, IMG submission 185785) | Marine microbial and viral communities from oxygen minimum zone, Eastern Pacific Ocean - ETNP201406SV199 (SPAdes) (version 2) | ecosystem: Environmental > Aquatic > Marine > Oceanic ... | reverse complement strand
CTGATCGGAGAGGGCGGCGCTACTGCGTTCACCCAGGGCGCCGGCTTCAACGGTATCGTCGTCGCCCTGTTCGGTGGGCTGCATCCCCTGTACACCGTGCCGGCATCTTTCCTCTTCGGGGGGATGTTGATCGGGGGAATCGAACTCCAGAGGGAGTTGCAGGTCCCGGCAGCCCTGATCGTCGCCCTGAACGGTGTCGTCGTCGTATTCGTCGTCAGCAGCCTCAGACTCAGGACGAAATTGCAGCGGTGGTCTGAGGACGCTGTGCTCCGAAGGGGTCGTAAGTGAGCGAATTCTTCACAACCACGGCCATCGTCGCAACACTTGCTTCTGGTATCCGCCTCTCTGCGCCCTTCCTGATCGCGGCACTGGGTGAATCGGTGGGTCAGCGGGCAGGCGTGCTCAACCTCGGTGTCGAGGGCGTCATGCTGATCGGTGCGTATGCGGCCTACAACACGGCTCTCGAGACGGGGAACGTCCTTGCAGCCGTGTTCGTGGCCATCCTCGTGGGCGTTCTGATGGGTGCCATCTACGCATTCATCACCGTGGTGATGCATGCCCAACAGGGGATCAGCGGGATCGGCATCTACCTGTTCGGACTCGGGATCACGGACCTGCTCTTCCAGAAGCAGGTGGGGACGCCGAAGCCGATCGACGGCCTTCGATCGACATCGGTTCCCCTCCTCGGCGACATCCCGACCGTGGGTGAGATCTTCTTCCGCCACAACGCGCTCGTCTATGTCGCCTACCTGCTGATCCCCGTCGTGTGGTTCGTCGTCAATCGGACCACCTTCGGACTCAACATCCGAGCTGTTGGCGAGACGCCGGAGGCGGCGGACACGCTCGGCGTGAGCGTCACCTGGACCCGGGTCTCGGCAATTCTCATCGGGAACGGGCTGGCTGCACTCGCCGGAGCGGCGCTTGCCCTGGAGATCGGGATCTTCCAGTACAACCTGACCGCGGGACAGGGATTCATCGCGATCGCCCTGGTGTACTTCGGTGCCTGGCGACCCAGCGGGATCATGGCCGGTGCGCTCCTGTTCGGAATCGTCTCGTCGACCGTCCTGCAGTGGAAGACGTTGGGCATCGTCTCAGGTTCCGCGTCCAGCTTCACCGCCATGGCGCCGGCGGTCCTCACGATCCTCGTTCTCGTGGTTGTCAGCCGTCGCATCGGCCAGCCGTCGGCACTCACCAAGCCATTCGACCGATCCGACTGACGCAGGATGATGTTTCTGAAGGACCACCCGATCCGGGACGGAAGCAGCAATGGACCACCCTCGGTCGCGTGGCAACCGGCCCGTAGTGCTCGGGGTGGATTCTTCGACCCCGAGGCCGATTAGCCCCATGTCTCCTGACCTGGATGTTCCGATGCTCGAGATGCGGGGCATCACCAAGCGATTCCCCGGGGTCGTCGCCAATGAGGGCGTCGATTTCACGGTTCGTTCAGGTCGGGTTCACACTCTTCTCGGTGAGAACGGTGCCGGCAAGAGCACGCTGATGAAGATCCTCTTCGGGCTCTACCGGCCAGATGAGGGGTCGGTGCACCTCGAAGGCACGGAGGTGGAGATCCGTTCGCCGGCGGACGCAATCTCGCGGGGCATCGGCATGATCCACCAGCACTTCATGTTGGTCCCCACGCTCACCGTCGCAGAAAACGTCGCCCTGGGCCTCGGTGGCGCGTGGGGTTTTTCCGACCTGCGACCGATCCGACAGCGTCTGGTGGAGGTTTCCGAGCGATATGGCCTTGAGGTCGATCCTGATGCCTTCATCTGGCAACTGGCGGTCGGGGAACGCCAACGTGTCGAGATTCTCAAGGCGCTGTTCCGCAATGCTCGGATTCTCGTGCTCGACGAGCCGACCGCCGTACTCACCCCCCCAGAGGTCACCGACCTCTTCACGACACTTCGCCAACTCAGGGACGACGGTCGCGGGCTGGTCTTCATCTCCCACAAGTTGCACGAGGTAATGGAGATCTCGAATGAGATCACGGTTCTCCGAGACGGTCGGATCGTCGGGAACACGGTGCCGGAGTCATCGAGTCGGGAATCTCTGGCCCAGATGATGGTCGGTCGACCGGTCCTGTTCACTCGTACCGTCCAACACCACGATCCCGGTGAGGATCGACTCGTGGTCCGTGACCTCGCCGTGCAAGGCGATCGGGGCAACCTTGCCGTCGACAAGGTGTCCCTCAGCGTGCGGGCAGGCGAGATCCTGGGAGTCGCCGGCGTATCCGGCAACGGACAACGCGAGCTCGCCGAGGCCATCTTCGGCCTTCGACCCGTGGAGTCCGGAGGAATTGATATCGATGGGGTTCCGGCCGATTCGCTCGCCCCGAAGGCGGTCCGTTCGAAGGGCATGGCCTATGTCCCCGAGGAGCGCATGAGAGACGGTGTGATCGGCGAGTTCACCGTCGCCGAGAATCTGGTGTTGGTGGACCATGGATCCCCTCCGTATACCCGATGGGGGTTCCTCAGGTTCGGTGCAATCAGGAAGCAATGCACCAAGTTGGTCCAGCGCTACTCCGTGAAGACTCCGATGCTCGAGACGCTGACCCGGAGCCTCTCGGGCGGCAACATCCAGAAGGTCGTCATTGCGCGGGAGTTCAGTTGTGGCGCCGAGATTCTCGTCGTCTCACAGCCGACGCGGGGCATCGACGTCGGTGCCGCAGAGTACGTCCACGAGCAGTTGCTTGGCCAGCGCGCCGCCGGCGCCGCCATCCTCCTCATCAGTGAGGACCTCGACGAGGTCCTGCAGATGTCTGATCGAGTCGCCGTCATCTTCAGAGGACAGATCATGGACCAACTCCCCCGGAGCGAAGCAACGGCCATGCGGGTGGGGCGCCTGATGATGGGGCTCAAGGCCGAATAGACCGAAGCGGCGTCTCCAATGGTGGTTGTCCGACGGTGGGGTCGTCGCCAGTTGGTTCAGTTGCGGTCGGCGGCGATCAGGGCGGCGCCGAGCGCTCCGGCGTCGTCACCCAATTCTGCCAGCCGCACGTCGACGGCCGGACGGTGCTCGGCGCCCAGCAGCAGATCCCCCAGGTGTTGGTCGATGCCCGATCGCAGAGGCTCGCCCATGTCGGTGAGTCCGCCACCGACTACGACCCGTTCGAGGTCGAGGATGACCACCAGGTTGGCGACCCCGCGTGCGACCTCGCGGCAGAAGCCGTCGAAGATGGAGGCGGCGTCGGCGTCGCCCTCGGTGAGAGCCGTGGCCACATGGTGGCTCGTGACGCCGTCGGCCGAGCCCGCCAGACCGAGGCCCCGGTCGAAGCCACCCGTCGCGGCGGCCTCGCGGCCGATGCGGCCCAGAGCCGAACCGGAGGCGAAGTACTCCCACGGGCCCTGGTGTCCCGTTATGTGTGCAGGGCCGTGGGCGTCGACGACCATGTGGCCCACCTCGCCGGCGAAGCCGTGAGCCCCCTCGAGGAGGCGGCCGTCGACCACGAACCCGGCCCCGATGCCGGTCCCGAGGGTGACGAGGCCGAAGTGGTCGCTGCCCCGGCCGGCGCCCAGCCGGGCCTCTGCCAGCGTGGCTGCCGAGGCGTCGTTGCCGACCGTGACCGGGACGCCGACGGCCTCCTCGAGTTCGGGACCGATCGGGAACCCGAGCAGGTCGGGCAGGTTCGGGGAGTAGCACAGCGTCCCGGCCCGGTCGACCAGCCCGGCGATGCCGAGCCCGACGGCCTCGACCGTTCCCTCGACCCACAACCCTTCGACCATTCTGGCGATGCCATGGACCAGAGCCGGTCCGTCACCGGCACTTGACGACCGACGCCTCCCGAGCACCCCTCCCGTGGCGGGGTCGACCAGCAGCGCCCGGGCGTTCGTGCCCCCTACGTCGACCCCGACGATCACCGTCGGAACCCGGTCAGGTCGGCCAGGGCCTCGGCGTTGCGGTCACCGTCGTCGGGTCCGCCGGTGCGTGCGACGCCGGCGATGATCCGTCGACGCACGGCCGCCGACATCGTGTCGATCGTGAGCACCACCAGAACCGTGATACCGAGTACGGCCCCGACGGCCGAGAAGTTGCGGAACATGAGCTGCGACACAAGCTCGGCACCGACTCCGCCAGCGCCGATCATGCCGAGAACCGCCGAGGCGCGCACGTTGATCTCGAAGCGGAACAGCCAGAACGAGGCAACGATCGGCATGATCTGGGGCAGGATGCCCCACCGCATCCCGGACATCCAGCGCCCACCAGTCGCCTCGACCGCCTCGAGCGGGCCGGTGTCGACGCCTTCGATCGCCTCGGTGGCCCACTTGCCGAGGGTGCCCACCGAGTGCAGGCCGATCGCGAGGGTGCCGGCCCACGGGCCCAGGCCGGTGATCGGGATGAAGATCACTGCGACGATGAGCTCGGGTACGGCCCGGATGGCGTTGAACAACTGGCGCACCGGAATCCTGATCCAGCGGGGAGCCACGTTGGTGGCGGCGAGGAACGCCAGCGGCAGCGAGAGGACCGCTCCGATGATCGTGCCGATCCAGGCGATGTAGACCGATTCGAACACCTTGCCGACGACTCCCCGGTCGAGCGCCTCGTCCATCGCCGGTGGCCAGAGTCGCTTGAAGACGTCCCAGGCGTCGCCGGGCGCCCCGAGGAAACGTTCGAGCGTGACATCGATGCCGGTCACCGACCACACGCCGCCGATGACGAGGGCGAGGGCCAGGAGGGCCCGTCGGCGTCGGACGCCGCTTGGAGGGGAGGGCCGGGAAACTGTTGAGGGAGTGTGGGTCGCCGTCATGTCACACCAGCCGCTTCCGAATCGCCACACTGACCTGTTCGATGACGAACACGACCACGAAGACGATGATGAGCATGCCCAGAACCCGGTCGAACCGGAAGAACTGCCGCTGGGCCTCGAGCACCCGGCCGATGCCTCCGGCGCCGACGAGCCCCAGGACGATCGATGCCCTGATGTTGAGTTCGAACACGTAGAGGGCGTACGCCACGTACTCGGGAAGCACCGTGGGGAGCACGCCGGTGCGGATCGCCGGAAGGTGCCGGGAGCCCGTGGCTCGGGCGGCCTCGAGCGGGCGCGGGTCGGCGTTGTCGACCGTCTCGCTGAACAGCTTCACCATCACGGCGAGCGAGAAGACGCTCAGGGCCCAGGTGCCGGCGAAGGCTCCGATTCCGACAGCGGTTACGAGCAACTTGGCCCAGAACAGGTCGGGGACGGCCCGCACCACGTTCATCACGGACCGGCTCACCAGGTAGGTGGGCCGGTTGGGTGCGGTAAGGCGCGACATGGCGAACGAGATCGGCAGGGCCAGGCCACAACCGACGATGGTCGCGAGGATGGCGATCTGGAATGTCTCGACGAGTGGGTCGAGCACGTTGGAACGGTCGAGGACCCAGTCCCAAGGAACCGGCCAGAACTTCTCCCAGAGCGGGTTGTTCCAAACTTCCCAGAAGGTCGAAACGGCGAATTCGACTTCTCTGGCGGCGAAGCCGGTGAACGCGAGGAGCCCGGCGGTGATGCCGAACGTGCGCAGGCGGGGCCGGGGGCGAACCGGCCGGGCCGTTCCGCCTTCACTCACGTCAGGTCGCCCTCGGTGCCCACCAGGTCGTCGTCGCTGATCGCCCGGCCGTAGATCTCCATGAAGGTGTCGTCGTCGACGTCGGCGATATCGCCGTCGAAGACCAACTCGCCGTCGCGGAGCCCGACCAGGCGGCTGCCGAACTCGCGGGCCAGGTCTAGGTAGTGCAGGTTGACGATCGTGGTGATCCCGAGGTCCCGGTTAATGCGCTGGAGGTCGCCCATCACCTGTCGGCTGGTGACCGGGTCGAGCGAGGCAACCGGTTCGTCTGCCAGCATCACAGACGGTTCCTGGACCAGCGCCCGGGCGATGCCGACCCGCTGCTGCTGACCGCCCGAGAGGTTCGAGGCCCTGACGTAGGCCTTCTCGACGATGCCGACCCGTTCGAGGGCCTGCATAGCCCGCTCCCGGTCGTCAGCCGGCCAGAGCCCGAGGGTGGAACGCCAGACGGGAACGGTGCCGAGTCGGCCCATGAGGACGTTGTTCAGCACCGAGGTGCGGTTAACCAGATTGAAGGTCTGGAAGATCATCCCGATCTGTGATCGGAGAGCACGCAGTTCAGCGGCCGAGGCGCCGACGACCTCGGTGTCGTCGACGGTGATGGAACCACCGGTGGCAGGAACCAGACCGTTGAGGGCACGTAGCAGGGTGGACTTGCCGGCGCCGGACAACCCGACGATGACGATGAACTCACCGTCCTCGATCGTCAGGTCCAGCCCGCGCAGGGCCTGCACGCCGCCCCGGTAGGTGACCGAGACATCTTCGAACCGGATCATCCGGGCAGGGTAGTTGTCGGGGCCGGGGATTATGTGGGGCAGACGCCACGATGCCGGCGCCCCCGGAGGGACGCCGGCATCGTGGAACGAGGTCTGGTCAGCCCGGGGGCTCTGTGATGCCGAGCGCCTGTGCGGCCGCCCGAACGATGTCGAACTCCGAATCCTCGGCCCCACGGATGCTCGTCCAGCCGTAGATCTCGTCGAACATCGCCTCGCCCTCTTCGGTTGCGAGATAGGCGTCGATGGAGTCGTAGATGGCGGTCTTGAGGTCGCCCGGGATTTCCGAGCGAACCGCCACGATGTCGTTGGGGATCTCGCCGGTGATGTTGAACACGATCACCTTGTCGCCCACGTCCAAGTTCGTCTTACGGATCGAGCGGCGGGCATCGTCGTAGGAGAGGCCGATATCGGCATCGCCGTTGTAGACGGCTATGACCGCAGCATCATGGCTACCGGTGTAGACGACGTCAATGTCAGCATCGGGGTCGATGCCGGCGTCGATGAGCTGGAGCTTGGGGAACAGCGAACCAGACGTGGAACTCTCGGACGTGAAGGCCACGGTCTTGCCGGCCACGGCACTCAGGTCAGCCTGACAGGACATGCCGGCAGACACGTCTCCGACGTCCTCTACGGTCTCACCGAGGGCCTTGCCGTCGTCACCGAAGTAGACGCCGACCTGGAGGGCCACGGCGTCGAGAGCGCCGACCTGGACCACGCCGTCGGGCGAGTTCTCAAGTGCGGTGCCCGACTCGGGGGCCGAGTCGCAGATGCTGGCGTCGTTGGTGAACCACTGGCCGTGGTAGGTGGCGGCGCCGTAACGGACGGACATGATCAGCGGTTCGATGCCGCCGAACTGGTCCTTGGCCAGCGTGTAGCCGAACGGTCCGAAGGCGCCGAGGTCGGCCTGTCCGGTACCCATGGCGGTGACGAGGCCGGTGTAGTCGGTCGTGACGAACCCTTCGACCTCGATGCCGAGCGCCTCCTCGAGAACGTCCATGAACGGCTGGATGTCGTCCTGGAGTTGCTCCTGTTCCTGACTCGGGACGAAGCCGAACGTGATCGACTCGGGCCACGGTTCCGATGACGGTCCCGCGGTTGTCAACTCACCCGAGGAGAGCATGGCCACGATCTCGTCTGCTGCGCTACGTACGTCGGCAGGCAGCCCGTAGGCGTCGTTGTACTCCATCACGAGGCCGCCATTGGCGAGGTTCAGAGCGAAGACCTCACCACCGAGAGTTCCATCCGCGATGCTGTCGAGGATCTGGTTGAGTGCGATCTCCCAGTGGTACACCTGAGAGGCGACCACGATCTCTTCGCCCAGAGTGGTCTGGTTGGCCTGTGTGCCGAACCAGCTGACACCAGCGTCGCGGGCCACACCGGTTGCGCCAACCACCATCTGTGCCGTGCCGGTGAGCACGTCTGCGCCGTTGCTGATGTGCGCCTGCGCTGCCTCGGCGGCCAACGCCACGTCGCTGAACGACTCGATGTAGTTGACGTTCACCTCGACGCCCGGATCCTGGTGTGCCACACCGGCGACGAATCCGTCGACGTAGAGCTTCGCGTCGCCGACCGGGATCGGTCCGATCACGCCGATCACGCCGGACTCGGTCAATTGCGCAGCGGTCGTGCCATTTACGAATCCACCCTCGTCAGCTTGCGTCATGTACGCGAACACGTTGTCGAGCCCGAAGGTGTCTATCGTCGTCCCCCAGGCGAACGACACGCCCGGATACTCGGGTGCGATCTCCTGGAGTGGTCCCCCGTACTGGGAGCCATGGGCGATCACCAGGTCGTAGCCGTCCTCCGCATACCCGCGTACTGCAGCGGCAGCATCCTCGACGATGAACGTCCCATCGGTGACGTGGACCTCGATCGAACGGTTCTCTCCGACAGTCGCGATCGCGTCAACCATGCTCTGCGTGAAGGCCAGGTCGTTGCTCGCACTCGGCGCCACCAACGCAATCCGAATGGGCGCCGCCTCGGCCGGCGGCTCGGTCGTGGCCGGAGCCACACGCGGTGCTGCAGCGGCGGCGATCCAGCCGGCTACCAGGTCGGCGTTGTCAGCCATCCACTCTGCAGCGAGTTGCTGGACGTGGGCTTCTGAACTGTCGCCGTTGGTCTGTGCGACCTGAAGGATCGAAATATCGAGGATCGAGGGACGAATCTGCTCCAGCAACGAATGCAGGAACGGGTCGCCCTCCAACAGGTCTATACGGGCAGACACCTGGATGTCGGCAGCTTCCCAACCCAACTGGCACGGCTGCGTGCACGTGTCAGCAGGAGCGTCGCGGAAACCTTCACCCTGCGAATGGTTTTCACCACCCTGCAGCTCCAACGGGTTCGAATCGTCCAGAACCGAGTCTTCTTCGACGGACAGCCAGTACACGTCCACACCCGGAACCATCTCGACCACATACGAAGAAGGCGTCCACGTATAGATCACTGCAGGCTCGTCAGAACGCACACGGTTCACGAACTCGGCGAACAACGCGTCGTACCCGGCCTTGGTCTCGATCAGGTTGTCCCAACCGGCAAACGCAATCTGGTTCTCGATGATGTCGTCACAGGTCCAATCCTCGGGACAACCCAGGATCTCACCCACACCGTCACCATCAGTGTCCAGCGCCTCATACAACGCCGGCGTGTCATTGATCTGGTCCAACGTCGTGATGCCCTCGGCATCAGCCCACGCCTTGGTGATCAAGTAACCCTGAACACCAGAATTCTGGAACAGACCATCAACTGCCTGCACATGGTCAGCAACCAGGCTGCCATCAGGCAACTCGTTCTCATACCAGGAGAAATGCCCCGGATACCAGGAGTTCGCCCACAGGTCACACGTACCCTCAGCCATCGTCGAATACGCATTCGACGGACCAAGCTCGATCAAAGACGGATCCGAAACCTCATACCCGCCCGCAACAAGGACCTGACGCACGATCTCGGCCTGGACATAACCAGACGCCCAGTTCGCACGACACATCGTCACAGGAGCCGCCACAGCGACATCGCCGACCTGTTGGCCACCCAGCGGGGCATATTCATAGATGACGTTGGCAGTGGAAGCTTCGTAGTCGGTCGAATCGATGTTTTGGATGACGGTGATCTTCGCCGACGAGCAATCGCCGAACGCATCACAACTCATCAAACCGATCAGACCCGAATAGTTCGACACACCATTGAGGTACTCACGCACCTTGGCACGGTCGATGACCAAAGTGCCACCGTCGTCGGTCGACGCAGCAGCAATGGCGTCCATGAGCAACACCGCAGCGTCATACGAATGCGCCCAGAACGGCGCAGCCGGAGCCTCACCGAACTCGACCTCATAGTCGGCCAACACATCAGCAGCCGACGCACCCGTCGACTCGTTGAAGTTGTCGCCATAACGCACGTCCGGACCCGAGAAATACATGCCCTCGGTCTCAGCCATCGCCAAATAGTTCGAGTTCAACAAACCATCAGCAGCCATCATCACCGTGTCCTCCAGACCCGGCACCGCAGGCGACTGCTGGATGATGAAATCACCCTCCGGCTGGAAGATCGGGAAGAACAACAACTCCGGCGAACCGGCAGCAACCTCGGTCAACACCGGAACCATGTCCGTGTCGCCCTTGTTCACAGCCGTGAACCCGGTCAACGTGCCACCACCAGCCTCGAACGCATCAGCAAACGCACGCGCCAGACCCTCGGTGTAGGGATCACCATCATGGATCGCAGCAGCACTCGACACACCCAACACCTCGAGCGCGAAATTGGCCGCAGCCTGACCCTGGTACAGGTCGTTGTGCGCCGTGCGGTAATACCCCTCGTGATAGTTCGCACCAGCAGTACCAGCAAGATCCGACGTCAAAGCAGGCGACGTGTTCGAACCCGAGATCATCACCATCCCAGCCTCGGAAATCAACGGAGCAGCAGCAGTAGCCGCACCCGAACACGACGTACCGATAACACCGATCACGTCCTCGTCAGCCACGATCGTCTGAGCAGCAGCCTGACCACCATCAGCCGAACACAGATCATCAAGACCCGTACCGACCTCTACATCATGCCCACCGATCTGGCCATAGTCAGCAACAGCCATACGGATCCCGTTCTCATTGGGAATACCCAAAAACGCCACATCACCCGAAATGGCATTCAACGAACGAATCTGGATCGCCTCACCCGGACCAACCTCGACAACGTCCGCCGCCGCCGGAGCCGCAGTCGTTGCCGGAGCAGTCGTAGACGACGGGGCATCGTCACTACCACAAGCCGCAGCCACCACCATCAAACTCAACGCGATCGCCGTCAAACGGCGCAGTCGTACATTCATCCTCGATCCCCTCCTTGGGTTCGTTTCACCGGGCGACGCGCTCCACACCACCCACGGCCCGGTCATCATTACCGGTACCCGCCCAAGAGGCAAGTCCACGGCGTAATCTCTGCGATCGTGCCCGACGACCGGAGTGGATTGGGACGCCTTTCGGCCCTGGCCGGTGTCACCTGCTGGTCGGCGGGCAACATCATGGTGGCCCGCTTCGACATGCCGGGCCTGTGGATCGGCTTCTGGCGGCTCACGATCGGGGCGTTGACCTACGGCCTGGTCCTCCACCTGGGCGGCCGCCGCGTCAGGCTCGCCACCCTGCGCCTGGTGGCTCCGGCGGCGATCGTCATCGCCTGCGAGATCGGCATCTTCTTCACCGCCCTGCGTACCACCACGGTCGCCAACGCCACGATCATCGGCGCCCTCCAACCGATCGTGCTCCTGGCGGTGGCCTCCCGCCGCTACCGGGAGTCGGTCACCGCCTGGCTGGTCGGGGCCACCCTGGTGGCCGTGGGCGGGATCGCCCTCGTGGTGCAGGGCTCCTCGTCCCAGTCGGGCTGGAGCCTGCGCGGCGACATCCTGGCGTTCGTCGCCATGTTCTTCTTCTCGGCCTACTTCGTGCTCGTGAAGGAGATACGCCACAGGGTCGACACCTTCACGCTCCAGACGACGTCCATGGCGATCGGAGCGGTCGTCCTGTTCCCGATGGCTGCCATCGATGCCGGAACGCCCGCCGTGCCCTTCCCGTCATGGGGCCAGTGGGCCTGGCTGCTCGCACTCCTGGCGGTTCCCGGTACCGGGCACGTCCTCATGAACTGGGCGCACCTGCACGTGTCGCTGAGCCTCACCGGTCTGCTCACGCTGGCGATTCCGGTGATCTCGGGGGTCGGTGCCTGGCTGGCCCTCGACGAGCGGGTCACCCCGGTCCAGGGGCTAGGCATGGTCGTGGTGCTGGCGGTCCTGGTGGCCGTGATCGTGCGTGATGCCCGCCTCGCCCGGAGGTGACGCCGGCCCTTCCGGCGTCTACGGTCGCGGCAAGACATTCAGTCCCTACACGGAGGCACATGAACCATGAGCGTTGACGGAACCTGGAACGTCACGATGCAGACCCCGATGGGCGCCCAGGATGGCACCCTCACCTTCTCCACCGACGGTGGCACCCTCACCGGTGAGATGGGCGGCGACCAGGGCAACCTCGCCCTCGAGGAGGGAACCTGCGACGGCAACGACCTGTCATGGGTGGTCAACATGACCTCGCCCATGCCCATCAAGGTGGAGGCAACCGCCACGGTCGACGGTGACTCGATCAGCGGCGAGGCCAAGTTGGGCGCCTTCGGCACCGCCACCTTCGAGGGAACCAGGGCCTGATGGACGTCGCAACGACCGACTCTCTGCCCGGTCGCCGGATCACGGCGGTGAAGGGCGTGGCGCTCGGCTCGACGGTCCGGTCGAAGAGCGCCGTCAAGGACATCGGTGCAGGCCTCAAGTCACTCGTGGGTGGCGAGCTCAAGAGCTAATCGGACATGCTCGTCGAGGCGCGGGCCCAGGCGCTCT
>Ga0208132_1001075_pt1 | contig 12211 bp, 11 predicted proteins | sample ETNtaG_16_FD_185785 | JGI IMG/M metagenome (GOLD analysis project Ga0208132, IMG submission 185785) | Marine microbial and viral communities from oxygen minimum zone, Eastern Pacific Ocean - ETNP201406SV199 (SPAdes) (version 2) | ecosystem: Environmental > Aquatic > Marine > Oceanic ... | reverse complement strand
TGTAAAAAACATTAAAGATTTAGAAAAAGCAGCCAAAAAACATAAAATACAAAAAATAGAAGGCTTAGGTCCAATTGTTGAGGAAAACATACTAAAAAGTATTGAATTTGCAAAAGCTTCTGGAAAAAGATTTCTTTTAGGGACTGCTTTGGATATTGCAGAAGAAATAAAGAACAAATTTAAAAAATTAAAAGATGTAAACAAAATAGAGGTAGCAGGCTCTTTAAGAAGAAAAAAGGAAACTATCGGAGACATTGATATTCTAATAACATCGAAAAATTCTGGCAAAGTAATGGATTTCTTTACAAAAATGGATGATATAGAAGATGTTTTGGCAAAAGGCCCTACAAAAGCCTCTGTTAGATTAGAAGGCATACAAGCGGATTTAAGAGTGTTGCCTGAAAAAACCTATGGAGCAGCTTTGTTGTATTTTACCGGAAGCAAGCAGCACAATATTGCGTTAAGGAAAATTGCAATAAAGAAAGGAATGAAATTATCTGAATATGGCTTATTTAATAAGAAAACAAATAAACTTTTAGCAGGCAAAACTGAAGAAGAATGCTATAAAAAACTTGGCTTAAAATATATAGAGCCGGAGATAAGGGAAGAAGAAGGTGAAATAGAAGCCGCATTTAAAGGAAAACTGCCAAAACTTATTGGCTATAATGACATTAAATCAGATCTGCAGATGCATACAAAGTGGTCTGATGGCAGCAATACAATAATGGAAATGGCTTTGGCTGCAAAAAAACTTGGTTTTGGATATATATGCATAACTGACCATGTTGGAGATACATTCAAGATTGCAAACTCATTAAATGAAAAAAGAATTAAAAAACAAAGAAAAGAGATTGATAAAATAAACAATAAAATAAAAAATTTTACTGTGCTACAAGGCGGAGAAGTAAACATTAAATCAGATGGCAGCTTAGATATGAAAGATAGCGTTTTAAGAAATCTAGATATCGTTCTAGCAGCAATACATTCCGGATTTAAGAATCCTAAGGAGAAAATAACTCAAAGGTTAGTTAAAGCGATGGAAAACGAGCATGTTGATATAATAGCCCATCCTTTTGGCCGCTTGCTTAGTACAAGGCCTGCTTATGAAATGGACTTTGACAGGATTTTAGGGAAAGCAAAGCAAACAAAAACCATTTTGGAAATAAATGCTTATCCTGAAAGGCTTGATTTGAATGACGTTCATGTACGTGCTGCAGTAAAATCAAAAATCAAGCTTTCAATAGGGACTGATGCCCACGAAGCCAGTGAGCTAAGGTATCACAAACTTGGCATAGCAACAGCAAGGCGTGGTTGGACAACAAAGAAAGATGTAATTAATACTTATTCTGTTAAGGATATGTTGAAACTATTAAAATAAATTCAAAAACTATTTAAACCCTATATCTGGATTATAAAAGGATGGTAAACATAGCAATCAACGGCTTCGGAAGGATAGGAAGGCTTGTTTTTAGAATAGGTTTCAAGGAAAAAAAATTCAATTTTGTTGCTATAAATGATTTAACAGATGCAAAAACATTGGCTAATTTGCTCAAGCGTGATTCAGTTCATGGAACTTTCGATGCAAAAGTTGAAGCAGGAAATAATTATATTAAAATCAATGGGAAAAAAATTATAGTTCTAAGTGAGAAAGATCATACAAAGCTGCCATGGAAAAAGTTTAAGGTTGATATAGTTGTAGAAAGTACAGGAAGATTCAGGAAAGAAAGCGACCTTCAGGACCATATAAAATGCGGAGCAAAAAAAGTTTTATTATCTGCACCTGGAAAAGGGGGAGATGTAAAGACAATAGTCATAGGAGCAAATGAAAAAGAAATTAAAAATCTTAAAATCTGTTCAAATGCATCCTGCACAACTAACAGTTTAGTTCCGGTTGTAAAAGTTTTAGATAAAGAGTTTGGAATAGAAGCTGGCTTTATGTCAACAATACATGCTTACACCAATGACCAAAGATTATTGGATCTGCCGCATAAGGACTTAAGAAGGGGCAGGGCAGCTCCTATAAATATAATCCCCACAACAACAGGAGCTGCAAAATCAATTGGAGATGTTTTTACGCACTTAAAAGGGAAAATGGATGGCACTTCCTTTAGGATTCCGATACCTTGCGGTTCTATAACCAATCTTGTTTTTATTGCAAAAAAGAATGTTACTGTACAAAAAGTAAACAATTCAATGAAAAAAGCCTCTAAAACATATTTAAAAGGAACTTTAGAATATTCAGAAGAGCCATTGGTTTCGTCAGATATAATCGGAAATCCTCATTCATCTATTTTTGATGCTCAGCTGACAAAAGTAAATGGAAAACTGGTTAGGGTCTGTGCATGGTACGACAATGAATATGGTTTTTCATGTAGGATGGTTGATATGCTAAAGTTAATGACAAAGTAAATTCATTTTAATTCTTTTTCAAGAAATAGCCTTAAGCACTAAATTAAATTCTTCATCAGGACTTCCAGAGCCATCCACATCAACAATTAATCCTTTTTCCTTATAATAATTTATCAAAGGCTCTGTTTTTTCCTGGTATACTTTCAAGCGTTCTTTTACTGCCTTTGGCTTATCGTCTTCTCTTTGATATAGTTCACTGCCGCACTTATCGCAAATACCTTCTTTTTTTGGTTTTATAAAATCAAGATGATAAATAGCACCGCATTGTCCGCATACAAATCTCCTCCCTATCCTGCCAATAATAACTTCATCCTTTGCCTGTATATTAACAACCTTGTCTATTTTGACAAATTTGCTTATTTCATCTGCTTGATTTATAGTCCTTGGAAAACCATCCAGAATAAACCCCTTTTTGCAGTCATCTCTGCTTAATCTTTCTTTTATCATCTCTATAACCAGCTCATCAGGAACTAAACCCCCTTTGTCCATGTAAGACTTTGCCTTTATTCCAAGTTCTGTTTTCTCTGCAACATTTTCTCTCAACATATCTCCTGTGGCTATATGTGGTATATTCAGCTTTTTACTCAATTTTGCTGCAACAGTTCCTTTTCCAATTCCAGGCGGTCCTAATAGTACGATGTTCATTTTAATCGCAATAAAAATCTACTTGGTTCTTTTATATTTTTCTTATGTGGAAGGATGGAGTCCTTCATATGTTGTATAACTCTTAAGGGGGAGGTCAAAAATGCTGCGAAGCAGCATTAGCCAAAATACCCTAAATCTTCTTCTATTGTGCTCTCTTTTTCCCAAGATTCTTTCATCTTGCCTATATAAGAAGCTAAATCTTTTTTCATTTCTAACCATTTCTGAAAGAATTTATTCAAAAACTCAGCTTGTTTTTTATCATCGTTACTTAGCACAATCCCCACTATGCTCCTGTCAAATATCATCATTTTCTTAAACAGACCATACATATTATTCTTTTCATCCTCTGAAAAAAACCTTACTTCATACATGGTGGTTAATGAAGAAGCATCAGGATGCACTAAGTTGCCTATTACTTCTATATAGAATTCCAGCTTTTCCACTATTTTCCTTAATATGCTTTTGATAAGAAATCTTTCATTTTCCAAATTGCTTACCTCAAACTCAGAATCCAGTTCATTGAATTTAGGCAGTTTATATTTCTTGCTAAGCTTGTTGTATTCCTGCTCTATTGCATTAGCCATATTAGAAGTTCGGTATTAAACAGGGGTATTTATGCTTTATGTATTTTATTGTGTTAGAATAACAACAGTCCCACTATCATCTATAAGGATAGAATGTTCTGCCTGGCTTATCATTCCTTTATCTTTATCTGCCAATGGATGATGTGCATGCAGCATTCCTAATTGTTCCATTTCTCTTAAAGCAAATTTTGCTTTTGCCCCGAATTTCCTAGTTAACCATCTTGTTGTAAAAGGCAGATTATCATAACTTTCAATTTCTTTCAAAACCTGTCTTGTTATCATATTCCTGACCGGCTTTTTATTGCTTAATTCAAAAATCGTTGCAATTCCAGAGTCCTGCACAATGCCGGCTCCAGTGCTTGCAAATGGCTCAATCGCAAAAACTGTTCCTTTCCCTATCTGAGTATTATCTCCATTATCAAAATTTGGAATATTTGGCTTTGTATGTATCTCATATTTCCCTAATCCGTGGCCAGATAAGTTTCTTACAGGAGAAAAGCCATATTTTTGGATTGTATTTTGTATTGCTTTTCCTATTTCACCCAGCGTAACACCAACTTTTATTATTTTTACAGCATTTTCCAAAGATTCTTCTGCAGCCTTGACTAAATCTGAATATTTTCCTGATAAATCCACTGTAGCAGCAGTATCTCCTATAAAGCCGTCAACATGCACACCGACATCCAAACATGCAATTTGGTCAGAAAAAATAGTTTTGTCTTCATCATCAGGACAATAGTGGGCAGCTAAATGATTGCATGATATCTGCGCTGGAAATGCTGGTTTCGCACCTAAGTCAATTATTTTTTCCTCTATTTTGTCAAGAACTTCCACCATAGAAGCATCTTTTTTTATTAGGCCTTTTCCATATTCTAATACTTGTGCAGCTATCTTTCCAGTTTTCTTTAGCTTTTCAATGTCCTCTTGATTCATAGAATTAGAGATTTGAGGATTGTTTATAAATTTTTGTCCTTAATATAATATCCCAACAACAATACCTTCTATATCTTTAAACCTTACCTTATCAGGATCTTCCTGCCAATAATTATCGCCCTTAGTTACAAAATAAACTCCTTCTGCATCATTTCTAATATCTGCAACCCTGTGCACAAAAGCATAATCATAGCCTTTAACATCATAAGCTACTATATCCCCAACTTTTATTTCTGAAGCGTATTTCGGCTTAATCTCAATGGTGTTTGCGCCTATATCAATTAAAGGATCCATTGAGTTGCTGTCAATATAGGTTCTATAGTTTGCATTACTTATGTCTATCCTTACACCACTCCCATGTACATTTATATCAGAATCCTTAATCCTGTCTTTAGGGCCTTCTCTTTCCTCACCATTCAGCTTCTCCTCTACTACTACTTCCTTTACAACATACTTTGGAACAAAAATCTTTTCCTTGACTGTATAGCCTGTAAACTTAGGCACTGAATTAGCGTCTTCTTTCATAAAAGAGTTTTCCACGCAAGTAATGCCTTTCTCATCCTCAACGCAGGTTTCTTCTTTAAAAGTCATTCCACCATCTTCCATAACCAACTTATCATCAGAATTATCATTACTTCCCATAGCGCTGAAACTAGCCAATGCCACTAGAAATCCAATTATAACTAGCGCTAAAACCACCCCAAATTTAAGCAATTTCATAGTGTATATTATGTAAGGGGTAGTATATAAATGTTTCTATTTTGTTGTTACTATAGAATAGTTAAAGAATGAGCCTGCGAGGATTTGAACCCCGATCAATCGGTCCGAAGCCGACCGCATTATCCAGGTTGTGCTACAGGCCCATAAACAGCAATTAATTATTTCAATTTATAAATTATTCTCTATTTTTCCAATATATTTATAATAATATTACTTTTAATTCTTCTTATGAATTACTCTGCAATCCTTAAAGAGCTGTACAGCCTAGAAAATATGGAGTTCAGACAAACTCTTGTAAACATGAAGGCATTATTAAAAAAATTAGGAAACCCAGAAAAAAACTTAAAATGCATACATGTTGCTGGAACTAACGGAAAAGGCTCTGTTTGTGCAATGCTTTCTTCTATTTTATCAAATGCCGGCTATAAAGTTGGAATGTATACAAGCCCTCATTTAAAGAAATTTAATGAAAGGATAAGAATCAATAATAAATTAAGCTCTGATAAAGAAATAGCCCAATATTATTTAAGAGTAAAAAAACATGTAACAAACCAGACCTTTTTTGAAGTTACAACAGCAATGGCTTTTCTTTATTTCAAGGAAAAAAATGTTAATTTTGCTGTTTTGGAAGTAGGTTTAGGTGGGAGATTGGATTCAACCAATGTTATTACGCCCTTAATTTCCATAATAACTAATATTGGGATGGAGCATACAGAACACTTAGGAAATACAATAGAAAAAATAGCTTATGAAAAAGCAGGCATTATTAAGAAAAATATTCCTGTTGTTACAGCAACAGAAGGAAAAGCATTAGCTACAATAAAAAAAATATCAAATCAAAGAAACTCAAAATTAATAGCAGTCAATAATAAAAAAATAAATCATAAATTAGGATTAAAGGGAAAATTTCAAAAACAAAACGCATCCATAGCAACAAAAACAATAGAAATACTAAAAAACAATGATAAAATAAAAATAACTAAATATAATATAATCAATGGTTTAAAAAACACAAAATGGCCTGGGAGATTCCAATTCATAGCTAAAAATATTTTAATTGATTCTGCACACAATCCATCTGGATTCAAAACTCTGGTTAAAGAATTAAAAAATATTGATTACAATAAATTAATCTTAATTATGGGTTTTTCCAATGATAAAGACGTAAAAACAATATCCCAAATAATAAAACCCTTAGCAGATAAAACAATAATAACAAAATCCAACAATGAAAAGGCAGAAAAACCAAAAATAATTAAAAGATATTTCAATAAGAATACATTAATAATAGAAAATCCAGAAAAGGCATTAAAATATGCAAAAAGTATTGCAACTAATAAAGATTTAATTTTAATTACTGGCTCAATATTTTTGGTTGGAGAATTAATATGAAAGAAAACTGGAAATATGAAATAGCTCGCGACAGTATGGCCTTTGGCAGCATTCTTTTTTATTTAATTGTCATAATAAGGTCTTTAATAGGAGAATATATGATTTTTGTTTACCAGCTTTTGATCGCAATAATAATTTTAATAATATCCTCTTTCATAATTAAAAATGCAAACCATCATTTAGCCAGGGCATTTGTTTTGGTGGTCTTTACAAGCCTCTTCTATAAAGATAGTCTTTTTACAGTCTTTGCAGTTTTGTTATGGGTATCCATGATTGGGGCTGCGTTTTACATCAAAGAAAACAAGAAATCAATATTCAAGGGCGTAGTCTTGGGGATTGTTGTTGCTTTGTTAAGTTATTTTTTGAGTTTGGTTATTTAATCCTAACACTCTCTAAATTCCTCGGAGCTGTTGTTTCTAAGCGAAAGTTCTTATGCAAAGAACTTGCTAAGTCAAGGCATTTTGAGCTCTCGCCATGGTTGACTATGATTTTTTTAGGTCTTGGTTCGCATTTCCCTACAAAATTCATTAATTGCGTTCTGTCACTATGTCCGCTAAAACCTTCTACAGTATGCACTTCCAGCTTTATTTGCACAACCTCATTCTTCTTTCCATTTCCACCATTAGCAGTATATTCTTTTTCCCCTCTTTGTACCCTTCTTCCTAAAGAGCCTTCACCTTGGTAATTAACAAAAATCATTGAATTCTTTTTATTATCTGCTAGATGCCTTAGGTACTCCACAGAAGGTCCTCCCTGAAGCATTCCAGATGTTGCTAATATGACACAAGGCCCAGTTTCCTCAATAACCTGTCTTCTTTCTTCCCGGCTCCCTACTCTTTTGAATATGTCAGATAAAAACGGATTTTGGTCTTTATGGAATATAAGCTTCCTTATTGAATTATTCAGGTATTCAGGATATGCCGTATGTATTGCAGTCACATCCCATACCAAGCCATCAATATAAACTGGTATCTTATCAAGCATACCAGTCCTGACCATATTCTCAATTACAACCATGATTTCCTGGCTTCTTCCTACTCCTAAAGTCGGAATCAGAACCTTGCCCCCTCTTTTTATTGTAGCCTGTACAATTTTCTTAAGCTCAATATCACTCATCTGCCTTTCCTGGCCATTATTATCTCTTCCGCCATACGTGGATTCCAAAAGCAGTGTTTCAAGCCTTGGAAACATAGTTATAGCAGGATCCAAAAGCATGGTCCTTCCATATTTCTGATCACCAGTATACAAAATGTTGTGCAGACCATTGCCTACATGCAAATGCACCATTGCGCTTCCTAAAATATGGCCTGCATTATACAGCGTTATTCTAACATCAGGGGTTATATCAGTAACTTCATTATACTCTAAGGTGATAGTATGCTTTACCATTTCTTTTATTTCTTCTGTAGTAAATATTGGATCTTTATTTTCCGATCTTTGTATCTTTACATAATCCAGGAGCATCAAAGACATTATATCTCTTGTCGGTTCTGTGCAATATACAGGACCCCTATAGCCATATTTGAATAGATAAGGTATAAAACCGCTATGGTCTACATGGGCATGAGTTACAATTACAGCATCCAAATCGTTAATATTAAACTCTGGAGCTTCCAGATGGGGGTATGGGTGTTGTTCTGATGCTACATCTACACCACAGTCCAGCAAAACCCTGCTTTCTGGTGTTTGCAGAAATAAGCAACTTCTTCCAACCTGGCGTGCACCACCTAAATAACTTATTCTTATCCATTCTTCCTTCTTTTCCCTTATCCAGCCGTCATAAATCCTATGTCCTGCTTTATCCAGGAATTTTCTTCTATAGTCACTGTGCTGATAAAGTACGGCCCTTATGGTTTCTATTAACTTTGATCTTATAGCCGGCTTTCTATGTATCAAGGGCACCCATAAAGTTTTACCTCTTATATCCCTTAAAATAGCACCTTGCTTTCCTATTGCCAAGCCAGGCTTTTCAGCTTCTATTATAACTCTGGATCTTTGAGGATCAAAAATTACCTGGTCAACTCCAGCTTCTTCTGGAATTATTTTTTTGATTTCCTTTTCCGCTTTTTCCATCTCCATTGTTATGCTTGGATCAGGCCTTAATTCCACTCTTTTCTTTATACTGTCAACTATCTTCTTGATAAGGCCGTTGTTGTTAAGAAAGAAATCCTTATCCTTTGTATACAGCACAATGTTTGCTGCTTCAAAATTCGCTTCGCTTATTTTGTCAGAAGGCAAATTTTTCAGTATTTCTTTGATTATTTCTACCATTTATATCCTCATTAGAATTTTTTAAGAATATTTTTAAAGATTTATTTTATTAATTAAAAATAATGAAATATTAACAAGATTATTGTTATATGGTTGTTAACTTTGTTGTTTTTAAAGAATACCTTAGACCTCAATTCTTGTGTCAATATCCTTTGACAAAACCTTTTTTACGCCGTCTTTGGTTATTGTAACAATATTTATCCCATTGCCTGATGCTATATCTCTCTGGACAGCGGCATTTATTGATTTTGCAGCTAATTTAATCCCTTCATCCATACTCATGTTTTTTTTGTATAATGTTTCTAATACACCATAAACCATTACACTTCCAGACCCCGATGTATTATAATCATCAATCTCTGCAATGCTTCCGTCAGGACTTAAGTCATAGATATGAAATCCATGCTCGTCTTTTCCGCCAATTATGAAATGAGATATACCTGGAATTAAGCTCAGTTTTCTTATATTGTTGTAAACCATCATCGAAAGCAAGTTTGCAGCTTCCTTAACAGTGCTTTCTCTATCAGTTCTTATTCGCTTTAACTTTAATTCCGCTTTTATGTATTTTGCCAGTAGCTGCACATCAGAAACTGTTCCTGCAACAGTTACAGCTATGTCATCTGTTATACTAATTATCTTGTCAAATTTCTTATTAGCAATCAAATATCCTGATGTTGCTCTTTTGTCTGCTGCCAAAACAATCCCATCTTTACATAGCAAAGCTAGTGTTGTTGTGCCTGTTTTCATTAATTCTCTATCTTCAACCATTTTTTATCTAAGAACTCTTTAATTGAGTGAAATATATCTGATATTTAAATGTTTTGGAAATTTGAAAAATTTCCAAGACATTTAAGCTGGAAAATCCTTTGGATTTTCCGCTGTTTAAATGTTATGGTTTTTAAAATGTTAATTGGATTTAATCAGTTTTTGGGGTGAATTAAAACAGGATGTCTCATAATTACCCGAGGGTTATCATCGTCATCGCGAAAATTGGCTAACATTTGATTTAACAAGGTAATTGGAACTGTTACTTCTGGTCCATGTTCATATGCGTGGTGATTCACATCAAGCAAAACTAAACTTTCCCCTTCTTTTCTGTCTACAATCCATTGGTGGCTTCCAAGAGTGGGCAAATTGAAATGGTATCTACTAGCTCCAAATACAAGTAATCCTTGTTCTGTTGTATAGGAATCAAAAGAGTCATCTTCATAAGGGGAAACAGTTAGTTTATTTCCTGAAAGTTTTGAAATGTTAGTAATTGTGTCGCTATCCCTTGGCTTCGAATCAGTATGATCACATACCACATTATAGTTGAGAGGTACTAAAAGTTGATCATGAACTCTAGATGTAAATTCTCTATAAAATCTTTGCATATCTTCAGAAGACATTCTTTCTTCCAATTCAGCAATGCTTCTTTCACCATGTCCTTCTGGAGCAACTTCAGCAAATCCCCGAATTGCTTCCTCTAAAGAAGGTAAAGAACCATTATCACCTAAAAATTTTAGTATCCCCATGCTTAATTTATAGTGGGCAGCCGGTTCATACTTTGCCGATGGATCTATATCCATTAATACTTTTTCATGAAGTGCATTAAATGTTGTAGGCTGCAAAAGATAGCCTCCCTGCGCTTTTACTACAGCGATATCATCATAATCTGTACCTAAATAATGATTTAAGGCTATTGCCCGGATTGCTTGGACACATGTGAAAGGTGTTGATTGTGGTTTGAAAGGTAGATCCATTTTTAGAATATCATTTAATTTTTAATTAAGATGAACAAAAAAATTATTATAAAAAATTTACTTCAAACTCTTCTCAAACAAATCGTTTAAAGCACTAACAAAGTAAGGGCTTTTAATCCAAACACCAGAATCATATTCAGGATCTTTGCCAGCCATAACAAAAAAGATTTCTTCATTATCAATACTTGCAAATCTTGCATCATGTTTTGTGTCTACTATTTCAATATTTCCTAAATCAATATTTAAATTTACATTTGTGTAAAATTTAACCTTAACTTTTTTCCTTGCAAGACTATCCTTTGCTTTTTTCAAAACCTTAATCTTGTGTTTTAATCCTTCTTCATTTGTAACTACTGTTACAGATTTCTTTGCCCTTGAAAGCATGTCTTTCAAAAATTTGTTGACATTGCTTCTTCCAACTACAGAATCTGTTATATTTTCTACATCAATTTTCTTGATTCCAGTTTTATGCAAAAGCTCCAGTTCCTCAAAAATATCTGTTTCTGCCAGCTTTTCAACTGTTTGTATTTGCTGCTCTGCATCTTCCTGCAGCCTTTTCTTGATCCTTTCAACAACAGCTTCTGGCTGCACAGCAATATACTTAATTGGCTTTCCTATCTTCATTATGATAAAGCCTTTCTTCTCCAAACCTTCAAGAACATCATAGCATCTGCTTCTTGGAACTCCAGATATCTCCGCTAGCTCTGAAGCAGCCGCTATACCCTTGCTTAATATAGCAGTCCATATCTTTATTTCATAAATATTAAGCTTAAAACGCTGCCTTAATTCCTGCAGTGATTCTTTTTGAATTAACATGTTATAACTAAGAATGAATTACTTGTATTTAAAGCTTTCTATTTATTTGTTACTTTAAAGTAAGGACACAAAAGAGTATGTAGTAAGACCATAATAATTATGTACCTAGTAAACGTTAGAATAATAATAAATTAAACAAGAAAAAATAAAATCAAAAAAGAAAGAAAGTCTTACTGACTTCTCTTCTTAACTACTGCCACAACAAGCAATATTGCTATTAAAACAAGCAATACTTCTCCTACAACCAAAGCAACCAAAAACCCTGAACTTTCGAACAGTGATTTTTCCTCTGTTACTGGTAAACTAGGAGTTGTTACTGCTCCAGCAGTTATTAAATCTGAAGGAGTTGTATCTACAGGAGACTGTACAACAACAACATCTTCCTCTTCTTCCTCCTCCTCTTCGTCTTCCTCTAAGATCTCACACTGTGCTACAAGCAACTCGGTTGTTTCAGTTTCTGTATCACTTCCATCATTGAAAGTGACCTTGGATTGCAGGGGGTATATTCCTGGTGCCACATCCTGTGGCATTGATAGTGTAAATGTCTTTCTGAACTTGCTGTCATCATCAAATGCATCACTGGTTAAGTCAAATATCTCCCTTAAGCTAATCCCTAATTCTGCATTAGTGATTTCAAGCACAACATCATCCTCATCATCTTGGCCTGTATTTATAACAGCAGTTGAAAGCTGCAGTGTT
>Ga0208132_1001070_pt1 | contig 12218 bp, 12 predicted proteins | sample ETNtaG_16_FD_185785 | JGI IMG/M metagenome (GOLD analysis project Ga0208132, IMG submission 185785) | Marine microbial and viral communities from oxygen minimum zone, Eastern Pacific Ocean - ETNP201406SV199 (SPAdes) (version 2) | ecosystem: Environmental > Aquatic > Marine > Oceanic ... | reverse complement strand
TTAATTTTTTTTCTAACCCAAAAACTATTTGTTTAATTGCTTCAACAGTTTGGACATAGATTTTTGGACATTCTATTCTTTCACGAAAACTTTCTGATCCATTTTCATCAAGAACTACACTTTCAATCTTTGTTGCTCCTAAATCTATACCAATTTGCATTTTAAAGAATAAAAATTAATTATTTTTTTTTCCAATTCTATCTATTTCTTTTAGCTCAACTTCTAGCTTGTTGTTTATAATCAACAAATCCTTCAATTTCACAAGATCTTGAACAGTATTCACCAATCAGCTTGTTTGCTTGAGATTTTTTTAAATATTTAATTGTCATAAAATTTTTTAAAATGAATTATATATTATATAATAAGTTATAATGAAGTATTATTTATGTCTAAAAAGAAATTAAAGTGGGCCTTACTTAGCACTGCCAGAATAAATGATAGAATTATACCAGCTTTAAAAAAGTCAAGATATTGTGATTTATATGCTGTAGCAAGTCGTAGTAATAATAATTTAAAGGTATACGCAACACAAAGAAATATACCAGTATTTTATAATTCTTATCAAGCACTGCTTAAAGATGAAAATATTGATGTAATCTATATTGCTTTACCCAATCATTTGCATAGTAAATGGATAATAAAAGCTGCTAATGTAAAAAAAAATGTCCTTTGTGAAAAACCAATTACAACATCAATCAAAGAAATTAATAAAATTAAAAAAGTTGCTAAAAAAAATAAAATTGCTGTGCAAGAAGCAACGATGATGCGTTTTCATCCTCAAACAACCTTTATTCAAGAAATGGTAAGAAAAAAGAAAATAGGAAGTATTAAATATATATCTGCTGTCTTTTCGATATCCATGCATAACTTCAAAGATATAAGATTTAAATATAAAAAAGGAGGAGGCTCTCTTTGGGATTTAGGTTCTTATTGTATTAGCTTTGCAAGAAGCGTACTTCAAAAAGAACCTATCAAAGTTTTTGCAAAAAAGATTCATATCGCAGGTGCAGGTAATGTCGATTATAGTCTCGCAGGATATTTAATTTTTGAAAAACAAATTGAAATGCATTTTTTTTCAAGTTTTAGATCTTTTCCTTATGAAGAAGTAACTATGGTAGGCGATAAAGGTGTTATTAAACTTAATGTGCCTTATTGTAATCTTAATCAACAAGGATCAATAAAAATAACAACCGAAAAAATTAATGAAGTAGGCAAATCTGCATTTGGAGATGAAATTCCTATCAAAACAATAAATAAAAAATTTGATCAAAATGCATATAATGAAGAAGTTGACTCATTTGCTAAAACTATATTGTATCGGAGTCCACAAGTAATTTCTTTAGATGACAGTAAAAAAAATATACGGGCATTAGAGACACTTTTAAAATCAGCAAAATTAGGTAAGTTAATATCTATTAGAAAATAATATTCCAACAATTGTAAATGCCAAATCATATTTTTGGACACTAGTTAGCCCTTATCCAAAAAATCATAATTTATCAATGTCCTACAGTATGGCTGAAAGATTTATAGATAAATTACAATCTATTGATTCTAATGTAAAAATTAATGGATATGCAGTGCGGTCAAAAGGTCAAGTATCAAGGTTTAACTTGTAAGTTTTTGGAGACAGAAACGCAAGACTGAATTTGACGTAGAGATAGCAGTATTAGCATCAAGTGAATAATCTTCATTCTCAATACTTATTACATCGTCGTACCCCACGTCTTTTAACGCCTCAATAATAGCAAGCCAATTGCGAATTGAATTGCCGTGGCCAAGCGACACATAATTCCAAGACCGACCTTTGACTGGAGTTACTGGCTTCGTATCTATTAGTCCATCAACAAGAGCCTGCTGCTCAATGTAGGTATCTTTTCCGTGAACATGATAAATACATTTACCGAGTCGTTTAATAGCCGACACAGGATCGCCCCCCATCCAAATTAGATGGCTCGGGTCAAAGTTAACCCCAACTGTTGGACCAATCGCATCTCGGAGGCGGAAAAAGCTTTCATTGTTATAGACAACTTGGCGGCCGTGCTGTTCGATGCAAATTCGAATTCCTAGTTTTTCGGCTTTCGAAGCAAAGCCCCTCCAAAACGGAATAACGCGCTCCTTCCACTGCCAATCTAATATTTCCAAAGATTCCGGCGGCCAAGATGATGTAATCCAATTGGGATAACTATCACCCGGAGCTCCTGGTAATCCGGACATCATGACTACACGATCTACTTTCAACATATAGGCAAGTTCTAATGTTTTTTTAGCAAGAGTAGTATCATTCTCACCAATTTCTGATGGATGAAGTGGGTTTCCGGAACAATTCAAAGCCGAGATAAAGAGGTCACGCTCTCGACATATACCCAACAACTTATCTCTTTCTAAAGCGTTTGAAAGAAGCTTGTCAATTTTTACGTGGGGAGCTTTAGACCATCCTCCTAAAGCAAATTCGACAGCTTCCATTCCTAGTTCGGCCATTCTGTCAAGACAGTCGTTTAGGGGGATAGCATCGAAACCGTCCGTGATTAATCCAATTTTCATAACATCCTCTGTAATTTAGTATTTATATGTTAAGTTCTTTCGTTACGCATCATTTCTCAACTGAAACTGGAAGGCGAGTCCGAATTGCTTCTTGTATAGCATCAAGAATGCAAGCTGCACGCAGTCCATCTTCAACTGATCCACTTTTCATTTTTCCTCCCTCAGCGATAGTTGATAGGAATTCATGGATCATAAATCCGAAGCTTTCTGCATACCCCACGCCCACTCCGTCGTGCGGAACAGATATTAGATCAGAAAATGGAGAAGTAGGATGGTTTGGTACTACAGAAAAGGTTCCAGATTCGTTACGACGAGCTATTTCATATTCACCTAATCTTTCGGAGGTGAACCGTATTGTACCCTTTGTTCCAGAAACGACAAAAGAAAGCGTATTATTCATACCAGTCGCCACACGACTCGCAGAAAAAATACCCTGACAGCCATTTTCAAATCGCAAGATAGCCGAAACTACATCATCATTATCTACGGTTCGCTTTTCCTCAGATAACTGCACGCGACCATGCCCTTTCGTTGCCTTAACCGGCACAAAACGTTCTTTTATCGAAATTCTCTTAATTGCACCTGCAACTTCTATTACATCACCGCAAAGGTATCTAGCAGTATCAATTGCGTGAGTACCAACATCGAGAAGTGCACCAGCCCCAGCCATATTTCTCTCATAACGCCAACTAAAGGGCAACAATGGATCAGCCGCATATTCAGCCTGGAATTGTACAAGAATGTGGATAGGATCGCCAATATCGCCAGAGACAATTAGATTACGAATTTCTGTGACAGCAGGTACTCGACGATAATTAAATACTGTTGCCGCAACTCCGATTGAGCTTTGAGATTTAGAAAATAACCGCTTGGCATCTGCTGAGTTATTCGCCAAAGGCTTTTCACAAATAACGTGTTTTCCGGACTCAAGAGCAGCTTCCATCACTTCAGTGTGAAGAAAATTTGGAAGACAGATACTTACAATGCCAATATCTGAGCTTGCCAATACCTCCCGCCAGTCAGAAACAACTTTTTCAAACCCATAGGTTACAGCCAAGACTTCAGCAAGCGGACGATTGACATCACAGACCTGCGCGAGTTTGAGTCCAAGCAATTTGGACGCAAATCGTGGTAAGTGAGTACGGTAACCATTGGCATGCGCTGCTCCAATCATCCCAGCCCCGATGATAGCGATTCCATTTGATGTCATGTTTTTCTTCCATTGTTCGATTAGGTTGTTTTAGAGGTACTACCTATCTTTCCAAACGAACCAATCCGAATGCTAATGATATTATTGAAGCACTCTAATATTGTCAATGGCATGATATTATTTTTAATACCAAACGGAGAGCTAAACAGAATGACTATTTAAAAATGTGGAGTAATTAATAAATTTATGAAAAGAGAATATAATGAAGTATTTTCTTTTGAGCTTTTTCAAAAAAAATTAAAAACATAATTAATCAATCCGAGGATATACTTATGAGCATAAATTATTTAAATAAGCTAGTTTTTTGAACTAAGTTATATAGATTATCTATTCTATTATTTGTTTTTCTTTTATATACCTTTTAAAAAATAAAATATTAGAGAAAAATTTAATTTTTTATGAAGCATTATTTTATAGGTGCAATTGCATTAGTAATTTCTACATTCATTGGATCTTGTGGAGATGCAATCATGAAATTTTTGAGTAGTAATGGATTTCAATGGTATCATTTCTTTGCTATTGGAAACACATTTGCAATGATTGGATTACTCATAACAATGCATTTTAATGGTGGTATAAAAAAAAATTTAACTTTCAAAAAATATAACATTCCTCTTTTGCGTGGAATAATATTTTCTGCCTCACCAACAATTGCCTTCTTTTCACTAAATAATATTCCAATCAGCATATATACAACATTAATGATGTTAGCCCCTCTTAATGTTGTTATTTTTTCTTATTTTATACTTAAAGAAAAAATAAATTTTATTTCATTGCTCGCTGTTTTTTTTGGATTCTCAGGAGTTTTATTATTTTTAAGACCATCTGTAGGTTTTAATATATTTCTTTTAGGTCCAATAATAATAGCTTTCGTAAATGCTTTTTGTTTTGTTATTGTTAAGAAATATAATGATCTTGGTACTTCTATTGGATATACTTTTTTCTTGTGGATTTTTCCAACTATTTGGTCTTATTTTTTCTTCTTAACGGATCCTATTATGCCAACAATAAATTATGTAATAATTATAATTTGTGGCGGTTTATTTTTGTTAATAAGTGTGTTTCTCTGGAATTACGCTTATTATCAAGCTGGAGGTTATACGCAAAATATTAGTCCTTATATATATAGCCAAATCGTATGGGGTGGATTGATAGGAACAATTTATTTTAGAGAAAATATTGATTATTTAATGATCACTGGAGCAATTATAATTGTTTGTTCAGGATTAATAACAATGCAAAAAAGTAAATAAAAAAATTTTATAAATTTTTTTATTTCATAAAATTACATATCACATTAAAATATAAAATAAATACCATTACTTATTAATATATATATTATAAATTTTACCTGATAACTCAGTTACGATTATATTCCCATTCAGTCTTTGTAAAATAGTCATAGGTCTATCTAAATTATCTATAATCACATCTAGATTTTTTTTTTTAAAGTTATAAATTAATAATCTGCCATCATTTTGAGCAAATTCCTTTTCATAATCAAAGGAGCCCATTTCTAATATTGCTAATCTTCCATCATTAAGTACTTCTACATCAATTGGCGCATTAAGATTTTCTAATAATACGGATACTTCTTTTTCCTTATTAATTTTTTTATCTTTAATCTTCAAAATTTTTCCAGATCCTTTAAAATATGGAAATCCACTAAATATACATACATATATTGTTCCTAGATCATTAATTGCAATTCCTGTTGGAACAGAGTCAATTAAATAAGGTTTATTCTTAGAAAATTCTGTTGGTGAAAGATTATTTAGATTTTCTTGTTTTTGAATAATTTTATCAAAGAATAAAATCTCATGAAAAATATTATTTTCATCAATTTTAATAAGTTTGTTTTTACCACTATCAATTAAGTAGATATTGCTTTTGTGAAAAGAAAAATCATAAGGATTCCATAAATCATTTGTTATAATATTAATATTTTTATCTAGTTTTAATAAAGAATGGTCGTAAATGTGCTCTTCTAACCGATCTATGTCAGCCCATCCTTGTGAAATATACAGTTTATTATTTTGAAATTTAATTTTATAAGGTCCGGTAGGATAGCCCATTATATCAAGGCCAAATGGTAAACCATCATAAAAAATTTCTTTTTTGCTATCATTATTATTGTATTGATAAATTGTTCCGTCACCTAAATCTGAGATTAACAAACTTCCTTCTTTTTCAGTTACTCCCGAGGGATAAATCAAATCAGTCTCTAATAATTTATATGTATATGATGAATCAATAATATTTGGTTTTGAAAAAATAAAATTATTTGTAAAGAAAAAAATAAATAATAATATTATAAAAAAAATTTTCATTTAATTGACTTTTGTACACAGCGAAAGCCTCCATTTGCAGCATGACGAAAATCCCCTTTATATGCCATTCTATAAGTTGATCTGAGCTTCCAAGCATTGTTTTTCCAACTTCCGCCCCTTAGTACCCTAAATGATTTATTTTGCTCTGTATTATTACTTTCATAAGAATGGTACCATCCATCCATCCATTCCCAAACATTACCAGTTAAATCAAATACACCTTCCTTAGTTTTTCCAAGAAGAAAACTACCTATTGGGGAAGTTGCCTCATATCCATCTCGATCATCAGGATTGCAACATTCATTACTACCCATATTAACCAAATTAGGACTAGGTTCTTCATTCCCCCAGGAATATAAATTGCCTTCTATTCCTCTTGTTGCTCTTTCATATTGTTTTTCAGTTGGTAAAGAAGCATTATAAAAATCACAAAAATCATTGGCATCTTGCCAAGAAACACCAACAACCGGATAATTATCTTTTCCAAGATATTCATGGTTATAAAAATATGAATTTCTACTACCTGACTCAGAGACGTATTCACTATAGATTTCGTTAGATATTTCATACATATTTATGTAAAAATTTTCGATACTTTCAGAAGTTTGTGGCTTTTCATTTTTTTCACCCTCATCATTACCAAAAATAAATTCTCCACCTTTAATTAATATAAACGAATTTTTTTTCTCAAACATAGTTTGTGCAAAACTTTCTGTTGTGAAAAAAATACAAATAAAAATAATGATCTTTAATCGAAAAAAAAACATTAATTGCTAAATCCTTAATTTTAATTAATTAATATTTGATTTATTCAATAATTCTATTTTCACTTTCGGAATCAAAAAAATAAGTTTTATTCCTATTCATTCTGAAAGAAATTGGAGAACCTATCGAAGTTTTGTATTCATTTTTGGTCTTTGCAATTAATAAATCTTCTCCTAATTCTATCGCAACATATGTAGAATCACCAGTTAGCTCAATAGAATATACTTCTCCTTTAATATTTCCATCGTGTGAAACTTCGATATCTTCAGGTCTGACTCCCAATATAACTTCATTTCTATCATTGATGTTAACATTGCTTTCATTGACAAAATCGTTAATAAAATTTTTATTTTTTATTTTACCATGAATAAAATTCATTGGGGGAGATCCAACAAATCCAGCAACAAAAAGATTGCTTGGATTATTATATATTTCATTGGGTGAAGATACTTGAGAAATTCTAGCATTATTCATAACAACAATTCTATCCGCGAGTGTCATTGCCTCAACTTGATCGTGAGTAACATAAATTGTTGTGATGCCAAGTTCATTTTGTAAATTCTTTAATTTAGCTCTCATTTCAACTCTAAGTTTTGCATCCAGGTTTGAAAGAGGTTCATCCATTAAAAAAACTTTTGGATTTCTAATAATAACTCGTGCCAAAGCAACTCTTTGTTGTTGACCACCTGATAATTGTTTAGGTAAACGCTCTAGCAAACCTTCTAATTGAACCTTTTTTGCAGTTTCAAGAACTTGATCTTTTCTTTTTTCTTTAGGCACATTTTTTATTTTTAATGGATATTCAATATTCTGAAAAACAGTCATATGCGGATAAAGAGCATAACTTTGAAATACCATTGCGACATCTCTATCCTTTGGTGCATAATCTGTAACATCTTTAGCATCAATAAGTACTTTGCCAGAATTAGGTTTTTCAAGACCAGCCACTATCCTCATTGTTGTAGTTTTTCCACATCCTGATGGGCCAAGCAAAACTAAAAATTCTTTATCCTGAACTTCTAGCGAAAAATCTTCCACAGCGGGTACATCATCAAATTTTTTTGTTATATTTTCAAAAATTACATTAGCCATTATGTTATCCTTTTATTGCTCCAAACGAGAGCCCTCGAACTAAATGTTTTTGTACAATAAATGCAAAAATTATGATGGGGATAACACTTATTGTGGCTGATGCAGCCATATACCCCCAGTTAGACTGATACTGTGTAACACCTAGAGCTATAGCAAAAGTAACCGTGTTTGATATTTCAGTTTCAGTTAATATCACTGCAAATAAAAACTCATTCCAAGATAAGATTAAACAAAATATAGATGTTGCAGCAAGTCCTGGCTTGGCCAAAGGTAATATAATTCTACGAAATGATCCCATTCTAGTATCACCATCAACCATAGCTGATTCTTCTAATTCTTTGGGAATATCTAGAAAGAAACTTCGCATCATCCAGGCTACAAAAGGAATATTAAAAGCTGTATAAGCAATAATAAGAGCTAATTTTGTATTAACTAAATTGAAAAAAGAAAAAAACAAGAAAAGTGGTATGACAACAACAATAGGTGGCAACATTCTTGTTGATAAAATCCAAAAAGACAAGTGATATTTAAGATTGCCCGGATATCTAAACCTTGCCAAAGAATAACCAGCCAGTGTTCCGAGAATCAAAGCAGCAATAGTAGAAACTGAAGTTATAATAAAACTATTAATCATAAACTTGAAAAAAGGTATTTGGTCAAAAAAAGTAAACCAGTAGTTATATAGGGTTGGTTCAAAATTAAAGTACTTTGGTGGCATAGCAAAAATGTCTTTCCGTATTTTGAAGGATACGCTTATCATATAAATAAATGGAAAAAGTGTATAAAAAATAGCAAACACAATAGATAAAAAAACAATTGGTTTTTTAAAATTATTTTTCAACATTTAACTTTCCAACAAACCAAGCGCTAATTATTAAGGTTACAGCTAACATAAACAATGACATTGCAGCAGCCCATCCTATATCCCAAAATCTAAAAGCTACTTTGTAGATATAGTAACTGAGCGTATCCGTGACACTGGCTGGCCCACCTCTAGTTAATATAAATACTTGATCAAAGAGTCTAAACGCATCCATTATTCTAAGTAAAAGAGTAATAATGATAACTGGTTGTAAAAATTTCCAAGTCAAATCCCTGAATTGTTGCCAAGGGGATGCGCCATCAATTTGAGCGGCCTCATAAGGCTCCTTAGGAAGACTTGCTAGCCCAGCGAGCATCATTAAAAAAATAAATGGTGTCCATTGCCATATATCAACAAAAATTATCGATGGCATAGCTAGTTTTACATCTGATGTAAATAGCAAGGGTTGGTATCCTAGTCTAATCCTTAAATCATTGAATGGACTGACAAAAGGAGCGTATAAAAATTTCCAGGTAATTGCAACAGCTATTGGTGCAATCATCATGGGTATGAGTAAAATTGTTTTAATTACCGAAACTTTTTCAATAAAATTCATAACCAGCAAAGCGAATCCTAGTCCTAATGTAAACTCAATTGAAACAGCAACAACGGTAAAAAATAAAGTATTGGAAAGCGCATTATGAAACGCATCATCAGTAAATAATCTTTTAAAATTATCTAAACCAATGAATTGATGAGGAATATCTACATTGCTGCTGTATTCAAAAAAGCTAAAATAAACAATATAAATTATTGGAAATAATGTAAGAAGTAATAACAAAATAACTGCTGGTAATATTAAAAAAAATCCAAGATTTTTATCAGTTGACAAAATATTAAACATAATTTGTTATTGAGGTCTCAAAAACTATAAAGGCGACAATATAATTAAATATTGTCGCCTTTAATAATATAGATTTTTTACTTTAAAATTTTTTGCAATTCTACATTAGCTTTATCAAGAGCATCTTTTGGACCCATAGTTCCTGCCACAGCTTTAGACAGAAACACACCAAATACTTGTTCCAACTCTGGCCATTTTGGATGGCGAGGTCTTGGAGTTGAGTAATTGATTGCTGCCATTAAAACTGGGAAGTGTCTCAAACGCTCCTGACTAGTTAAATCAGGATTAATAAATGTTGAGAATCTTACAGGTGGATTGCCTCTACCAGCAGAAATATCTATTTGCTCTTTAGAGGTAGCCCAATTAATAAAATCAAATGCTGTTTGTTTATTTTTTGAAGCACTTGCTATACCAAGAGTCCAGTGTCCAATTTCAGAACTTCCGGCGCAATCTCCGCTTGGTATTGATGCATAAGACATTTGCCCTACAACATTACTTTGAGCTGGATCTTCAAATGCAGAAACCCAGTTAGGCCAGTTGATTGAAGATTTAGCCTTACCTTGTAAAAGGTACTGACCTATTTCTTCTGCGTTCATACTCGCTGCACCTGGAGGTGAAACATCTCTTAACTTTAAGAAAAACTCAAGAGCTTTTTGTCCTTCCGGAGAATTTACAGTTGCTTTTCTATTTTCATCAAACAACTTTCCACAAAATGACCAAAAAATTGGCATAAATTGAGCTACAACAGGATTTCCTTCTTGCGCACGTAATACATATCCAAAATTTCCACTACCAGAAATTTTTTGCATAGCTGCATAAACTTCATCCCAAGTGCTTGGTGGACCAGCTAAACCAGCATCAGCAAATGCACCCGGATTATAGAAAAACATTTGTGCATTTCCAACATAAGGTATGCAAATGAAAGGACCAGAATTATAGGGGTCACGACAAAGAGCCATTGACTTCGCTAAGAAATCATTATCTGGACCATCTACACCTAGAGCATCAAAGTATTTACCCATTTTTTCCAAGTGACCATTTTCAGCAAAGAATGGTATCCATGGATCATCCATTAAAATAATATCATAAGCACCTGATTTTGCATTTGCAGCATTGGCTGCTTTATCAAAAACCTGCGAATAAGGTGCTTGAACTAATTCAACTTCTACTCCAGTTTTAGCAGTATAGTCTTTACTAGCTGCACGAAGACCGTCGCCTTCTGAACCATTTGGAACAATTACTGTTAATTTTGCTGCATAAGTAAAATTAGTAATTAACACCATACTTAGTATACAGAAAATAAATTTGATTATTTTCATTTTTTTTCCCTCCTAAAAAATTAATATGTTTACACTAAAATATTTAAATTATATTAGATCATAATTTAGACTTTAGTAAAGTGACAAGTTCTTAATGTATATCAAATATATAAATTTACTGAAATGATGTATGCAACCAGTAGTTTAATAAAAAACTTTTAAAAATTAATTCTTACAAATTTTTTGGATTTTAGAGATTTGTTGGCCGCATCGGCAATTATGATTGCTTTTCTTCCTTCTTCAAAACCCGCTCGAGGGTTTTTTCTTTTTTGAACAATATTGATTAAATCGTCTAACTGCAATTTATAAGCTTCTTCATATCGATCAGTAAAAAAATTCAGTAAAGGTCTCTTTGTTGCCGTCTTTGATCCCAAAAATTTCTCAGACGCATTGTCTCTTCTATTGCCAGAAATTACCATTCCTTTGCTGCCAAAAACTTCTATTCTTTGATCGTATCCATACGAACAGTGTCTCGAATTATTAATCGTGCAAATTACTCCTTTCTTTGACTTAATTAAACACATTGCAAGTTCATAATCATTTATTTTTTTAATTCTTGGATCTGATAAATTGGTAGCCGTTGCAAAGATTTTATTAACTTCATCATTGCCTAAGTAAAACCTGATTAAGTCAAAATCGTGTATCATCATGTCCTTAAATATTCCTCCCGCTACCTTTAGGTAAGCTATAGAGGGTGGGGCGGGATCTCTGCTAGTAATTATAATCTTCTCCAGTTTTCCGATTTCACCACTAAGAACAGATTTTTTTAATGCATAGTGGCCGGGGTCGTACCTTCTATTAAAACCAACTTGAATTTTTGGATTGTATTTTTTTATAAATTTTTTACATTGATTTATTTTATTAATGTTTAAATCTAAAGGCTTTTCACAAAAAATTATTTTTTTGAATTTTACTGCTTCCGCTATGTATTTGATATGCGTTGATGCAGGTGTAGCTATAAAAATGACATCAACATTTTTATCGGCATAAGCAATTCTGGTATTTTTTATTGGAATTGAGTTAAACTTTTTAGCTATTTTCTTGGCCTTTGCCTGATCAATATCAAAAACATATTGTAATGAACACTTGTTGTTTAAAAATATATTTTGGGCATGCACCACACCAATTCTACCCAATCCGAATAATGCAATGTTAATCATTTATATTTGTCCATTATTTTCCTTGAAGTGATTGTATAATTTTATATCTTAACAAAAAAAGAAATAATGTCAGTAAAATTAGGTGTAGCACC
>Ga0208132_1001067_pt1 | contig 12252 bp, 13 predicted proteins | sample ETNtaG_16_FD_185785 | JGI IMG/M metagenome (GOLD analysis project Ga0208132, IMG submission 185785) | Marine microbial and viral communities from oxygen minimum zone, Eastern Pacific Ocean - ETNP201406SV199 (SPAdes) (version 2) | ecosystem: Environmental > Aquatic > Marine > Oceanic ... | reverse complement strand
CCACCATCTGGGTCTAATATAATATCTGCTGCCGCGACAACCTTAACATCAGTATCTTTTTGTATATAGTCTGTACTTGGTGCTCCTCCAAATCCAACTTTATTCGTACTTTCTACAACTAAATCACCACCATTGACCTGAACTTCGTTAGCGGCGTGTGTCAGGGTCATATCACCACTATCAAAGTTTACAACAGCACCACTATCCAAGAATAGATCACTAAAATTATGAGTGGACGAACCAAGAGAACTACCATCTGTAGTTATTGGTACTATATCTCCACTTGCTGATATGTTATTGAGTTCCGCAGTACTCCCTGATACTACGACTTTTCTCCATTGTGCCATTACTATTCTCCCTTATTAGATAAACTATGTAGTTTATCGTTAATAAATATATACTTCATAAATTTTACGTTGGCGCGTTGTCATATCCAACAAACCATTCATTGGATCCTGAATAAAATATACCACCAGCTACTGCAGTAGGTGTTGTATCTTTTGCCCCTAACACTACCATTTTATTTTCAATTTTAAACATTAAAGCATCACTATTATCATACACATCAAATCCACCACCAGTTGATTTCCAAAAGAAATCTGAACCAGTTACACTTAACGCTCCCGCGTCCTCATTCCAAGTTGTACTTCCATATGTAAATGCATCGGTTACAGCTAACGAATCTATGTTTGCTGTTCCATTTATGTGTAAATCTTTCCATTCTTTTCCACTTTCACCTAAATCAAACGCATCATCTACGTCTGGTATCAAACTTCCACTATATTCTGCCTGTACTTGAATTGAATCAGTATCAGAATCTCCAAGTCTAATAGTACCAGTTAATAACATATTAGATGCAGAAACATTACCATCTATTTCAAGTCCTGTCGCTAATGTAGTTCCAACATATTGATATGTAGTCATATAAACATAATCACTATTTCCTGGATCTACTGAAGAATTAGTAAACTGTACTACTCCTGTTTTATAATCAAAAGTATAATCATTTACTGAAACTTTATCACTCGATCCTAATGAACCAGAATTAAGAGAAGTTGACTTAAAAAGAACTACTCCATATCCAGGAGTTGCATCTTCAGTAACTGCATTTCCTAAAGATGGAATTGAATACTTTGGTGAAATAAAGTTTACTTGTTGATTAGAATCAATCAACTGTGCACCAATACCATCATTACTTCCAGTTGGATTCAAAAAGAACCAAACTTCATTGTTTATATTTGATTTAGTCAACCTATGTCTATACCAATATTTTAATACAGATTGTCCTTGTGTAGAATATGTAGAAAGATGTTGTGTACTTCCACTGAAAGGTAAACTTGCAGATGGGATCAAATGTCCTTGAGTATAAATTTCTTCAGCAGTTAAATCAATAGTTTTTGTAAATGCCTCTTGAGCACTTGTAAGTGTATCGTGAGTATATCTTCTCGACGCTAATAATCTACTTGATTTTGATCCTGAATCTATTCTAGCCATTTCTTATTCCTAACTAAAACTCAATGTTATTGAAGTTACAGGGGCTGGATCTGCCTTATACCTAACTATCACATAAAGTTCATTATCATTATTATCCAAATACATTCCGTCTGCATTTCTCATTGGAACTGTATATTGTGTACTATTTAAACTTCCACCCGTATTTCCGTATAAATCTATTGCAGTAGAAAATGGATTTTTAAAATTATCTGCTGCCACACCCGTTTCTATCACGTTACTTGTTAAATCTGATGGGTCATAAATTCTTGCTGTACCCAAAGCTGTAGTATTACCACTTCCATTACCCGAACTCTCAAATAATAGTGCTACTGCTACTCCATTTGTAGTTGCATTCCAATTAACCAATGTTTTACCAACATCAACTGTCATCGATGTTTTTGTTCCACTTGTTTGAAATTTTCTTATATAAAATTTATATGTTCCACTACCAAAATTCTCTGCAAACCAATATCCATAATCACCACCTGGATCCACTAAATAACCAGGCTTTACTTGTAAGTCATAATCACCTAAAACTTCATCACCTTCATCATTAGTAACAAAACTATTAGTTGTAAAATATGCCCCATTAAATGCTTGAACATTATCTGCTAATACTATTCTAAAATCTTCACCCGTAAATGTTTCAGTTGTATCAGCCAAAGTATTTGAATCATATCCTTGTGCTCTACTATAAACTGCCATACTTCCACTTGCTGCTACTTGTCCAAATAAAGTTGCATCATATAATTCTTGTGTAGCAGATGTAGAATCAACTGAAGTATTTTTCCAATTTCTACCTCTTGCTCTAAAAGTTAAATCATAATTTCTTGCTTCATCCGTTGACCTATTTTGTGATACATTTTCAGTATTACTATCTAAAGTAAAAGAAAGAGAAGAACTTGCAACTGCTATATCTTGTATCTCTGGGTCATCTCCACTACTCTTTTTTGTTGTTTTTGTTCTATTAATAACATAATTAGTTGCCCCTGTAGATGACACTCCACTATTATTTACAGTTGTGGTTGTATTTGATAAAGTTGTTGAACCAATATTTTCCCATTGGTCTGTTGGATTACTATTTACCAATACTGAAGTTCCATATCCATAACAAGGGTCAAATGATTTACTCACTTCAGAATCAAAGGTAAGACTATATGTACAAGTTAATAAATAAGGTGCCCCACTCAAACTTCTTGATGTGGCTGAAAATGCAGTTCTATTTAATTGTTGACTTACCACTGCAGTTGGTTGACTTGTTGTAATGTTCTCTGTTATATTGTAATATAAATAAAATCTTGTATTTGAATCACTTCCATTCTTAAATACATAGTCTGCCTGTGAACCTGATTTTAATCCTGCTTGAATATCATGAGTTGCATAATATCCACTTGCGGAAATACTATTTTCATTATGAGAACCTCCTGTATAAAATCTTCCACTAATTGGACCTGCTACACTATTAAAATCACCATCTTGATATGCAGATGGTATAACTGCTGGTACATTAGTTACAATCTTAGATAAAATCAATCCATTTGATGTTCCAAAAGAACTTTGTGCATAATCTATATATGAAGAAGTTGTAAAAGTTGAATTTTCATCTGGAGTAGTATCTGCGTAATTATCACTAAATGAATGTGATGCTATTACCCGTACATTAAATTCAGTTGCTCCCCCGCTTGTTAATCTACCCATTCCAAAATAATTTGAATCAGTAAAAGTACCAGGATTAGTTGAACCACCAGTATTTGCAGTAATGGTATGTGAATTTGTATCAAAAGTTCCATTGGTTTGTATTGTTCCTGGAATACGAGATGCATAAGTTCCATGAAAAGGATTAGTTCCTACATCATTACTATTAGTTCCTCTATCACTTGTTTGTACCCAGCCTTTTAATTCTAAATAATCTTGAAGTTCTTTATAAGAACCAGTTGTACTTAAATCTATAAAAGCAGAACCAGTCCAACTATTAGATAACCTTGCATTTTCATATGTTGAACCCAATACACCATCTAATAATGAATTCTTTGATGTAGTTGAACCTTCAGTATGTGAAGTACTTAATGTATTCCAATATTTTGTATTTGGTGCTGCATCTGCAACATCTAAGGAATGACTACACACTCCTGCTAAAAACCTTAAAATTTCACTTACATGAGTTGTGTTATCAAAATTATTAAAATAACTACCTTCTAAAGCACTTCCCCAAGGATTGGAAGATGGATACCCATTTTGTAAATTATTTGTGTAAATTGCAGTAGAACCAGAATTTACTCCTATATCAAATGTAGCCGTTGAACCAGTAATTACTAATGGTTGATGACGGATTTCTCTTCCAAAATATTTCATATTATGTTATTTCCAAAATACTCGCAAAAACATCAATATCATCATTAGCAGATGATTGTGTTTCTAATTTATCACCAGCACCTAAATTGATTGGTTTTTCAATCACTACTGTAGAATCTGCAGGTACATCAACTGTTTTTAACAAATATCGTCTTGTCTGAAAAGTTGCACTACCACTAACTGCCACGTTCACCGTAGCATCATTTGTTCCATCAACATTACTCAAGTATATTGCGTGTATAATTGAAGTAGTAGCTGCAGGACAAGTATACATTGGTAATAAATCTGTCCTTGACCCCGTTGCTGCACTTGTAAATGTATTCGCCATAAATTATCCTCCAAAAACTATTGACATTGCTGTTGCATGATCCATAACAGAGTTTCCTTGTTCATAAACTCTACCTGTACCTTGTGTAGTAATACTACCACTCGTTGTTAAAACATAAGTACCCGTAGTAGTTGGACTATCACTTCCTGATACAAAAAATGAACCAGTAGATACTGAAAATGATCCTGAAAATTTAGGATTTAACTGTTTACTTCTAATCTTTGCCATTTATTAAAATCCTTATATTTTAAACTTTCTTGTTCTTTTTTCTCTTGCCACCACAAAGTCATTCCTTGTGAAATGTTCTTCTTGTGTACTTTACTCTTTGGTTGTTTCATTTTTTCGATGGTTTCCATAGTGACTTTTCTATCCATCTGTGCACAAGATTTACATACAGCATTATTCCCTATAGCACGGTCAAAGGTATCTTTACGAGTATAATAGATTATCCTATTACAATCAGGACACTTTCGATTTTTGCGGTCGGGCCAACTACGCTTCCGCATTTCTTCTTCTTGTTTCCCACCCTCTTTTTGCACTTTCACTTAATACTTTGTGCATTTTTCGGATAGTTTGTCCTATATAGACTTTTCCGTTTTCATTGTTTGTTGCTTTGTATATTCTCATACTAATAAATATCAAGTAATAGTAAAAGAAAAGTGGAATTTGAGAATTAAATTAATTCTTCAATCATTTCCTCAATTTTTTTATTGAGAATTTTAATTTCTTTTAATCCTTTTTTAATCAAGGTAGGTTTACCACGATTTATTCCTTTGAGTATATTACCGAAATTAACGCCCCAACTTTGACCATATATTTTTAACATTAAGAATGATTTTTTCTCATCACTCATTTTTTCATCAATAGTATCCTTACCACCCAGTCTTTCAAATTCCGTAAGTCCATCTGGTTCGTGACCTTTCATAACAGGTTTAGACCATCTCTTAGGTAAATCTTTGAACGAAGTATCATTCCATTCTATTAATAAATCTTTTAATTTAATCATTGTATTTTCCAAGTAGCCCCATCAACGGTGCCATTATTACCATTACCGCTTGAATCATATGCAATGGTGCCGTGATTTTCATTTAATTTCCAATAAGCTTGTAAATCATCAAGTTTCAAATTTTCCATTCCCTATAATTTCATCAGCAGATTCTAAATTATATCCTATACTACTTGGATCCACTTTCAACATAAAAGTTGAACCACTTTGTTGTATAGTTAATGCATCATGTTCCATTATTTGTCCATTATTGAAAAATAAAAAATCACTTTCACTTGTAGAAGTCATCTCCGTAGGAGCTGATGCTGAAAATACACTAATAAAACTGGCAGTGTTGTTAGTTATACTATCAGCCTTCTTTGAAAAATTCTTTCTTACATATTGTTGTCTACTAATATATAGTTCCTGTGCATCTACATAGGTTTTAAGTGCGTTTTCAGTTGGTAATGAAACTGAACTACTATCAGTTAAGTCCGTATCATTTGAAAATTCATTTATCGTATATTCATTTAATGATATAGAACCACTTTGATAAACACTCCCAGTCATATAATGTGTATTATCAATTAAATCACCAAATTGAGTAGATCCCGACTTAAATATGGCCGCAGTAGTATTATATTCCGCTAAAAGTGCTTCAGCAGTTACAGTTCCACCAACTGTTGCATTTCCAGGTACAGTTAAATTACTATTAACTACCAAAGTACCATCAACAGTAAAATCACCAATAACCCTCGTATCTTCAAATGTTGTAGAACCAGCCAATATTGAATCAGATGCAGATACCGTATTAAATTGTACATTTGAATTTGTAGCTACTTCTTGTCCAATAGATAATTGTTGTACAAGAAATGTAACTCCGTCATAAGGTACTCCACTATTAGAAACAGTTACTCCTGTTCCTTGATTAATTGTAAGTGGAAATTTTAATCTTCTTACTGCCATTATATACCCCTACGAGTCAAATTTACCCCATGCCAGTATCTCATCATCACTCTCAAGTTCATATCCAATAGAATCTATATCTACTTTAAGATAAAAAGAAGAAGCGGCTTGCTGTATTTCAAGTGCATCATGTTCCATATATTGACCATTAATAAAAAATAAAAAATCGTGTTCAGTTGTAGATGTTAATGCTTCTAATCCCGGTACGGCGGCCGGTACTGATGCAGTTACAGCTGAAAAACTTGCTGTACTATTTCCAACTAAAGTGGTAGATATTTTAACATATTGTTTTCTTAAATATTGTAATCTTGAATCTGTATTTGCAACAGTAACATCCATATAAGTTTTAATAGCGTTTTCAGTTGCCAATGAAGTTGTACTACTTTCTGCAAGAGTTACATCATTTGTTATTTTAGTTATATCATTTGATCCATTAATACCCCAAGAACCTGTTACATACATACTACCCGTAAAATAGTGAGTATCTTCTTGAGTATCACCAAATCGAGTTGAACCACTTGTATAAAGTATTGATGCACTCACAAATTCCGTATGAAATTCTTGTGCTGTTAAAGTTCCTTCTATGGTTGCATCACCAGTAACCGATAGATCAGAAGTCATAGATAAAGAACCAGTAATCGCCCAATTTCCATCAACCCCTGACTCTGTGAAAGTTCTAGCTCCAATTAAAAATGCAGATGAAGTTACTGCATTAAACTGAACATTATCAGTTATTGCAACCTCTTGACCAATAGATACTTGATGAGATATTTCAGCTGAACCATTATATGATTCTCCATCATTAGTAAGTGTTATACCAGTTCCAGACGATAGAGTAAATGGATTGGCCAAAGTAATAACTTCAGTTCCACCTGCTGATACTTGTGATGCTGCTCCCGGAAACGTATCTCCCCCAAGTAATTCATCCATTAACGGTGCAACAGGAACATCTGTTTCCATTCCCATTACAATTCGTTTAGGAGTAATATATTTTTGCATCGTATGAGGTCCTGCTAACTCATTAAATGCCTCTGGTATCAAATATCCTTTAAGAGTAACACTAAACTCCGTTCTAATTATTCTTTCTGCGTCTGCAACCTCTGTTGCATCTGAATAACTATCAATATTAGTTCTAAATCTCATTTTATTGGGTTCACCCCAATAAGAACCTGCAGACCAATTAATTCTTTCAATCAATTTATTCATTTGTTCAATATAATGAGTCCAAACGATAAAATCGTAACTTAACACCATATAATCTGGCATTGCTACATTATAGTATTCTCTTTGTGGTAATAATCCTTGTTGAACTGTAAAATTATCATATCTATTATTTGCGTTATATTTTCGTTCAAAAGAATAATGAAGTTTTGGTTCTTCAGGATCCATCTTATCAACTGACATTGTATCATCTTTTTCCATTCCAGTTCGTCTGAATGCTATAGCAGGTAATATAATCTGTCGTTTAGAATCCCTCATAAAACCAGTTTTTTGAACTGCTGACCATCTTTCGGGGGAAGAATACATTATAGGAACTTTTACAGTTTCTCCATTTTCAACAACTGATGGTTTGATAACATTCTCAAAATAGAACATAATTGCACTATCCATGTCCATCAAACTTACTGATACATCTTGTATAGTATCTTCTCGTTTATGTTGAAGAGCTCGATTTACAACTTTTCTTTGACTTCTTGGTACTGGTTTTTGTCTTGCCATTAGATACTCCGTATCCTTTCAATGTTAAGATTAGAAAATCTAACTCTGAATGTTCCACAACTCACAGTCCAATTATTATCCTGTAATCCTCCGATGAGTTGATTTTCATTTATAGATTGAATTTCAAAATATGCCCAATTCCATTCAATCACATCACCAAGTTCTGGAACTAATGATAAATCAATAAGAGACTGTCGTAAAATATGAAAATCTGCATTTTGTTGTTCGTCTGGTCCAAATTCATCATTATTCCAATCAAAATCAGCTGCATCTACTAAACAGGCAAACTTAACACCATCTTTCCACTTCTTACCACCAGCGGCTTCACCATACATATTTGTTTGAGTATCTTGAACTGATACTTTATAAAGAACTACTTGTTGATTTATTATCCCGTCTTTGCCGAGTCTAAGATCACCAATCAGTTCTTTATTTACCCGTTCAAAGACGTTTAAATCTCTTTGTGGTAAAAATCGTCCTGCCATAATGTTATCCTATGTAAATTGGTAATGGAACTTTTTGTAATTTTTCTTGTAATCGAGTTGATTCTTCACTATCTGCCTCTAACATCATTTTTCTACTTGCTGCTTCAAGATTTTCGCGAAGTTCAGTTACCAAAGCTTCTTTTTCTGTTGTTGCCTCTCCTCGTAACGTATCACCGTCAAGAGTTGTCTCTGCATTTGGAACTGGAATAGAACCATACTTACTTCTAATCATTCCAAGTAACTCTTTTGATAATGCAAGTCCATATTTCCTAATCCATTGTTTTCCAACATCATTAATATATTGATATTGCATATTATCATATGGAACATTAGAATAATCAGAAACTCTACTTATTCCCTGACCAAATTGAGTCTGTAATGGATTATCCCTATCACCTTTTAAGATATATTCAAACCACAACTTATAACTTGATACTGGATTTGGAAAAATTCTTATTTTATTATTTCTCAATTCAAATGTATGTGCTGATTTTCTTACTTGGTCATTAAACTCAATTGCTTGTATTCTCAAAAGGTCTGCGTATATCGGCATCATCATGAATTGAACAGCCGGGGTCATTCCACCCCAACCAAAACTATCTAACATATTATAAGAACCAGCTCCTGTACCCGCATATGGGTCAAAATATCGATGAACTGCCGGTGCCGCTTCGTAATATACTTTACGAATTTCTATAGCTTCCCCACTTTCTGATGGTGTTGCCCATAATGAATTTAAATCATAAACTTGTGAACCACTATCCACAGTAATAGAACCACTCTTAAAATCTACTGTTCCTCCTACTCCTGCCTCTGTACCATATTGTTCTGCAATTCTAATATTACTGGATAAATTTGGTGTTACGACCTTATGAGTGACATTTGAACCTGTTGCCTGACCTTTTAATGAGAGTAAATTCTCTCTAATATTAAATTGATTGACTTGTGCCGAATATTCTGTAATAGATTCTTCAAAACAAGTATAAAATTGTACATCTTGTAACTCAATTGCCATAATTGGATAACCCAGCCTACGAGATGCCCAAGTTGCAAATTTTGGTGCATCAGACTGAAATGTTGTATCGCTATCATACAACCCAAATGGTGTATTTCCACTTACTGCTGAACCACTTCCTGGCCATATAGCTTCCATATTATATTCTCCTAAAAAAGATATTATTACTCAACTATAAATATAACGGCACAAAAAAAGGGAACTTAAAACAAATTCCCTTCTGTATATAAATATCAGGAAGATATAAATCTTCCGTATCTATCCTTCTTTAACTTACGATTCCTTAACATCTCACATCTCTCATCATATTTAACCTGCCCTTCTTCTATCCCGTATCTGTCTTGAAACCAATGAAGTGAAAACCTACCTACTGATTTTTTCTTCATTTCTATAATTGTAGATTGTCCGTGCTTTTTACCGAACATTCCGTTTTTGTAGCCAGTAGAAAGTTCCCTCAATTTTTCAATAGTTTCTTCACTATGAGTTTTTCCATACATAGCATTTTTTTCGCCTGATTGTAATTCTTTTTGTAACTCACAGTATTCTTTATATTCAATAGTATCTCTCCTTCCGCTCCATATGTCTCCACCACAACCTTTGTAGGTCATGTTATACCCATTTTTAACGGCATTATACTTTTTGATAAAAAACTCCTCTAATTCTACAGCTTCGTTATTTGCAACCTCGGCAATGATTTCCTTATCAAAGTTTTCCCAACCATATTTCCTAATAGCACGATATAACACAATTTCATCACCTGTTTTAGAACGAGAACCGTGCTGTTTCATCCGTTCATCATATTCTTTTGATCTTCCAATGTAATACTTACCACTTGGACTTGTTAATTTATATATTGTTTCCATAAAAACCTCCGTATAGTAATAAGTATCAAATAGGCACAAAAAAAGGTCAGGAAAAATTCCCAACCTTTTTTCGTTATTTAATCTGCTATGAATTAAACGTAGTTGACATCTGCGACGATGACTTTTCCGTAAAATTCCGGACGTACCATTTTCTTTGCGTATCTGGTCATTACCCCTTTCCTCGGAGTAAAGTTAACCGGATCGTAAACAAGCGGTGTCATGATTAACGGAACATACGGTGCGTATACAGCCCCAGTTTCAAGGAAATTACTTCCACGGAAACCAAGTAATATGTCATTTTCTAACATATAAGGGTTCTTATATACAGTGTACCGGTTGCTCAATAAACCAACCTTCTGTACACCCATTGCGTATGAGCTTTTTGCTGCGTCACCATCAGTATCTGCTGCGTATCCAGGAATACTCTCAATTACCGTTGCGGTCTCAGGAGAGACTACGATAAAGTTAGCCCCACCACGGAGAGTTTTCTGATGAATTACATTAGAAACTGCTTGTAGTTTGTTTCCAAGAGTCTGGAACCACTCACCTTTAGTGTAAGCGTTGGAATTACCACTCACTTCACTAAATACAGAGTTTGCGGAATCATACTCAAAACCAGTTTTTGCTGACCAATATTCGGTCTTAGCGTTAGCATTCTGTTTCAACATATCAAGGATTTCCAAATCGATTTCCATCGAAATGTATTCACTTAACATTGAAGTCAGTTCTGCTTCTGCATCAACACTATGGTAAGCGTTAAGGTCTTGAGCTAACTCAGGAGTCCATACTGCTTTCAGTTTACGGGTCTTAGCAACTATGCTAACTGACCGTAATGCAATATCGATTTCTGGAATATCAACATCATCACCAGTCGCTGGACCAGGAACAGTAAATGTACTCTGTTCAAAGTCACCACGAGATGTATCAGCTGGTTGTGCATGGTATTTCACACCAATAGTGCCAGCAATACCGGCTTCGTTACCAGCTGCACTCTTTACATAAAAGTACACGTTAGATGAGTCAGTACTCGTGTATGCTGGATAATGAGTTCCAACTTTTGAGCCACTAACTGCAAATGCACGTGCACCTTCCCAATCTGCTGTGCTAGAAATGCTAGACTTAGCAATTGCTAACTTAAAGATTGGTAGAGATGCTCCACTTGCGATAGACGAACTTAATGAAGGTTCGAACTCAACTTCCTGCCATGAGGCGGAAGTTCTTGTAATTGAACCAGCTGCTATTCCATCTGCTGTTTGGTCATTAATTGAATAACCAAACTTACCAGCACCATAGAGTCCACCGGCTGCATCTGCGTTAGACGCGGATGTATTACCATGGATATCACTAGTTTTGGCATGCTGACCAGTTTGAGTTGTGCCATACTTGAAATCAAGATAGAAAATCAGACCACTTGGTAGATTCATCGGCTGTACGCTGACGAAATCTTGTGCTGCTAATTCACCAAAGATTCTACGAACCAATGGTAATGCAACACCTGACCACTCTTCAGAATTCGAAGCTGTACCAGTTTTTGAACTTTCATCAATCAACTGACGTGCTTGGTTTTCTAAAAGAACTGCCATTCCATGTTGTCTGTTACTATCTTCAAGACCTTCAAGTAGTCCAGTGGGCTCCCACTTTTCAACTAACTTTTGGGTTTCGGCTAAACGACTGCGGTTAGAATCATAGCTATCCATCAAATTTTCGATGGATGTTAAATTATCTGCCATTGTTTTTCTCCAAATCGTTATAATTTGTTAATAATTACTATTATAGAATATTTGCTAACTTCTGGAAGCGTTGTTTCATATCAAACCCTTCTTCAATCACCTTCGGTGATTTAGGTTTGGTAGAAGCGACTGCTTTAGAAGCTGAGCCTTTCTTCTCTTTAATTTGTTTCACTGTACTTGCTGGCTTACTACCAAAAGATTCTGCTAAGGTGGCGAATACCAACTTAACTTCTCTTAGGTTCGTAGCTCTATCAAAGTTTTCTACGACTTTCAACTTCTGTTCATTAGTTAAACCGTGTGCACGGAATAATTTGT
>Ga0208132_1001057_pt1 | contig 12364 bp, 7 predicted proteins | sample ETNtaG_16_FD_185785 | JGI IMG/M metagenome (GOLD analysis project Ga0208132, IMG submission 185785) | Marine microbial and viral communities from oxygen minimum zone, Eastern Pacific Ocean - ETNP201406SV199 (SPAdes) (version 2) | ecosystem: Environmental > Aquatic > Marine > Oceanic ... | reverse complement strand
ATGAACTTCAGTTACAGGTCTAAGTTTAATTTCTTTTAATTCTATTTTTTTTTGTTTTTTCTTTGCTTTGTTTGCTTTTTTTTGTTGGTCATATTTAAACTTGCCCATATCCATTATTTTACAAACTGGTGGATTTGCATTAGGAGCTATCTCGATTAAATCTAAATTTTCGTTTTTTGCTTTTGAAATAGCTTCATTTAAATTTAAAACTCCTAGATTTTCACCATCACTTGTAATTACTTGTACCTCTGTTGATGTAATCCTGTGGTTCGATCGCGGGCCTCTATGTTTAGTTCTTCTTTGAAAATAGTTTTGTTTAAATTCTGGCACTTATTTTGATGGTGCTTTACTTAAAGTGGAGAATTTTTTAAGAAATGTATCAAGTTCCATATTTTCTTGTTTATTAGAGTCCAATCTTCTAATAGTTACTGTGTTACTGTCAACTTCTTTTTTACCAAAAATTAACAAAAGTGGTATCTTCGATAAAGAATGCTCTCTAATTTTATAGTTTAAATTATGATTTTTTAAGTCAACTTCACATTTAATACCGGTTTTTTTTATTTTATCATAAACTTTTTTTGCATAAGTATCGAACTCATTAGAAACTGGAATAACCATTGCTTGTAAAGGTGAAATCCAAAATGGTAGTTTACCTGAATAATGTTCAATTAAAATTCCAATAAATCTCTCTAATGAACCAAATAATGCTCTATGCAACATAACAGGAATTTTTTTTGAACCGTCTTTGTCTACAAATGTGGCACCCAATCTACCTGGCAAGTTTAAATCAACTTGTAAAGTTCCACATTGCCAATCACGCCCAATACTATCCCTAAGTACAAAATCAATTTTTGGTCCATAAAATGCACCTTCGCCTTTATTAATTTCATATTTTAGTTTTGTTTGTTTTATTGCTTCTAATAATGCAGTTTCTGATTTATCCCAAATTTTATCATCTCCCACTCTTTTTTGTGGTCTATCAGAAAACTGTAGTAGAACATTTGTAAAGCCAAGATCTTTATAAATTTCTAATATCAAATTTGTTACACTTAAACATTCATTGGTAATTTGATCTTCAGTACAAAAAATATGAGCGTCATCTTGAGTAAATGCTCTAACTCTTAACAGGCCATGTAAAGCACCCGATAGTTCAAATCTATGCACTTTACCAAATTCAGACATTTTTAAAGGTAAATCTCTGTAACTTTTTAAACCTTGATTAAAAACCTCTAGGCAGCCTGGGCAATTCATTGGCTTAATTGCAAATATTTTTTTATCAGGTGTTGTAGAAGTATACATATGTTCTCCAAATTTATCCCAATGTCCTGATTTTTCCCATAATGATCTATCTAAAATTTCTGGGGTATTTATTTCTTTATAACCAGCTTCATCTTGTTTACTTCTCATATAGGCAACCAGTTTTTGAAAAAGATTCCAACCTTTTTCGTGCCAAAAAACCGAACCTGGACTTTCTTCTCTGAAATGAAATAGATTCATTTCTTTACCAAGTTTTCTATGATCTCTTCTTTCAGCTTCTTTAATTCTTTTTATATATTCATCTAAATCTTTTTGAGTTGACCAGCTTGTTCCATAAATTCTTTGGAGCATTTCATTATTTGAATCACCTCTCCAATAAGCTCCTGATACTTTTGTAAGTTTAAAATATTTTCCTATTTTTCCAGTAGATAATAAATGAGGTCCTCTACATAGATCGTGCCATTTTCCATGAAAGTATATTGAAACCTCTTCGCCTTTTGAAATACTTTGTATTATTTCTGCTTTATAAGTTTCGCCACTTTTATTAAAATGATTTATTGCTTTGTCACGATCCCAAACTTCTCTATGTGTAGGCTCGTCCCTATCAACAATGTTCAGCATTTTCTTTTCTATTTTTTTTAGATCTTCTTGGGTAAATGGCTCTTTTCTAGAAAAGTCATAATAAAATCCATTTTCTATTACTGGTCCAATTGTAACTTGTGTGCCTGGAAAAAGTTCTTGAACTGCCATTGCTAAAATATGTGCAGTATCATGTCTAATTGTTTCTAGGCCTTCATTATCTTTTGATGTAAAAATCTTAACTAAACAATCTTTAATAATTAAATAATTTAAATCTTTTAGTTCACCATCAACACTCATTACAAGTGCTTGCTTCGATAAAGATTTGCTTATTTTTTCGGCTACCTGTATTCCAGTAATTTCTTTATCGAAACTTAGTTTTTTTCCGTCTGGTAATTTTATATTTGGCATTTATGTCAGTAATTTTTTGTATTCTGAATAAGTAGATAAACACATTTTTTCAACATTAAATTTATTAATAATGTTTTTTCTACCCTCAGATCCCATGGATTTCAACGTTGTTTCGTCTAAATCAAATACATGGGCAAGTTTTCGACTTAAAGAATTAGCATCACCTGCAGAAAATAAAAAGCCTGTTTTATTATCGATTATTGTTTCATTTGATCCACCTATATTGCTTGCAATTATTGGTTTTTCCATCGACTGAGCCTCAACAGATACTCTGCCAAAAGTTTCGGGTTCAATAGAACATGAAACAACTATATTTGAAATTTTATACACCAAAGGCATAATTTCAAAATGATCTATAAATAAAATATCATTAATAAGTCTATGCTGTTCAACAAGTCTTTGAAGTTTTTTTTTATATATTGTTCTTCCTTGATCACTGCCCAAAATAATTGCAGTAAATTTTTTATCTGGATTATTATTTTTAAAAATATTTAATGATTCAATAAACATTTCTTGACCTTTCCATGTCGTCAATCTACCTGGTAAAAGTATAATTTTTTTATTTTTATCTAACTTCCATTTATCAATTAACTTAATTTCATCTGAAAGTTTAATTTTTTTTGAATCAAAATATTCTAAGTTAATTCCTCTAAATATTGATAATAATTTTTTTTCTGAATTAAGATATTGTGAATAATTCTCTTTAATGTGTGAAAAAATAAAATTAGTACCAGCTATAATTAAATCAGATTTAACCATGACAGAGTTATAATATTTTTTTAAAGAACTATTAAAATTATAGGTTCCATGGAAAGTAGTTACAAATTTTCTTTGAGTAAGTTTTGTTGCAATTAAACAAGACCAGGCTGGTGCTCGGCTTCTAGCATGAACAATATTAATATTAAAAATTAAAATTATTATTGATAGAATCAAAGCGTTAAATAGTATTAAAATAGGATTTTTACTCTGAACTGGAAGTCTAATTAATTTTACTTTTTTTCTATTAATATATTTAATTAATGCACCCCCGCTTGTAACAATAAAAGAAGAACAATTCTGTTCTGTTAAGTAATGAGCAAAATCATAACATCCTGTCTCAGCACCTCCATGACCTAATTTTGGAATTACTTGTAAAACTTTTAATTTTGATGGCATTTGATTAAGGATTATATTATCACAATATTTGAATATATTTTATGGGTAAATTCAAATTCTTAAAGATTTCTAAAAATAAAAAAATTAGATTTTTGTTAAAAAAAAATCATTCAAAAATATGTGTAGTATTTTTACATGGTTTTATGTCAGATATTGAAGGAAAAAAACCTTTAACATTTGCAAAATTTTGTTCCAAAAAAAAAATTAATTTTTTAACTTTAGAATATTCTGGTCATGGAAAATCATATGGTGAATTTATAAAGGGAAATATTTCAAAATGGACAAATGATGTTTCAAATACAATTAATGTAAAAATAAAAAATAAAAACCTTATAATTATAGGTTCTAGTATGGGTTCATGGATTGCAATTAATATTATTTTAAAACTTAAAAATAAAATAAAAGGGTTTATAGGAATAAGCTCGGCACCAGAATTTTTAGATATTTTGATGTGGAAAAAATTTAGTAATAAAATTAAGAAAAAAATCTTAGCAGAAAAAATACATCATGTAGAAAAAGATGGATTGACATATCCAATTACAAAACAACTTATTGTTGATGGGAAAAAAAACAAAGTTTTTAATAAAAAAATAAATCTAAAGATACCAGTAACATTATTTCATACAAAAAAAGATAATGTGGTACCTATATACTTTTCAAAAAAAATTTTAAAAATATTTCCTTTAGCAAAAAAAAAATTGATTATTTACAAAGATGGAAATCATAGTTTATCTAGGAAAAAAGATTTAATTAATATATGCAGAGAACTAGATAACATTATCCAAGATCTTTCTTGAATTTTCAGATAGCAATTTCAACAATTTTTTTTGTAGATATTGGATTCTCTAATTTATCTAACATTTCTTTTGGACAAATTTGATAAAAATCATTTATTTCATTATCAAAATTATCTAACAATTTTTTTGCTATTTTCGAATTTGTTTCTGTAAAATGTTTCTGTATTAAATTTTTCAAAAAATTTTTCCAGAATTCCGTTTCTGGTCTTTGCCAAATAACTGACTCAGGATTAACTCTTTTTTCAAATTCATTTTTATTATCATATAAAAAAGCCATTCCACCGGTCATTCCTGCAGCAAAATTATCTCCCACTTCTCCAAGAATAACAACATTTCCTCCTGTCATGTATTCACATCCATTAGAATCACAACCTTCAATTACTGCAGTTGCTCCTGAATTTCTTACTGCAAATCTTTCTCCTGCTTGACCTGATGCAAACAAGTAACCAGAAGTTGCTCCGTACAAAATAGTGTTTCCAATAATTGTATTTTGATTGGAAATTAAGTTACTTTCTTCTTGTAAACGTATAACAATTGTTGCACCAGATAATCCTTTTCCAACATAATCGTTTGTATCTCCTTTCAAAATTAATTTTAAACCTTTAATACCAAAAGCTCCAAAAGATTGACCTGCTGAACCTTTAAATTTTAGAGAAACAAAATTCTCTGCAAGTTTATTAATTCCAAACTTTTTATATAATTGATAAGAAATTCGAGTACCTACAGCTCTATCTGTATTTTGTATTTTAAATTCCTTTTCAATTTTTTTATTTAGATCAATGTCTTTTTCAACTTCTGGCCAAATTTTTTGATCTAAGGTATCTGGTACTTCATTTATAATTTGTTTTTCACAATATCTTTTATTTTTTCCTGGATCAGTTTGCACAAATAATGGGTTTAAATCTAAATCATCCAAATTTGATGATCCTTTGCTTACTTGTTTTAGCAAGTCTGTTCTTCCAATGATTTCGTTCAATGTTCTAAAACCAAGATTAGATAAAATTTCCCTTACTTCTTGTGCAATAAAAGTAAATAAATTAACTACTTTGTCAGGTGTGCCTGTAAATTTTTTTCTCAACTTCTCATCTTGTGTACAAACTCCAACAGGGCAAGTGTTTGAATGACACTGCCTCACCATTATACAGCCCATTGCAACAAGAGATGTAGTTGCCACTCCATATTCTTCAGCTCCCATCATTGCGGCAATTACAACATCTCTTCCAGTTTTTATTCCCCCATCCGTTTTGAGAGTTACTGTATGTCTTAAGTTATTTAATGTTAAAACTTGATTTGCTTCCGTTAATCCCATTTCCCAAGGAATTCCAACGTACTTCACACTTGTTTGAGGAGTTGCGCCTGTTCCCCCAGAGTGACCTGAAATTAAAATAACATCTGCTTTTGCCTTAGCTACACCTGCTGCTATTGTTCCAACTCCAGAAGATGCTACTAATTTAACTCCTATTCTTGCATTAGGATTAATTTGTTTGAGGTCATAAATTAATTGGGCTAAATCCTCAATGGAATAAATATCATGATGAGGTGGGGGTGAAATTAAAGTAACTCCAGTAGTAGAATGTCTCAATCTTGCTATTTCTTCTGTAACTTTAAAACCAGGTAGTTGACCGCCTTCTCCAGGTTTTGCTCCTTGTGCAATTTTAATTTCTATTTCATTACAATTGTTTAGATAATTGATAGTTACTCCAAATCTTGCTGAAGCAATTTGTTTTACACTAGAATTTGCACTATCACCATTTGACATTAATTTAAATCTTTGCTCGTCTTCTCCACCTTCACCACTACAAGAAGCTCCCTTTATTCTATTCATTCCTATAGCTAATGTTTCATGGGCTTCTTTGGATAAAGCTCCATGTGACATACTTCCACTTCCAAATCTTTTTAGGATTTCATTTACAGGCTCAACTTCTTTAATATCTATTGCTGTTTGTTTTTTAAAATCAATCAAATCTCTTAAATTTATTGGAGGTAGATCATAAATACCTTTGGAGTATTTCTTATATACATCGTAAGAATTATTAGTTACTGCAGTTTGTAGTAAATGAATAAGGTTGCCTTGATATTGGTGGATTTCGCCATTTTTTCTGTATTTATATATCCCACCTATAGGAAGAATATTTGAACTAGTTTCAAACGCCTCTTTATGAATATTTTTAATTTTCTTTTCTATACCAGTCAAACCAATTCCTGAAATTTTCGAAATAACTTCTGGAAAAAACTCATTAACAATCATTCTGCTCAATCCTACAGTTTCAAAATTACAACCGCCTCTGTAGGAACTTATCACTGAAATTCCCATTTTAGACATTATTTTTAATAATCCTAAATTTACTGATTTGATGTATCGTCTAATGCATTCATCAAAATCTAAATTTTGGAAAAGTTTTCTTTTAAATCTTTGATAAAGACTATCTAATGCTAAATAGGGATTTACAGTAGTTGCTCCAACACCAATCAATGTTGCATAAGAATGAGTATCAAAAGCCTCGCCTGTTTGTACATTTATGGAAACATATCCTCGTAAACTTAAATTTATTAAATGTATATTTATTGCCCCGACGCATAAAAGCATAGGAATTACACATCTTTTCTCGGATAATTTTTTATCAGTTAAAACAAGCTGAGTTACACCTTTTCTTACTGCAATTTCAGATTCATTTTGTATTTTTGTTATAGCGGATTCTAAGTTTTCATCTTTTGAGAATGTACAATCAATAGTCTGATTATTTTCACCAAAAAAAGATATAAATTTTTCAAACTGAGAGTTTGACAATATTGGACTTTCTAATACATAAATACTTTTTTCAGTTAGAGTTTCAAAATTAAGAATATTTCCAAGATTTCCAAATCTTGTTTTTAAACTCATAACCTTATTTTCTCTTAAAGAATCAATTGGTGGATTAGTAACTTGACTAAAATTTTGTCTAAAAAAATGATAAAGTGGTCTGTATTTATCAGACAATACAGCTAATGGAGTGTCATCTCCCATGGATCCTGTTGCTTCTTTTGCATCTTCGGCCATAGGATGCAAAATAAGTTCTAAATCTTCAATACTATATCCAAAAGCATGTTGCCTTCTTTTAAGCTCCGTTCCATCAAAAATATTTTTTTCATTTCCAATTGGAAATTTTTTATCTAATTCAATAATTTGGTTATTAAATTTTTTAAATTCTTTTGCTAGATAATTTTTAATTTCATTATTTGTATAAACTTTACCTTTTTCAATTCTAACACCTATTATATCTCCTGGACCTAGTCTTCCTTTTGAAACTATTTTTTGCTCATTTAAATTAATCATTCCTGTTTCAGATCCGACAAACATAAACTTATCTCTAGTGACTGTATATCTTAGAGGTCTTAATCCGTTTCTATCGTTTGCTGCAATTACCCATTCATTATCAGTTCCCGCAATCGCTGCTGGACCATCCCATGGCTCCATCGTGCTGTTTAAAAAGTTAAATAATTTTAAGTGATCCTTTGGCAATATTTTACTTTTCTTTGACCAAGCATCTGGAATTAACATTAGTTTAGCTAACGGTGCTGATTTACCTGAAATATTTAAAAGTTCAAAAACATTGTCTAAAGATGCAGAGTCAGAATTTCCAGATGGGATAACTGGTTTGATATTTTCTATATCTTCAAATATAGGGCTGAACATTTCTTCTTCATGAACTTTCATCCAATTTATATTTCCCTTTAAAGTGTTTATTTCTCCATTATGAGCAATAGCTCTAAATGGTTGAGCTAAATCCCAACTTGGAGCAGTATTAGTAGAAAATCTTTGATGAAATATTGCATATCTTGAAATAAATCTTTCATCTTGCAAATCTAAATAAAAATCAGAAAGCGCTTCAGCAAGAAACATTCCTTTATAAATAATAGATTTTGAACTAAACGAACAAATATAAAAACCATTGAATTGATTGCTGAAGGTTTGCTTTTCAATTTTTCTCCTTGTTTCATAAAGCTTTCTTTCTAATGATTTACAATTTAAAGATTTGTCATTTGATTTAAAAATAACTTGAACAATTTCCGGTCTTGTTAGTTCTGCTTTAACTCCAAGCACACTAGTATTGATTGGAACCTGTCTCCATCTATAAATATTATAATTATTTTTTAAAAGCTCTGTTTCAATCAATGTTTTATATTTTTCTTGAGAGTTATAGTCATTACGAGGTAAAAAAATCATTCCAACACAAATCTCTCCGCCATCATATTGGCGACCATAATTCTCAATTTTTTCTTTAAAAAAATTTGTTGGAATTTCAATATGAATTCCCGCACCATCGCCCGTCTTACCATCGGCGTCTACTGCACCTCTATGCCAAACAGCTTTTAAAGCTTGGATACCATATTCGACAACTTTTCTTGATTTTTTTCCTTCAGTAGAAACAATTAGACCAACTCCACATGCATCATGTTCCATTGATTCTGAATAAATACCGTTCTTTTTCAACAAATTTAAATTTTGTATATCTCTACTCATTAAGCTACTTTTTGTGTTTGTTTTGTTTTTAGTTCAAGGTATCTCTGAATTGACTCAGCGGCATCTCTACCATCTTTTATAGCCCAAACTACTAATGATGCTCCCCTAATAATGTCTCCAGCAGCAAATACATCTGGTATATTTGTTTCCATGGTATCAAAATCAGTTTTTATTGTTCCCCATTTAGTTATTTGAAGTTTATCTTCATCAAATAATTTTGGTAATTCTTCTGGATCAAAACCTAAAGCTTTTATTACAATATCAACTTTTAACTGAAATTCAGAATTCTCTTTAACAATTGGTTTTCTTCTTCCACTTTCATCTGGTTCATCTAATTTCATTCTGTCTACTATTAAATTTTCAACTTTATTAACTCCTTTAAATTCTTTTGGATTAGATAACCATATAAATTCAACTCCTTCTTCTTCAGCATTTGAAACTTCTCGAGCAGAACCTGGCATATTTTCTCTGTCTCTCCTGTACAAACACTTAACAGATTTTGCATTTTGTCTTACTGATGTTCGAACACAATCCATCGCTGTATCACCACCACCAATTACAACAACATCTCTTCCTTCTGTATTTAGTTTTCCATTGTCAAACATCTCAACTTTGTCTCCTAAACCTTTTTTATTTGATGCTGTTAAAAATTTCATTGCTGAAAATATATTTTCTAAATCATTTCCTGGTATATTAACTTCTCTTGCTTTGTAAACTCCAGTAGCAATCAAAATTGCATCGTGTTTTTCTCTAAGTTCTTTTAAAGATGAATCTTTTCCTATTTCATAATTTTGAACAAATTTAATTTCACTTTCTTCAAGAAACTTTGTTCTTCTCTCGACTACAAATTTTTCCAATTTGAAATTTGGAATACCATAAATTAGCAAACCCCCTGGACGATCATAGCGATCATAAATTGTAATTTGATACCCTTTTTTTCTTAATTGCTCAGCACAAGCTAGCCCTGCTGGTCCGGCACCTATTATTCCAACACTTTGATTTTTTTCTTTTTTTAGCAAAATTGGTTTTACCCAATCATTTGACCACGCGTTTTCTGTAATAAATTTTTCTATCGAACCAATTGTAACTGTTCCATGCCCTGATTGTTCAATTACACAATTACCTTCACACAACCTATCTTGAGGACAAATTCTTCCGCAAACTTCAGGCATGTTATTTGTACTTTGAGATAGTTGATAAGCTTCTTCTAATCTTCCTTCTGCTGTCAGCTTTAACCAGTCAGGAATATTGTTACTTAATGGACAATGAACTTGACAAAATGGGACTCCACACTGAGAACATCTACTTGATTGTTGTAGAGCTTTTTCATGAATAAATTCTTTGTATATTTCATTAAAATCCTCTTTTCTCTCTGATGTATCTCTTTTAGGTGGGCTTTGTTGACCTATTTTCACAAATTTTAGCATTTTTTCTGCCATGGTTCAGGTAACTTATATCAATAATTTCATTACAAAAAGTATATTAAGGTCATAATCGTTTACCTAATTTCTAAAAAAAGCTTATATATCATTGGTTTTTTTAAATTATTGCATAACTATTATGCAAACAAGTAATTGCTTTATTTTAAGGATATTTAGTTTACGAAAAGAAAATCGCTAATGCTTTCAAATTATTTTGATACATTAATCCTATCAATAGTTCAGGGTGTCTCGGAATTTATACCTGTAAGTTCCTCTGCACATTTAATTATATTATCAAAATTAAATGAGTTCAATTTAAGCTCACTGACAATAGATGTAAGTTTACACTTGGGTTCTTTTCTAGCAATAATATTTTATTTCAACAAAGATTTAATAAACCTCATCAAAAATAGAAATTTGGCTCTATTGATAATTTTTGGTTCTGTGCCTTTGATAGTTTTTGGGTATATTTTTTACACAACTAATTTAATTATACATTTGAGAAACACTGAAGTAATTGCGTGGATGACATTAGTTTTTGGCATAATTTTATATTTTGCTGATAAAATAAAAGTGGAAAAAAAAATTGACCGAGATCTAAATTTAAAAAATATATTAATTATTGGTATATTTCAAATACTAGCTTTAATTCCTGGAGTTAGTAGATCAGGAATTACAATTACTGCTGGGCGCATATTAAATTTTAATAGATATGAATCATCTAAAATTTCCTTTTATTTATCTATTCCAGCTTTAGCAGGTGCAAGTGTTATAGGATTAAAAGATACTTTAGATCAAAATGTTCAATTTAATTCAATTGTTATTTTCTCAACGATTTGTTCATTTATTTTTTCTTATTTAACAATTAAATATTTTTTAATTTATGTAAAAAAATTTTCATTAAATATTTTTGTATATTATAGAATATTTCTTGCTCTGATTCTTTTTGCCATTATCTATAACTAATTTTTTTGTAACCAGGTAATATCTGAGAAATAATAACACCACATAAAATTAAAACACATCCAATAATATTATTTAAATTTAAAACCTGATTTAAAATAATCCACGCAGCAATAGTTGCAAAGACTCCCTCTAGAGAAAAAATGATTGCTGAAGGCGCAGGTGATATATTTCTTTGAGCAAAAATTTGTAATACAAATGCAACACCACCTGAAAGAACTCCTGCATAAAAAATTTGAATTTTCTGTTGAAGAATATTTGTTAAAATAAATTCTTCAAAGATAATTCCTAAAATCAAAGAACAAATTGATACTACAATAGCTTGAATGACTCCAATTAAAATAGGTAAATCAAATATTTTTATTATTTTACCAATATAAATTATATGTAAACTCCAAAATAGAGCTCCAATTAAAACTAAACTATCTCCTAATCGAATTGTAGAATTTTGAAAATTTGTAAGAAGATATCCTCCAATAATACAAAGCAATGCTGCTAGCCATACATTCAAATGAATTTTCTTTTTAAATAGAAAAAAAACTATAATTGGAACCATAGGTACGTAAAAAATTGTAAAGAAAGCTGCATTTGCAACATCAGTATAGATTAATGCTACTTGCTGGAATACAGTTCCAAGAAAAAGAAAAACTCCAATAAGTATAGAATAACAAAAAAATTTAGTTTTATCTTTTGAGATAGTTTTTGTTATTTTTCCCATTTCAAAAAGAAAAACGAATGGAAGAATAGCTAAAAAACCTACGAAAAATCTAACAGAATTAAACACATATGGTCCTATAAATTTCATTCCAGTTTCTTGAGCAATAAAAGTAGTTCCCCATATCAAGGTACAGAGCAATGCACTTAGAAGTGAAATTGATTTTGACACAAAAATTAAAATGTTAATTTATAAGCAAAATTTTTACCGAGGTTTTCTTTTAAGGAATTACAAAATTTTGCTGCTTCTGCTCCATCAATAATTCTATGATCATAAGAAAGTGACAATGGTAGAACAGTTCTATTTTTAAATTTACCCTCAATAAAAATTTGCTTTTTGTAAGATCTTCCAACTCCAAGAATTGCAACTTCTGGATAATTTATTATTGGAGTAAAGTAAGTTCCGCCAATTCCTCCAAGACTTGTTATAGTCATAGATCCACCAAAAAACTCTTTTTTGTCAATCCTTAAATTTCTACTTTGTTCACTAACTCCTTTTAAATCTTCTCCAATTGAATTTAAATCTTTCTTATCAACGTTTCTTATTTTTGGAAGCATTAATCCGT
>Ga0208132_1001055_pt1 | contig 12367 bp, 14 predicted proteins | sample ETNtaG_16_FD_185785 | JGI IMG/M metagenome (GOLD analysis project Ga0208132, IMG submission 185785) | Marine microbial and viral communities from oxygen minimum zone, Eastern Pacific Ocean - ETNP201406SV199 (SPAdes) (version 2) | ecosystem: Environmental > Aquatic > Marine > Oceanic ... | reverse complement strand
CTATCCCTTTTGCTTTAAGTGATTTTAGGTGCTTAGATTTTCTCGACAGACCGCCGATGGGATTTTTCTTTCAGCCACATGGGTCGATCTGGCCGTGAACATTCCCAGTTACAACTAAAGTTGTTATACCGTTTGGGCTATTCTTATCTTCAGATTCTGTCTTTTGATTAGCTCGGTTTGAGTTATTATTTTCTTTAAACTGGACAGGATCACTTTCTATAGTATTTTGTGCAGCTTCTGTTTTTTGATCTGCACAGCTTATTGCTAGTCCGAAAATCAACAAAAGAAAAAGACTCTTTATATATATATGTCTATTCATAGATATCAATTTAGGATGAACCTTTTAAATATTCAACAGTCAAGGAAGATGAGTATTTTAGTGAGCGCTTGTTGACATTGATATTCAAGACCACTTATATTCGCCGTGCTTTTGGGGCTGTAGCTCAGATGGGAGAGCGCTTGAATGGCATTCAAGAGGTCGTCGGTTCGATCCCGATCAGCTCCACAAGAAAAGGCCATTAGTTGGCCTTTTTTCATATAAAAAAAGAGGAAATAGACTACTCCATTTCCCCTTTACTATTTGAAAGCTCCAAGTCTATTAAAAAAAACTCAGAACTGAGTTGTTCGAGACTTATTCGCCTTCTGCTGCCGGCGTTTCTCCACCTTCCTCTCCACCTTCATCGGCACCACCGCAGCCAACAAGAAGGACAAGAGATAGAGCAAGCATAGCCGTAATTAATTTCTTCATTACGTGTAGCCTCCTTTGTTTTTGATTAATCGATTGCAATCGATAAGGATAGTGTTACTAAATGGATACTTCACACACATGTTACCCTCCCTTACCTGCCACAATATAACAAGTCGCATTTCTAACAGTCAACAATTATTAATAATTATATCTTCTTCATTTTTCATAGGCAGAACAGTTGACTGTCTTATCATCCTGCACGTAGATTGCAAATATGAAATATGACGCTATCATAATCGGAGGAGGACACAACGGACTTGTCTGCGCTGCATATCTAGCAAAGTCAGGTAAAAAGGTGTGCATAGTTGAAAGACGTTCCCTAGTAGGTGGGTCTGCTGTAACGGAAGGAATATTCCCAGGTTGTAAAGTTTCTAGAGCATCTTATGTCAATTCTCTTTTCCGACCGGAAATCATCCACGATCTCAAACTGAAACAGTACGGACTGGAATTCTTATCACGTAGACCGGCTAGTTTTTCGCCATTTCCCAACCATCAGTATTTAATCCTTGGAAATGGCTTAGATGAGGATCAGCGAGAAATAGCCAAATTCTCTGCTAACGACGCCGACCGATACCCTAAATATGAAGCGATGCTTAACAGTATAGTAAAATACGTAGAACCACTTTGGAAAAAACCTCCACCTTCACCTACTTCGAAAAAAATATCAGATCTTTGGGAGCTTGCGTCTCTCGGATTAAAAACCCGTCGATCAGGAAATGAACTGATCCAGAAAATGGTGGAGATGTTTACGCTATCAGCTGGAGATCTACTCGACAGGTGGTTTGAGTCAGATGAACTCAAAGCTACATTAGCCACTGACGGCGTCATCGGTGCCATGGCAGGTCCTTACACACCGGGAACTGCCTATGTACTCCTCCATCACGTCTTTGGAGAGACAGACGGTATGCGTGGTGTTTGGGCGTATGTCAGAGGCGGAATGGGCGAACTCAGTAATTCTATCGCTTCAGCATGCAGTGATTTAGGAGTGGAAATTCTACTGGATTGCAGTGTTGATAAGATTTCTATCCATAAACGGGCATCAGGAGTTACACTTTCTGACGGACGAGAACTTTCGGCAAAGTGCGTCATCTCTTCAGCAGATCCTCATGTTACTTTCCTTCGGCTTCTAGACGACTCTGTACTGCCGTCAGATTTTCGAAATAATATCGATCAAATGGATTTCAAATCCGCTACCGCTAAAATGAATCTTCATCTTTCTGAGCTTCCTGATTTTACAGTTCTACCTGGAAAAAATGCGGAAATTCAACATCATGGTACAATCCACCTGTCCCCCACTATGGATTTTGTGGAACAGGCTTATGACGATGCTAAGTACGGCCATCCTTCCAGTCATCCAATGATTGAAGCTACAATCCCTTCCACAGTTGATGATACCCTTGCTCCCAAAGGTGAACACGTTATGGGCATCTTTTGTCAATACGCACCTTACAATCTCAAAGAGGGTAATTGGGATTCAGAGAAAACTGTATTTGCCAATAGGATTATTGATGACTTCACAAGATACGCGCCTAACTTCCGCAATTCTATCATTGACTACGAGTTGTTAACTCCACCGGACATAGAGAGAATATTTGGTCTTACCGGAGGTAACATTTTCCACGGCGCCATGACTCCCCATCAGCTCTTTTTCATGCGGCCTGCTTTAGGATGGGCAGATCACCGAACTCCAATTAAAGGTCTTTATCTATGCGGATCGGGATCTCATCCCGGAGGCGGTGTGACGGGTGCACCGGGACGGAATGCGGCAGAAGTGGTGTTACGGGACCTTCGTTAATAATACTTTATAGCTGGAGTTTTATTGTGGAGAAAGCAGCACCTTGCCAAGATTTCGGTGATCTTGAATATACTCATGAGCTTCAGGTGCATTTTCGAATGAAAATACTCTGTCTACAACAGGAGATATCTTACCTTTTGCCAGCCAAATAGTCAACTGCTCCATGGTCTTCTTTAGTCGTTCTCTTTCCGACCAAAGATGGCCCAGGTTGCAGCCGTGAACCCCTTTGTTGGCATTCATAAGACGGATGGGATGAAACTTTCCTGTGGAAAGAAGAGCTTTTAATCCAAAAAACAGATTCCTCCGTTTTCCGGGAGCTGCGGAGGACATGCCGTAGAAAACGACACTCCCCAACGGTCTAAGGCAGCTATAGCTCCGCTTAACGTATTTTCCCGCAACCGGATCCAGAACGAGATCCACACCTCTCTTATCAGTAAGTTCCATTACTCGATGAACGAAATCTTCACTGTTGTAATCTATAAGATGATCTGCACCCATCTTCAATAGATCTTCGTGTTTCCATGCGGAAGCAGTACCGATAATAGAATTTGCTCCTATAATTTTTGACAACTGGAGCGCAGCGATTCCAACTCCTCCGCCGATTCCGTGAATGAGGATTGTATCACCACTGCGAAATCGTGCCTGTTCAACCATCATGATGTAAGCTGTTAGATAATTAACCGGCATGGCTGCGGCAGATTCTAAAGAAATACCCTCCGGTAAAGTCATTAATTGATCCACATCTACACAAACCTTAGATGAATAACCTCCAAATCGGGTAAGAGCTGCTACCTCTCTCCCGATCATATCTGAACTCATTCCCTTCCCGACGGCATCCACCACTCCACTTACTTCATATCCTACTACACAGGGAACTTTGGGTGAATCCGGATAAAGTCCCATTCGTGCAAGTATGTCTGCAAAGTTAATCCCTGCAAAATGAACGTCTATTCTAATTTGACCTTCCTGCGGGACAGGATCAGCAGTATTTCTGATTTCCAAAACATCCGGGGCACCTTTTCGGGGAATCCAAACTTGTTTCATCTTAATCTCCTCTTTAGCAGATTGCAAAAGCTAAGTAATCTCCCTATATTCCGCCGCATTTTTCTGAAGAAAATATTTAGGAGAAACAAAATGGGAATGATGAACACCATGCGAACCAAGATGCATTTCGTCCTCTGGGGTTTGCTTATTATGTTTTTGGGGAGTATGACAGTAGGTGGTCTGGTAGGCGGCGCAGATATACTTGATGAAATATTTGGACTTTTTGGTGTGTCAGATGAAGATCCGCAAAAATCAATAGCAATTGTAAACGGAGAATTGATCTCTCCTGACATGTTCTTTCAGGTAATACAAAATCGCCGACAGGCTGCAAGACAGCAAGGACAAGAACTTTCTGAGAGAGATAATGATCAACTTTACGACGAAATTTGGAATGAACTGGTACAACTTACGTTGATTGATCAGGAGGTTGAACAGTTAGAAATTGAAGTTACTGACGATGAAGTCTATTACGAATTGGAAACCAATCCACCCCCGATTTTCCAGTCTGTACCTGATTTTCAAACTGACGGAAGTTTTGATCACGGAAAATATCTCACCGCTCTCCATAATCCTCAGGGAGATGAGTGGCTTTACTGGGAAACATTCACTCGAGATTATTTGCCTAGAAAGAAGCTGTTAGACCGTGTTAAGTATTCTTTGACTCTATCTGAATATGAAGTTAAGCAGGAATTTATTTCTCGCAATGTAGATCACACACTTTCAGGTTTAGCGATCCCCGCATCTTCTTTCCGCGATGAGGAATTTAATGCTACCGATGAAGAAGTTTCTGCTTTCTATAAATCTCACATGGATGACTTTCAACAAGATGAAACCCGAGTTCTTAGATATGTAAAGTGGGACAAGAAACCAGCTGCTGAAGATACAACCGACACTGAACAATTTGGTGAAGATTTAATCCGTAAAATCAACGATGGCGCTGATTTTGCCACTCTTTCAGAAATCCACTCAGCTGATCCCGGTTCAGCTGCAAAAGGCGGTGATCTTGGATGGTTTGGACGCGGTCGGATGGTTCCTCCTTTCGAAGAAGCAGCTTTTATAGCTAATTCAGGTGAAATAGTTGGACCTGTAGAATCGCGCTTTGGTTACCACATTATCTGGGTTCGGGAAAAACGCGGTGAAGGTGACACTCAAGAAGTTTTGGCCAGTCATATTCTGTTAAACATAGAGATGGGACCATCAACCCGAAGCCGACTGAAAAGAGAGGCAACACAATTTCTTTACGAAGTGGAAGACAATGAATTTGGTAAAGCCGTAGAGATTTCTAATTCACCTCTCGACAGTTCACGACAATTCACTGAAAATTCTACCATCCCCGACTTTGGCTTCAGTTTAGTACCGACTAGGTTTGCTTTTCGATCTGAAATCGATTCAGTCAGTGATATAATAGAAACCGACAACAGTTTTGCCATATTCCAACTCATTGGAATCCACGAACCGGGACCTCAACCACTCGAAGATGTGAGAAAACGTATTGAGCGAGATGTTCGTCAGGAAAAACAGATGGCACGAGCTGAAAAGAGGATACATGAGGTTTACGAAGAACTGTTAGCTGGGAAGAGTTTTGCGGAACTTTCTGAAACTAATGATGATGTCAAGTTAATCGAAGAAAAAGAGCGCAAGCTGTCAACAGCACTTCCCTATATCGGGTCGAAAAACCCACGCCTTCTCGGACGAATAGTTTCTTCTGTTCCGGGAGAACTTTTTGATCCCTTCGAAGGTCAGCGAAGCTGGGTCATCATACGATATGATTCTCAAGGTGAAATTGATGAAGAGGAGTGGCTGGTTCAAAAAGATTTCTTATATGATGAACTGTTAACCAATCGTCAAAATGAAGCAGTTAATGCTTATATTACTGAACTGACAGATAATGCCGATATTGTTGACAATCGGCGATATCACATTCGTTAAATTTTATTATAAAAACTAATCGCCGAAGGTGTAGTGTTTACGCACCTTCTCCTTTACCTGCCACGTGCAGGATAGACCTTTCGTGAAAGTCACCATATCACCGGCACCGAACTCCACCTCTTCCTCATCGGTGATAACTTTTACCTTACCTTCCAATAGATAGCACGTCTCGGTCATATCATACTGCCAAGAAAATTCTGACGGTTCGCATTCCCAGATTGGATTTTGTTCCATCTCGGAGATTTCAGTTTCACTAGGTCTACGAACTTCAACCTTTCCCATTACCCCTCCTTAGGTACAAAGTAAACATCCGTGGGCTTTAGTTTTGACAATCTCCGAAACTTTGCCTTTACCTCCATTCCAATCCAATCCAGTGTCGCATCATCAGGATCTAAGCCAATGATCCGCGTGAGAAGCAGTGTATCCACTCCTTCAAACGTAATGAGCGCCAGAACAAACGGCGTCTCCGGCAGGAATTCCTCCGAACCGTAGTGGCAAACTGTGAAAGCATGAACCTTCCCTTCTTTCGGCAGTTCCACCCAATCGGTCTTAGCACCGGAGTACATATCATGACCGCGGGGATTTGCATAGGTGTAACCGCTTTCTCCATCTTGATTGCCAAGAAGATTCTTGTTCATCAATCCTGCGAACCACGGAGAATCCTGCCCGTACGAGTGGATGTAGTCAATCTGGTACGGCTGCTTCATGATGATAGGCGCCATATTTTTCAAATCGGCGAGGGAATTGTCGTTTAGCTCAGTAGGAAAGGGAACATTGAACAAGATGGTCCCGTCGTCCGTCTCTTCGATTTTTCTTACTACTTTTTTATCAGACATGACTACTCCTCCTTTTCCAGAATAGATACGGTTACATAAGTTCCCGTGCCGGCGTGGCTGTGAATAGCGCCGCGCTTAGCTTCACTGATCTGCAGTTTATCATCGCCGAAATGTTTGCCGATGGTCTCCTGCAGCTGCCAGATGGCGAAGACCCCCTGCATCAAACCGGTAGCTCCTACAGGATGTCCGCAAGCGATGAGTCCGCCGGATGGATTGACGGGACAGATTGGGTCGTCTGCCAAATCGAGTCCGTACTCGATTCCGGGAGTGAATGCTTTACCGCTGACGGCAAACGATCCTCCTTCTCCATATCGGCAGAGCCCCATGTCTTCATACGTCTGAATTTCCGATGATGTATAGGCATCATGAAGCTCAACGAAATCAATCTCAGTCAGAGGATCGACAATCCCACAATTCTCATATGCTTCCTTTGATGCCATTCTGCCGGCTCGGAAAGAGTGAATACCCGGATATCGGAAGCCATCATCCCATAGTTTCTTATAATATGAACGATCCTCCTCGTTGTCTTCCTTCTCAAGCAGATTGAACTTCATGAAGTCGTCATAGTTCTGATGAGGACGATCCGCCATACGCATGGCGTCTGTTCCTCGACCTATTCCTGGTACAATCACCTTAGAAATGCTCTGCCCGGATGCTTTCTCGAGCTTGGCTAATCCCTCTTCATTGGCGAAGATTACCGCTGCCGCACCGTCACTCATAACGCAAATATCGAGGCGGGTTAAAGGCCACGCCACCATGGGAGCATTGCGAACATCTTCGATGGTCAACTTCTGTTGTTTTTGGGAGTACGGATTGTGATAAGCATTCATGTGATTTTTCACGGAAACGTGAGCCATCTGCTCTACAGTGGTACCAAATTCCTTCATGTGTCCAGTAACCATCATGGCGTAGTAGCCGGAGTAAAATCCGCCTACCGGATAGTCAAAGCTTACATCAGAAGCCAGAGCAATAAATTCATTTCCCTTCCATGTGTTAACATGAGACATGGTTTCAAAGCCATAAGCGATACAAACGTCCATGTAGCCAGATGCTACTGCTTTCCACGCTTCTTGGAAGCAGATGCCGCCTGTGGCTCCGCCCCCTTCCACGCGATGGCTTGGCTTAGGACAAAGACCGAGATAATCCTGAGCCATAATACCAGCCATGAGCTGACGAGTGAAGTGATCTGAAAAGTAAGATGCCACGGATCCGTCCACGATCTCGATGAACTGCTTATGATTGAGACCAATGTCGGCTATGGCGTAATCGTATGCCTCCTTTAGAATAGCTTGAAATGTCTTGTCCGGACGTGCCTTGGCAAACTTGCTGACACCGCCAGAAACCGCATATACAGATTGCATTGTTTTACCTCCTGTTAAGTGTAATAAGTGCTGTTGAGATTGTAATCATAAAGAATGATAAATAGTGCGTTAGCTGAAATGAATTTCTAAAGGAATGGGGATAATGGCAATTGATTTAGGTTGCTGCTTCTAACGGAAAGTCACGGTAATACAGAGAAATACTTTCAATAAAAGAATTTAACAGCTAATCTTCTTGCTCCACATATTCCCATTTCTCCTCAAAATAGTTATATTTTAGCTGAGCATCGGGTTTCGTAAACTCCCATTTATCTTCCATGTAATTATAGTTCAACTTTTCATCTGATTCTATGTATTCCCACTCATCTTCATGATAATTATAATTCAGTCTGCTCTCCGGCTTTGCATACTGCCAGTCATCCATCAGGTAATTGTATCTAAGCTCATCTGATTTTTGGGATAATTCCCACCGATCTTCCATGTGATTGTATTTCAGCTCTTCATCTTCTCGAGCAAACTGCCATCTGTCTTCCATGTAATTGTATTTAAGTTGTTGAGCGTTTAGAAATACAGAAGCTGAAATTACGATCAATGTCAGAACAGTTTTCATCTGTCTAAGTATTTTTTATTTTAGTAATGTCTACAACAGTATCAAACGGAAGAGCTTCAGCATTGGTGAAAAATTTCGGTAATATTAAAAATGTAGCCGTAAAGCCAATTCTTTCCAATAGAGAAAGCACTAATCTATTGCACCTTCAATGCAGGTAGTATTAAAACCGCCACGTGTATTATAAACTGTTGTGATTTGAATTTTTTCTGTATCTAATGTCGATTTCAAATCATTGTAAATTCGTTTTGTTGCACCTTCTTGATAGATCCCTACATTACGAAAACTGACAAAATAATATTTCAATGATTTCAGCTCAATACATTTCCCGCCGCTAGGATAGTATTCAATTTTAACATAAGCCAGATCAGGCAAGCCACTGAATGGGCAAACGGCACTGAATTCATCTGTCTCCGTCATAATGTACTGGTTTGGACTATCGAAAGGGAATGTTTCCAAAAAATCAGGATTAATCTCTTCCTCACCTTTGAACATAAAATATTTATCTTCAGCTTTTGGCATCTTTACATCGATAGATACAGCCTGTCCAGAATTTAACTAGTTGGATTCTCAAGTCCTTTAATTTCATTTAGATAGTGATGATCTGGACCAGTAAGAATAACTCGTTGTTCATTCTTCATTCCAGTGATCTTTGAGAGCTTTGCGGAAAGTAGTAGGAGGTCTAACAGCTTTTCCATCATGATTAACGAATGTATGGACTGTGTGCCCGATAGCTACGATAGTATTATCCTTTAGCACCTCGTATTCGACTCTAAGGGTTGATCGTGGCATATTCTTAAACATGGTTCGAATGGTGAGTTCATCCTCAAAAGTAGCCGGATTCTTGTACTCACAATGACTTTCGATGACGGGTAGGTAAAAGCCAGCTTTTTCAATTTCACTGTAAGGAAGCCCAATCTCCCTCAACAGATGAGATCGAGCTGCTTCAAAATACTCATAATAGCGACCGTAGTACACCCGTCCCATCATATCAGTTTCCGCATAGATAACTCGGATAATAAAGTCTACAGAAATCACGATCCCTCCTGCCAATGACCGATATGTTCATACTTCTTATGTCGAATGTCTATTAGTTCTTCAGTGGTGAATTGAGATAACAGCTGGAGTTCTTCTACGATAATATTTTTTACGGATTGAACCACCTCATCTTTGTTGCGATGGGCACCGCCTAAAGGTTCTTCGATGATACGATCGCAAATTTCCAATTCTTTCAGATCAGATGCAGTCACTTTCAGCGCTTCAGCCGCCTCTTCGGCTTTTCCTGCATCTCTCCATAGAATGGATGCGCACCCTTCCGGACTAATTACGGAAAACCACGTATTCTCCAGCATGAGGAGACGATCGCCTATTCCGACTCCCAATGCACCACCACTGGCACCTTCACCAATAACTATAATAAGTATCGGTACCGGTAATACAGTCATCTCCAGCAGATTTCGAGCGATTGCTTCAGCCTGTCCACGCTCTTCAGCGCCTAATCCCGGATATGCACCTGGGGTATCCAAAAGACATACAACAGGCCGATTATACTTGGCTGACATCTTCATGATTCGTAAAGCTTTTCGATACCCTTCTGGTTTGGACATTCCAAAATTTCTGTAGAGATTCTCTTTCGTGTTCTTCCCTTTTTGCTGTCCAATGTAGGTAATGTGTATTCCATCAATCGTACCGATTCCAGCCACCAGCGATTTATCATCTGAAAAATGTCTATCACCATGCAGCTCAAGAAAGTCCGGCGACATTCTGGTTATATAATCCAGAGAATAGGGTCGTCTGGGATGGCGAGCCAGTTGAACTCTTTGCCAGCGAGTAAGATTGGAATATATTTCCTTTATCAACGTCTGACGCTCTTCACTTAATTGACTAATTTCTCCGCTAAAATCCTGCTTTCCGGTAAGACTCTTGGAACGAAGAGTCTCAATCTTATCATCTAACTTTACGATTGGTTTTTCGAAATCGAGGTGGAACTCAGCCATTATTTTTTCCTCTCAGAAACGTTGTGTTGATAATTTTTTTCTAAATAAAGGAAAGTCAGCAGACCTAAAAGAAGCACAACCAGGAAAATTGTGTTTGCCATAACATAATTAAGATTCAAACATAGGTAACCCACAAGACTCAGAATTAAGGATGAACCGTGCATGAGCAATACCGACCGTTCTATGGGCATACCAAGAGCAGCAAGACGATGATACGTGTGATCTCTGGAAGCTTTGTGTATTTTTTTTCCTCTTCTCATTCGAGATATTACCACTAAAAATAAATCAAACAATGGAATAGCAAAAATCAAAATCGGTACAAACCAAGATGATAGTTGACTTCCTCCAACAGGCGTATAAAGAATTGCTATAGCACCAAGATAAAAACCAATAGATTGAGCACCTGAATCTCCCAAAAAAAGCCGTGCAGGATGGGAGTTATAAAAGAATATCCCAGCTAGAGTTCCTACTACAATTGTACAGAAATGCACCAATTCCATTTGATTTACACTCAACGTTATAATAAGAAAAAACAATGTTGCAAGTGCACCTAACCCAACAGCCAGTCCATCCATGCTATCTATCAAGTTAAACGCATTTGTTAGAACAATCATCCAGACCAGAGTTGTCACTACATTAAGCCCTTCACCCAATGCTGTTTCGCTTCCAAGAATGAATTCAGGAGATGTAAATATTCTAACTTTCACATCAAGAGAAATTAGAAGTATGGCTGCCAGTAGTTGTCCCAGCAGTTTTCCCCACGGCGGCAGATTATAGTAATCGTCCCACAATCCAAAAGTCAAAATAATCCATGAGGCAGCTACTACACTTAAGATATCTCTATCAATTTCTCCAGGAGCCAGAAAGAGAATCGCTGTTATCGTCAATACCAGAACCAATCCTCCCGTCAAAGGCATAGGTCTTTTGTGAAGTTTATGATCTGCGGTTCCCGGGTGATCAATCAGCTTTAGTCTGGGTGCCAATCGAATGCTAATAAAAGCTAAAGACAAGGCAACAGTAAGTGAACCAAGTAAGATTCGAAAAATATCAGTGATTTGAATGGATGTTATCATTTTAATTCCTGACAGTGTCCCATATGACTGTCATCAAAAGTTTACCCAACATAGCTGAATAGAATAGGCCGTTGAATAACGGAAAATAATCAGCTGAAAAGTGCTTTCTATACAAAAGAAAGTATGAGCGGTGCCATTCAAAAAGAGATCGATATTTGAAAGCTGCAGATCCACCGCGACCGGCATCATGCACTACTTCTGCTTCAGGAACATAAAAGATTTTCCATCCTGCGGCTTTCGCCCGGAAACAGTAGTCAGAATCTTCCTGATAGGCAAAAAAACGTTCGTCGAATAAACCTACTTTGTCAATTACTTCTCGACGGATCATCATACACGATCCGGAAACACCGTCAACTTCACATGCGCTGTTTTCATTGAGATGTGACAAGTGATAGCCGGTATATTTACTATCATTGGGAAAGCGGTTGGCAAATCCTGTAAAATAACTGATCACATTCCACGGCCGGGCAACTCCCCTGCGGCAAGACTTCTGGAATGTTCCGTCGACATTTAGCACTTTTGGACCGGCTATTCCTATCTCTGGATGCAAATCGAGGAAGTTGGCTAACGCCATTACGGCATTGGGTCTCACAAAGGCATCAGGATTCAAAATCAGTAAGTAATCACCATCTGATTCCTTCATGGCTCTGTTCATTGGAATTGTGTACCCTTCATTCCGATTGTTTCTTATCAGTTTTACGGAGGAATGATTTGCAGGTATCATATTCACGGTATTATCATTTGATCTGTTATCGACGACAATGATCTGCTCAATCCTCGCTCCTTGTGACTTCTCCAATAAAGTCAAACAGTGATGGAGATACTTTGAAGCATTCAGGGTAACAATACAAACCGAAACCTTCGTTTGAGACATATCAAGTATAAGTACTTTTCAACAGCTGGAAAGTTACTTGTTCCACCCGAAAAATCTCCATAATCGTAATCTCCACACCATCAGGATAGCTTCAAGCATGATCAGCTTGCTCATCTTAGATTCACCCACTGTTCTATCGAAAAAG
>Ga0208132_1001046_pt1 | contig 12410 bp, 9 predicted proteins | sample ETNtaG_16_FD_185785 | JGI IMG/M metagenome (GOLD analysis project Ga0208132, IMG submission 185785) | Marine microbial and viral communities from oxygen minimum zone, Eastern Pacific Ocean - ETNP201406SV199 (SPAdes) (version 2) | ecosystem: Environmental > Aquatic > Marine > Oceanic ... | reverse complement strand
CAGAGGTAAGGGGGGGCGACAGGTGGGTAGCTCGACTCTGCGCAACGCCGTCACGATCGTGGGAGCGTCCCTCGCAGGCCTTCGGGCCGCCGAGACCCTCCGCCGCGACGGCTTCGAGGGCACGATCAGCCTTGTCGGCGATGAACCCCGCGTTCCCTATGACAGGCCGCCCCTTTCGAAGCAACTCCTGTCGGGGGAGTGGGAGGTCGACCGGATCTCCCTAAGTCCCCCTGAACGCTTCATGAGCCTCGATCTGGACCTGCGCCTTGGACGGCGGGCAACTGGACTCGACGTCTCCTCCCACACCCTCGACGTCGACGGAGCTACTGAGGAGTACGACGGCCTCCTGATCGCCACGGGTGCACGATGTCGGACGCTCCCCGGGACAGATGGCCTCGCCGGCGTCTACACCCTTCGAACCCTCGATGACAGCCTCGCCATCCGGGAAGCCCTCCGAGGCGGACCCCGGAGGGTTGTCGTCGTGGGAGCTGGTTTCATCGGAGCCGAGGTGGCATCCACGGCCGTCGGATACGGCGTGCCGGTGACAATGGTCGAGGCGCTTCCCGTGCCACTGGGCCGGGTGCTCGGCGACACCGTCGGGTCGGTGGTTGCCGAGGTGCATGTCGACAACGGCGTGGACCTGCGCTGCGGGGTGGGCGTTGACGAGATCTGCGGGACCGACAGGGTGGAGTCGGTCCGTCTCTCGAACGAAGCAGTTGTTGAGGCTGACCTCGTTGTGGTCGGCATCGGTGCCATACCCAACACGGACTGGCTGGAGGATTCAGGTCTGACCGTCGACGACGGGGTGCTCTGCGACAAGACCTGCCTGGCGGCCCCGGACGTGACCGCAGCTGGCGACGTGGCCCGTTGGCCCAACCCGCGCTACGGCGAGGTCATGAGGGTGGAACACTGGGACAACGCCGTCGAGCAGGGTGCACACGCTGCCCGCAGGTTGATGTTGACCGACGAGGAGGCCGTGCCGTTCACCCCCGTGCCCTGGTTCTGGAGCGACCAGTACGACAGGAAGGTCCAGTTGGCCGGCCGGCCGCGACCCGACGACGAGGTGGCCCTGGTGGACGGATCGTTCGAAGAGCGGCGCTTCGCCGTCATCTACGGCAGGGAGGGCCTTCTGACGGCCGTCTTCGGGATGAACCGCCCCCGTCAGGTGATGCAGTTCAAGGGCCTCCTGCAGCGCGGTGCATCCTGGAGCGAGGCACTCGAGTTCGCCGGGAACTAGACCTGACCAGCCACTTTCACACCCTGTTGGTGGCCGTGGTTCTGCTGACCGCAGCGTGCGGGGTCACCGAGCCAGCTGGCATTGACGTGGAGGCGGTCGAGCAGGCCATCCCACTGGCGCTGCTTCCAGACCATCCGGACCTGGTGACCGATGTTGCCTGCCCGCAGCTCGGGTCTGACGGCCTCGGTCCGGTTTCATGCACGGCGGCAGTGGCCGGCCTCGCCGTGCCGCTGATCGTGTCAAGGCCCGACGTCGACGGCCGGGTCAGGGTGGAGTCGCCGGTGGAACTGGTGCTGGCAGTCGAGGTGGCATCGCTCACCGAGGAGCGCCTCGACAGCGATCTCGGCGTGGACAACGCAGTGATTTGCGAGCCGGCTCTGCGCGTCTCGCGTGTGGGCCAGGAGTTTGCATGTACGGCAACAGAACCCAACGGTCGTACCCACAGCCTGATAGCCGTGCTGGTCGACGGTGCGGGATCGTTCCGGCTGGATCCGGGATGATCCGGTGTAGGCGGCTTCCAGCCGGGCAGACAGGTCGTGGGTGGCAACCACCGGGGAATGATCACCACCCCTGCCGGGTTGTCCCTTGAACAGCGCACCATTTAGGTGCACAAGCCAACTGGAGAAACGCATCAGATCTGGGGAGCTTGGGGCCAAGCCCCTGATTAACCCCCTTTAACGGGGGCGTGGCGCCCCTGGCGGGCCTACTATTGGCGGTGCCGAGTTGACCGTGTTCCTTGATGGTGAGTATGGGGTCCCGCCCTGGGGGGCGTACCACTAAATACTCGAAACAGGTTCCCGCTCATCAGTATGGAGTGCTAGTAATCAACTCGTGGGTTCACCCGAGCCGATTGAACACATCGACCTCTCCGACGGACGGATCCTCTCCCTTGCCCGCTTCGGCGACCCCGAGGGCCAACCCGTGCTGTACTTTCACGGCTTTCCGGGAAGCCGTCTTGAGGCACAATTTAGTGACCAGGCCGCCGGACAGGCCGGGGTCCAGATCGTTGCGGTGGACCGACCGGGATTCGGCCGTTCCACCCGGAAGCCAGGACGCCGCCTTCTCGACTGGCCCGACGATGTCCTCGAACTGACAAAGGCGCTTGGTTGGGATCACTTCTCGATCATTGGAGTTTCAGGCGGTGGCCCCTATGCCGCGGCGTGTGCGTTAAGCATCCCGGAACGCCTTGATCGTGTCGTGATCGTGTGCGGACTTGGTCCACTCGACGCTCCCGGGGCCACAGACGGGATGATGCGAGGGAACCGGATCCTATTCTGGTGTGGGCGCTACTTCCCTCTTCTGGTGTGGTTGATGATGGCCAGAATGGCATCCTCTCTGGCCACTGATTCAGAGAAGGCTTTTGAGAAGAGTGCCCGGGAGTTGCCCGAACCGGATCGCGCCGTCTTTGCCAGACACGAGGTACGCAAGGCGCTCGTAGCCAGTGTTCGTGAAGCCTTCCACCAAGGCACCCGGGCCGCAGTCGACGATGCACTCATCTACGCGCGGCCATGGGGTTTCAAACTCGAAGACGTTCGTGCCCCGGTCGCCCTCCTCCAGGGGGAACTCGATGTGAACGTGCCACCATCGATGGGTCACTACCAGGCCACCACCATCCCCGACTGTCGGGCCAGTTTCTTTCCCGAGGACGGACACTTCTCGCTGTCCTTCGACCGCTTCAACGAGGTGATAGCCGCGCTCTGATCGGCTCGCTCACCCCTTTGAGCACCGGCTGGGGAACTAAGTTTCAGGTGCCGAGGCGGCCTGTTTCCCGTGTCGAGTATTTAGGGGCCCCTTCTGGGGGGCGTACCACCAAAGCTGGAATGGAATAGCCCAGAAGTCTCAAGTCCTGGCGAAGGAACCGCCGACACAGGGACATCAGGACTTGACCAACAGACCGTTGTCAAAGGTTGTGAGCAGTTCTGAACCGTCAGCGGTGATGAGGAACATGTCAGCGTGACGAAAGCCTCCGATGTTTTCCACGGAAATCATTGGCTCCATCGAGACCACCATGTTCGGCTGTAACTCTCGGTTGTTGTACGGACGCATTTCACCAATTTCGTCACGTCCGTACCATCGGCTCATAATGCCGAACGAGTGCCCGGATCCAAAGGTGCGGTCGCTCAGGTAACCAGAAGATTCCAAGATCGGATCTATCACATCGTCGATTTGGTTAAATCTCACTCCCGGTCTGAGCATCTTGATCCCAGCGTGGTGCGCTGCGATTTGAACCTCTAGTGGTTTGCGAACCGTGTCCGGCAGCTCTCCGAAAAACACACTGCGCTCCAGTAGGTGGTAGTAGCCAGCGATCATCGGGAACACGTTCAGGCTTAGCAGCTGGTTCCGCTCGATTGGCCGCCAGGTGTTAGGTGCATGAGCCACGTAGGTTCGGTCGACACCGGACTGGCACCAAGAAAAAGTGTCCTCCTGTACCTCTAGATCAGGAAATCTGATTCTCATCTCATCTTCCATGGCGGCCACTGCCACACGAGCGACTTCTACCTCGGTAACGCCAACTGCAATGGTGCTCATGAACGCTTCAGCACCTACCACGGCTACTTGAGCCCCTCCACGCATTAGGGCCACTTCTTCTTCAGACTTGATGATTTGGGCCTCCATGACTGGAAGGGTGATATCAACGAACTCACAGTTCGGGAGGGCCTCCTGGAGAGAGCGGTGGAAGCCCACCGTCAAGTATTCGTATTCGACGCCAATCCGTCCAGAAGTGATTCCACGGTCTGCCATTGCCTCCACTATTAGACGGACTGAACCTTCTAACGGACTCTTGGTATCCCAATAGATACGGACATCATCAAACCAGCTGTAGTTGGCTGGCCGATCAAATTCAATTCTGGGAGCGATCAAGGCACCTTCGCCGGCCTTCATCATTACGGCATAGTGCCCTCGCCCAAATGGGGTCATCCAGAAGTCGCTGTAGTAGAGAACGTTGTGAAACGAAGTAGCGATAATCGCCTCGACGTCTGCGTCCTCCATCACCCCGGTTAGACAGTTGAGACGATTCTGCATCTCACTATGGCTGAAAGTTCCCATCGTTGATCTCCGTAGTCAGACGTGCATGCCGGCCCAAGGTTCCTTGAGCCCAACTCTTATCGAAAATGTGGGGTTGAAGACGATGAGGCCAACAAGTTTGCATATACAGCAAAGAGTCCTGACTTAGTGCCCCGGCCGGCCTACCAGCCCAGAAACCCTTTACATGCTGGGCAAACACAAACCTGCCGAGACCCTAGGTCGGAGCCCCACACGGGTGCTGGAACCGTGGGGGTCGTCTACGCCCCCACGGCTGAGGGTTCAACTGGGCCTCAGCCGCCGAGCAAGGCTCACGTTCACGAGGCGGCGCTCACGGTGCTGGGCGACCATGAGTGCTCCCTGGGGAACGGGGTGCTCGTCCAGGAAGGCATCGACCCCGGGTTCCACATCTGGGTCGACGAGCGCCCTCACCCCCTCGAGCATCCTGGCGATGCTGTTCGAGGGAAGCCTCGTGGTCAGGTCGCCCCAGTTGTCCGTCACAACCTGCCACACGAGGCTCCGGTGGTGTCGGTGGTGCAGTGCCTGCCGGAGCAGGAACGGAGCATCCTGGCTTCTGACGTCTCCTGAGAGGGCCATTTCCAGCACTTCCTCAACCTGTGGAAGGCCCGGAAAGCGCGCAAGCGCATGGAGGTGTCGCTGCTCCGCCTGGGCGTTGTCGGCCTCGCGGAACCGACGACGGCACTCGCTGAAGGTGTCGCCGTCCCCATGGGCGGCCACAACCGAGATGACCGCTGCGGCAACAGCCGGGTCGTCGAGCCGGCTGTCGTCCCAACGTGACCGTGCCTCGGCTACCACCGCCTCGTCGTCGGCAAGTGTGCCGGCAGCCGACAGGACCAGACCGCGGAGTTGCCGTGTCCTGTCATCCTCGTCGATACCGGGGGCCCAGCCCAGGCCGCCTAGTTGGCCGGCCAGGAGGTGGCCGGCCGCCCCTGCGAACTCAACATGGTGGCCCGGTGCCACCAGGTCGATCGTGGCCAGCGCACGGACGATCGCCTGCCAGACGCCAAGGTCCCGGTCGTCCGCGAACCTTGCTGCGGCTTCACGGAAGGTGGACGGGTCAGTGGCACCGGCGAGCACCAGCGCCCAGGTGTCGTCCACCACCGCTGCCCGTTCGGCGGCCGACAAGAGGACCGGGTTGCAGGTGGCCGGTGGATCTGACCGGTGGAAGCCCGAGGCATCGGCGTTGAGCGTCAGGAGGGCGCCGTCCAGTTGCACCATGACCTCGCCTGCCGGTGGCAGGAGCACGCGTTGGCGGCCACTGCTCGTGCGGACCTGAACGGGAACGGTCCACCGGGTGCCGTCATCGATACCGTCATAGCGGAACGGCTGCTGTGTGAGAGTCAACCGCCGTCCCTCGAGGGAGCCCTTCAGGAGCGGGTGCCCACCGGTGAAGATCCAGCTGTCCATGAGGTCTCGGACCGGCTCGCCAGAGGTCTCCTCCAGGGCCTCCCAGAGGTCCTCGTTGCCGGTGTTCCCGTAGAGGTGGGTCGTCAGGTAGTGCCTCACGCCGTCCCTGAAGGCCTCCTCACCCAGGTACTGCTCGAGCATCCTCACCACCGCTGCACCCTTCTCGTAGGTGAGGAGGTCGAACATTCCCTCGGCATCGGCCGGTGTCACCACCGGGTATTCGATCGGGCGGGTCGAGGCCAGGGCGTCCACGTCCAGCGCCGCCGATCGTGCCGAGCCGAAACCTGTCCAGACGTCCCAGTCGGGCCGGTAGGACTCGACGGCCTTCATCTCCATGAAGGTGGCGAAGGCCTCGTTCAGCCAGATGCCGTTCCACCATTCCATGGTGACCAGGTCACCGAACCAGAGGTGCGCCAACTCGTGGCTGAGCACCGCAGCGACCATTTCCAACTCGGCCTGGGTGGCTGTGTCGGGGTCGACCAGCAGGAGGACCTCGCGAAAAGTGATGCAGCCCAGGTTCTCCATCGCCCCGAAGGCGAAGTCCGGCAGTGCCACCAGGTCCACCTTTCCGCCGGGAACGTCGATGTCGTACCACTTCTGGAACCATCGCAGTGAATGGGCGGCCACCTCCAGGGCGAAGCTGGTCAGGTGGCCCTTACCGGGTGGGTGGATCACCCTCACCGGCGTTCCATCGACGTCGACGGGGTCGGTGGCTTCGAGAGGTCCCACCACGAACGCAATGAGGTACGTGGAGAGTGGGATGGTCTCAGCGAACACCAGCCGGTCGGTGCCGTCGCCTACCGGGGTCCGTGACAGTTCGGCGCCGTTCGACACGGCAAACAGGCCCTCGGGAACCACCAGGGCTATGGCGAAGGTGGCCTTCAGGTCGGGTTCGTCAAAGCACGGGAAGGCTCGCCGGGCGTCGGTCGACTGGAACTGCGTGGTGGCAATGGAGTCGGTGGTGCCGTCGGCGTTGGTGATGGTGCTGTGGTAGAAGCCCCTCAGGCGGTCGTCAAGGGCGCCGGTGAAGTCCAGGTCGATGGTGGCATCTCCGCTTTGGGTTCCCCCCTCAGGGATCAGAGCGATGCGTTCGTTGTCAATGTCGGCCCTGACATCCAGGTGTCGGGAACCAGTCGAGTCGGTGATGGTCGCCCGGCCCACCGACAGGCCCACAGAGTTGAGGAGGATCTGTGAGCTCCCGACTCTCACCTCTACATGGATGGAAACCGAGCCTGAGAAGCTGCCGCCCTCCAGGTCGGGCCTCATCTCGAGGTCGTAGCGGCGGGGGAGCACATCACGAGGCAGGCGGTGGTCGGACATGGTCGTCCGAGCGTATAGGGGGCCTCCGGCCGGGGTCGGTTACGGGGCTTTAACCGGGGCAGAATGTGGGTCCGTCGAGCGGAGTGGTGATCATGGACAGCGATCAGGGGGCGAGCACCAATCACTCCATTGACGTGGTCGGCGTGGGGAACGCAATCGTCGACGTTCTGGCGTCCGTGGAGGACGCCTTCATCGACGAGCACGGCCTCACCAAGGGGGCGATGACCCTCATCGACGCCGACCGTGCCAGCTTCCTCCACGGGGTGATGCCGCCGGGGGTTGAGGCCTCTGGAGGCTCGGCGGCAAACACCGTCGTCGGGGTGGCTGCCTTCGGCGGTCGTGCCGCCTACATAGGCAAGGTTGGAGACGACGACCTGGGCGAGGTGTTCAGGAGCGACCTACGGGCGGTAGGCGTCGGCTTCGACGTGCCGGGGGCCAGTGCCGAAGACGGCCATGCGACGGCCCGCTGCCTCATTCAGGTCACCGCAGACGCCCAACGCACCATGAACACCTATCTTGGGGTGTCGGCCCACCTTGGAATCGACTCGATCGACGTTGACCTGGTCTCCTCGGCCTCACATCTCTACTGCGAGGGCTACCTGTGGGACAGGGAGGAAGCCAAGGAGGCCATCCGGTACGCAATGGACATCTCGAGGGCGGCAGGCAGGACTGTCTCGCTCACGCTTTCCGACGGCTTCTGCGTCGATCGCCACCGCGAGGAATGGCTTGAGCTGATGACCGACAAGGTGGACGTCCTCTTCGGCAACTCCAGCGAACTGTGTTCCCTCTACGGCGTCGACACGCTCGAGGCTGCTACCGATGCCGTCTCGGAACAGGTGGAGTTGGCGTTCGTGACAATGGGTCCACGGGGCTCGATTGTCGTAGCCGGCAACGACCGGGTGCACGTCGAGGCCGATGAGCTGGATGCCGTGATCGACACAACCGGTGCCGGTGACCTTTACGCCTCGGGGGTCCTGTTCGGGCTCAGCCGGGGGGCATCACTGGACCATGCAGCACGACTCGGCAGCATTGCCGCAGCTGAGATCATCAGCCACATGGGGGCCCGCCCCGAGGCAGACCTGGTCGAGGTGGCACGTACCCTCCTGAGCTGACCCCGTTCATGGCCGACCGCCCGCATCGAATCAGCATCCATGGTCCGGGTAGCGTCAGCGACCATGAGCGACCCCTACACCTGTTTCGACACCGTTGTCTCGGATGGCATTGCAACCATCACGTTGAACCGTCCCGACAAGCTGAACACCATGACGCCGGCCTTCTGGAGCGAGCTTCCCCGCCTTGTGCGCCAGATAGACGCCACCGGAGAGGCGCGTGTGGTCGTGCTGGCCTCGACCGGACGTCACTTCAGTGCTGGCATGGACCTGGCCGTGTTCGGCCAGGGCAACGGCGCTGACGCTGTCGAAGTCGGCCGGCTCAGGGCGAACCTGCGTGCCAACGTGCTGCACCTCCAGGACACGTTCACGGCACTCGAGAAGGCCCGCATGCCGGTGTTGGCGGCCATCCAGGGAGGCTGTATCGGTGGAGCGGTCGACATGGTGACGGCATGTGACATGAGGTACGCCTCCGAGGACGCCTTCTTCTGCATTCAGGAGATAAATATCGGCATGACGGCCGACGTGGGCACGCTGCAGCGGTTGCCAAAGCTGATTCCTGAGGGAGTGTGTCGGGAGTTGGCCTACACGGGCCGTCGCATGCCGGCAGCCGAGGCCAAGGCGGTTGGCCTTGTCAACGAGGTCTTCTCCGACCACGAGGCCCTGCTTGACGGTGTGCAGTCCATCGCTGCCGAGATCGCCTCCCGGTCGCCGCTTGCAGTGTGGGGCTCAAAGGAGATGATCACCTACGCGAGGGACCACTCCACCGCCGACGCCCTGGATCACATCGCCACGTGGCAGGCGGGCATGTTCCAGCCGACGGACATGCTCGAGGCATTCGGTGCAAAGGCCGAGGACAGGCCAACCCGGTTCGACGACCTGTTGCCCTTCGAGGGGGGCATCTCGGACGGCGTCTGAGTACCCGGTTGTCTCAGGCGGCCGGTGTTTCCGGTTGCCCGCCCGTGTCGGCGTGGTCGAACCTGAGGTCACCGAGGCGCACAAGGGCACCCGCGATCCAGCCACCCAGGCCGGCGAAGTGGTCGTCCATCGCAGCGCCGTCCTCGAGGGTCGCATCGTCGAGTTCGTAGGTTCCCTCGAAGGTCAGGTCCAGGGCCCAGGCGGGGTTTTCCACCTCGTCGTAGATCGTCTCGACAGTGGTACCCGACCTCTCCAACTGCAGGTCGCCCAGGAAAGGCGGGGTTGTTGGGAGTGAGGCAAGCACATCGGCGGCGGTGGGAGCTGATGCCAGTTGCTGAAGGCGCAGCACGATCTCTACGGTTATCTCGGGCGGTTCGACAACCTCGCCCTCCAGGTACCAGTTGCGGTAAGAGGTCTGTGACCAGGTGGGCCACTCCAGCGTCAGGTCGCACCGCACGCGGGGCGGGTCGCCCTCTCCGGGCATGGCGTAGGAGGTGACCCAGGTCAGGTCACCCAGGAGCACATCGGTCTGCAACCTCTCCTCGAGGGTCTGGCGTTCGAGGCGCGCTGATTCGAGCGCCTCCCGGAGGGAGCCGATGGCATCGGAGAACACATGGTCCAACATGAGGGTCTCAGGCTATCCAGTGCGGCCCGCTGGGGCCGGCGGACAGGAGTCGGCGGCCCGTAGGGCAGACTCTCGTTCGATGCGACGGGTGGATATCAGGCCGATGAAGCGGGAAGTTGCCGCCAGGATCGCGTTGGGAGCACAGGGCTTCTGCGATCAGCCGCCTTCGGGGCGGGTCGACGTGCGCCACTTCCGACGGGTGCTGGCCCGCCTGGCCCTGCTGCAACTGGACTCCGTTCAGGCGGTCTGCCGGTCGCACTACCTGCCCGTCTACAGCCGGTTGGGCGTCTACGACAGGGACCGCCTCGACGACTGGCTCTGGAACTCAGGAGAGATGTTCGAGACGTGGGCGCACGAGGCCTCCATCCTCCCCGTAGCGATGGAACCGGCGTTGCGGTGGTCAAAGAGGCGTGCCTTCGAGGGAGAGACATGGCAGGGCCTTCATGCCATGGCCACCGGGCACGCAGACTACGTCAATGCGGTGCTGGCCGAGGTGCGAGAACGTGGGCCTGTCAGGGCCCTGGACCTGAGCGATCCACGGCCTCGCTCAGGCGACTGGTGGAACGGACGTTCGGACGGCAAGCGGGCGGTGGACTGGCTTTTCCGTATCGGAATGGTCGGCAGCCGACGGGTTGGCAACTTCGAGCGGACCTATGAGCCGCTCGAAGGGGTGGTCCCGGCCACGGTCCTTGCAGAGCCGACTCCGTCCGATGAGGCGGCACAACGCGAACTGCTGGAGGTCGCCGGTCGCTGTCAGGGAATCGGTACGGCCGGGGACCTGGCCGACCACTTCCGCATTGGGGTGACAGAGGCCCGTCCCAGGCTGGCGGAACTGGTTGAGGAGGGTCGTCTCGCCTCCGTCCACGTTGAGGGCTGGAAGGAGGCTGCCTTTTTGCACCCTGGGGCTACACGCCCCAGGAAGATCGCGGCCAGGGCCCTTCTCTCACCGTTCGACCCCGTTGTCTGGTGTCGTCCGAGGGCGGAGAGGCTGTTCGGGTTCCGCTACCGGATCGAGATATACGTTCCTGCCAACAAGCGAGAGTTCGGTTACTACGTGCTGCCGTTCCTGCTCGGACAGGATCTCGTCGGCAGGGTGGACCTCAAGGCTGATCGTGGCGAGGGTGTGTTGCGGGCACGAGGCGTGTTCGCAGAGGACGGTGTCGACCACGTGCATGTGGCTGCCGAGTTGTCAGCAGAACTGGATCGGCTGGCGTCCTTCCTGGGCCTGGATGGCGTAGAGGTGGGTGGGCGGGGCAACCTGGCTGCGGCCCTCCGGTCGGTTCGCCGATGAGCGTTCAGGTGCGTTCCCTGCGCCAGGCGGCGTAACGGGCCACATGGCCCAGTGCGGCAATAGCCCGGTCGGCTGAGCTGTAGCAGAGTCGCCCCGAGTCGCGCACGGCTGCGACCATCGGGTTGTCAGGCCAGGCGGTCGCCAGTTCGGAGGCGACAAGGACCGGCTTTGAGTTGGCAGCCGAGGCCTCGGCAGCGGCCGTGGCGTACAGGTGCTCCTGGCGTTCGTGGAAGGCCACGATCCGCTCCAGGCCATGGTCCGGGTAGAAGGGCCCGCTCCTTGTGAGGGCAGCAGTGTTCCCCTGGATCCCGAGGCCCAGCTGGATGATCGAGCCGACATCGGGATGACCAGCCACCAGGTGCAGGAGGTCCGGGATGGTCTCGCGGGTCTCACCGCCGGCCAGGTCGACCGGGTTGTTCCGGCTCCAGCGAAGCGGGAGAATCTCGTCGACCGAGGCGAACAGGTCATCGGGAAGGGCGGAGAGCATCAGGTCCGGATGCGCGGTGACGGCATCTGCAGCGATGACGCCCCAGCCTCCGGCGGTTGTCAGCACCACGACATTGTCGCCCTGCGGAAGAGGTTGGGTTGCAAACGTGGCTGCCGTATCGAAGGCTGCCTCGACGGTCGGAGCGCGCAGCAACCCGGCCTGTCGGGCCATTCCATCGAAGATCCGGTCATCGCTGGCCAGCGACCCCGTGTGGGATGCCGCTGCCCGCTGTCCCCCCGAGGTGGCTCCGCCCTTGATCACGACCACGGGCATCTGTGTGCTCACTTGGCGGACCCGCTCGAAGAAATCGCGTCCGTCCGGCAGTCCCTCGATGTAGCAGAGGGCCACGTCGGTCTCGGGATCGTCTGCAAACCATTCCAGGTAGTCGACCAGGCCGGTGGATGCGGCGTTACCCGCCGAGACGGATCGGCTGATGCCGATACCAGTCTGTTCAGCCAAGTTGAGGAAGGCCGAGACCAGGTTTCCCGACTGGGAGGCCACGCCGATACGTCCACGTGGGGGGAAGGGAGCGACTATCTGGGCACACAGGCCCACAGGCGTCGAGACCACTCCCTGGCCGTTGGGGCCCGCCAGTACCAGACCTAGTTCGTTGGCCAGTGAGGCCAGACGGGCTTCGGCGGCAATCCCCTCGGGGCCCGACTCCGAGTAGCCACCAGCGGCCACGAATACGGCCCCGACACCCTTCGCTGCAGCCGAGACCAGGATTTCCTCGTTCACCGACACAGGTGTGCAGATGACGAGCAGGTCGGCGCTGTCGGCCGGTACCTCTTCAACCGATGCCAGCACCGGTCGGCCCAGAACCGTGCCCGCCTCGCGGCCAACGGCGTACACAGGGCCCTCGTAGCCACAGGTGAGGATGTTGTGGAGTGTCACAAAGCCGAATTTCCCCGGATGACTGGAGACACCTGTGACGATCACCCCACGGGGCTCGAACAGGGGGGGGAGGTCCA
>Ga0208132_1001044_pt1 | contig 12417 bp, 13 predicted proteins | sample ETNtaG_16_FD_185785 | JGI IMG/M metagenome (GOLD analysis project Ga0208132, IMG submission 185785) | Marine microbial and viral communities from oxygen minimum zone, Eastern Pacific Ocean - ETNP201406SV199 (SPAdes) (version 2) | ecosystem: Environmental > Aquatic > Marine > Oceanic ... | reverse complement strand
GGTTGGCGTCGCTGGAGGACCAGATAAAATTGAAGCTCTAAAAGCTGCTTTAAAAGGCGGATTTATTCACTCCCTTATTACAGATGAAAAGACCGCGCGGTCTTTGCTCTCTTCTTCATAAAAATTAAATTAAGCAATAACTTATTGAAAATACAGAATAAGTTATAAATACGTTTTTAAAAAAACAAAAAATATTTATTTTTACAAAAAAAAGGTTGCAATTGTAAATTAATAAGTTTATTGTTTTAGAATCGTGGTGAGATTTCCCTCATTACTGTTTGTTGTTATGGCCACAAATTGCTTGTAGTAAATTGTTCCCATAATGAAATTCATCTTGATGAGCTTTATGAATGGAATTGTTTTTTGGCATCAAGATCTGGTTAGTTAAATTCTCTTTTAGGAGATTGTTATGTTAAAAAAAGTAGTAAGAAAAGGTGCGTTATTAAGTATGACGTTATTTTTTATGGGTTGGGCCGATGTGTTTGGTGCAGATGCAATATGTTATAATTGCCCTCCTCAGTGGGCTGATTGGGCTAGTCAGCTTAAAATGATTAAAAAACATTTGGGGTTTGATATTCCTCATGACAATAAAAATTCCGGACAGACATTATCACAATTACTTGCAGAGAAGAATAGTCCAGTGGCTGATGTTGCATATTATGGAGTGTCTTTTGGAATTCAAGCAGGTCAAAAAGGTGTAGTAGAAGCATACAAGCCTAGGAATTTCAATGAAATACCAGACGGCTTGAAAGATCCTCAAGGCAAGTGGTTTACTATACATTCAGGAACTTTAGGATTTTTCGTAAATGTAGATGCACTCGAAGGTAAACCTGTTCCAAAATCTTGGGCAGATCTATTAAAACCTACTTACAAAGGAATGATTGGGTATTTGGACCCATCATCGGCTTTTGTAGGTTATGCTGGCGCAGTGGCAGTGAACAGGGCGATGGGAGGCAATTTAGATAACTTTGACCCCGGAATAAATTACTTTAAAAAATTAGCAAAAAATGACCCAATAGTTCCTAAGCAAACATCATATGCAAGAGTTTTATCTGGAGAGATTCCAATTCTCTTTGATTATGATTTTAATGCATATAGGGGGAAATATAAAGATAAAGCTAATGTCGCTTTTGTTATCCCACAAGAAGGAACAGTAGTGGTTCCGTATGTCATGAGTCTAGTAAAAAATGGTCCAAATCCAGCAAAAGGTAAAGCAATCTTAGATTTCATCATGTCAGATGATGGTCAAAAAGTTTGGGCAAACGCATTTTTGAGACCAATTAGAGCGTCAGCGATGTCTAAGGAGGCGGCCTCAAAGTTTTTACCAGCATCAGATTATGCCAGATCAAAACCACTTGATTACGCTAAAATGGCAGCAGTACAAAATTCATTTAAAGAACGTTATTTAAATGAAGTCAGATAACTTTATTATTGAGAGTTAGCTACAGGCTAGCTCTCAATCTGATTTTTTAGGAAATTTTTAATGAAATATTACGACTACCCTAAACTTTTTGTTTTGGCTTTGCCTGTAGCTATTTTTTTTGCTACTTTTTTTATTGTACCGATGGTTCAATTAGTCATTGTAGGTGGAGGTAGCGATGCAGGACTGTCATCGTATTTTTCTATACTGAGTAAACCAAGACATTTTGAAAGTTTGCTTGCTACTTTAATACTTTCAATTACTGTCACATTATCAGCTCTAATAGTTTCTACTACGGCAGGTCTTTTTCTGGTCCGAAATATTTTTCCAGGTAGAGAAATCGTTTTATCAATCCTAACTTTTCCACTTGCTTTCCCAGGAGTAGTTATAGGTTTTTTAATAATAATGTTAGCTGGTCGACAGGGATTGATAGGAAAAGTAACAAATGGATTATTTGGAGAAAAGACAGTATTTGCTTATTCAATGTTAGGGTTATTCTTTGGTTATTTATATTTTTCTATACCCAGAGTGATTTTAACCATAATGGCTGCTGCAGAAAAGCTTGATAAATCTCTAGAGGAAGCGGCGAAGTCTCTAGGCGCCCCTCCTCATAGGATTGTTGTTGATATTATTATTCCAGCTTTAAAACCAGGTTTAATTGCTTCAGGAGCTATTTGCTTTGCAACTTCGATGGGTGCATTTGGAACTGCATTCACATTAGCTACTAACATAGATGTACTTCCTATGACAATTTATACAGAGTTTACGTTAAATGGAAATATCGCAGGAGCGGCAAGCTTATCTATTGTTTTAGGTCTAGTTACATGGGTTGCTCTGTTTATTTCCAGAAGTCTTTCTGGACAAACAATTGCTGTTTCTGGTTAATTGACAGATGACTAAAAAACAATTATTTTTTTTACAGCTGATTTTTACTCTCCTAGTTTGTTCCTTTCTCATAATTCCAGTTTTTCTATCTGCACTTGCCGGTATAACAGAAAATTTTTTTATTGGCGTCAAAAGCGGATTTACTCTACGTTGGGTGTTTGAAGTCCTGGATTTGTATTCAGAAACAATATATCTTTCGATAATAATCGCAATTGTATGTTTATTTGCAACGTTGATTATTGGTATCCCAGCAGCATACGTATTAGCCAGAATTGGTGGAAGGATCTCGAGAATTATTGAAGAAACTATAGTATTGCCCGTTGCAATTCCAGGCTTAGCAATAGCACTCGCCTTGATTATTATATACGGTGGCTATCGAGACTTCAGATCTAGTTGGTATTTTATTTTGGTTGGGCACATCCTTTTTACGTTACCATTTATGGTGCGTTCAGTTTTAGCTGTTTTATCGTCTACAAATTTTAAAGAATTAGAGGAAGGTGCCGCAAGTTTAGGCGCTCCATTTTGGACAAGATTCATTACCATCGTCTTACCAAATATTAAACAAGGAATTCTAGCTGGCTCCCTCATGGTGTTCACTTTATCAATTGGTGAATTCAATTTAACCTGGATGTTACATACACCTATTACAAAAACACTACCGGTTGGTCTTGCAGATAGCTACGCTTCTATGAGATTAGAGGTCGCAAGCGCTTACACTTTAATATTCTTCATTATGATAATTCCTCTTCTTCTAGGGATGCAATTTCTGTCTAGGAAAAAGACTTAATCCAATTATTCTTTGTTTAAATTTAATCTGTACCATGCAAAAAGAAAACACCTCTATTGATTTAATTTCCTGCGGAAAAACTTTTAAAGATGGGACTCGTGCACTAGAAAAAATAAATCTAAATATAAAGGGTGGAGAAACAGTTGTATTGCTAGGTCCGTCAGGGTGTGGAAAAACAACTCTTTTAAGAATTATTGCAGGCCTTGAGGAACCAGATGATGGTGGACAAGTTATATTTAATAAAGAAGATGTAACAGAATTATTTATTGAAAAGAGAAATGTGGGAATGGTTTTTCAATCATATGCTCTGTTTCCTAATATGAACGTTAAAGAAAACATAGGTTACGGTCTAAAAGTACGAAAATTAGATACAAAACAAATTGATGATCGAGTTTCAGAAATGCTAAATATGATGAGCATTAGTGATTTGTCATTTAGAACAATAGATCAATTGTCTGGTGGGCAAAGACAAAGGGTTGCATTGGCAAGAGCTATTGCTGTGAGACCTAGAGTACTTTTGTTGGATGAACCATTAACTGCTTTAGATGCAATTTTGAGAGACAGACTACGAGGGGAAATAGACAGTCTACTAAGAAGTCTTGGGATAACTGCTATTTACGTTACACATGACCAATCTGAAGCTATGGCACTAGGTGATCGGATTGTTGTTATGAGTGATGGTAAAATATCCCAGATTGGTACTCCAAGAGAAATTTATTTTCATCCTGAAAATGAATTTGTTGCAGATTTCATAGGAACAATTAATCGTATTTCAGGAAATAATCTTAAAAAACTTGCTTCTGTTGAGGGTCAGGAGTTGCTATTTAGACCTGAAGATATTGAAGTAGTAGAAAAAAATATCAGTCATTTAACTGGTATTGTAAAAGCTTCTTTTTTCTTGGGTGAAAAAACTCGCCTTATAGTAAATTATAATTCAACAGAACAATTATCGGTAGAGGGCAAATTTAAGAAAGAATATAAGATAGGTTCAGAAATTTATCTAAAATTCAATTTAGAGACTTCAATTACACTGCCAAATTAACTCTTGCTAAAATGTTAATAGCTCAAATAACAGATACTCATATCAAACCTAGAGGGGAGTTAGCTTACGGAAATGTTTTAGACTCAGCTTCATGCCTGAAAAATGTTGTAAAACACTGTAATGAATTTAATCCTAGAATAGATCTTGTTTTTGTTACAGGTGACCTAACAGATAGTGGTCAATTAGAAGAATATGAAGAATTTAACAAAATTCTAAGTGACCTCAAGATCCCATGGTTTGTAATACCAGGCAATCATGATAATAATCAGGTGCTTATGGGGTTTTTTAATGAACATGAATATTTGCCAAGAAATGAGAAATTTTGTAATTATGTAATTGACAAATATCCTTTTGTACTAATTGGTCTTGACACAACAGTATCTGGGGAAAATTATGGAGAATTTTGTAATGAAAGGCTTCGGTGGTTAGATTTAAATCTAAAGCGTTACTTAAGTAAGCCTACTCTTTTGTTCATGCACCACCCTCCGTTTGTGACGGGAATAGACGGAATGGATAATCAGAATTTGAAAAATTCATCAAGATTTTTTGAAATTTTGAGATCGTATCCACAAGTAAAACACATTGCTTGTGGTCATGTCCATAGAGCGACCGAAACTGTGATTGATGGGATTGGGATAAGCATAGCTCCAAATGGTGCCCATTCAGTTCATTTGGATATAAATGCTAAAAAACCTCCTATGTTTATTATGGAACCTCCAACTATCCGTATCTTTAAACTAAATCTGAAAAATAAAAATGTTGTTTCACATTTAAGTTTTGTAGGAAATTATGATGGTCCATATCCATTTTACTCTGATGAAGGATTATTATTAGATTAGTTAATCTCCTCACTGATTATTGATGAATTGGCGCTTCAGATTTGATTCCTTTAAAAAATAATCCATTTCGATTAAACAGGTATTTTATAGTATTTTATGAATCTCAGAGATAACAATGTTAAAAAATTAGCGGGTAATACCTTTGATGTATTGATAATCGGTGCAGGGATTAATGGTGCGGTTGCAGCAACTGCTCTTGCCGCAAGAGGTGCTAAAGTGGCATTGGTGGACAAAGGAGATTTTGCCGGCTTCACTAGCCAAAATTCCTCAAACCTCGTTTGGGGTGGTATCAAATACATGGAAACTTATGAGTTCCCACTGGTGCGTCAACTTTGTATGTCGCGTAACCACCTTCTGCGATCTTATCCTTCTTCTATCAAGGAAATCCGCTTTTTTACCAATCTGGAAAAAGGTTTCCGTTTCCCCCCTTTTATGCTTTATTGCGGAGCCTTGCTTTATTGGGCAATAGGCAATTTTTTCACACGACCCCCACGATTTTTGATACCGCGGCAAATCAATAACGTCGAATCCGTAATCAATACCGAACACAGTATCGGAGGCTTTGAATATTCAGACGCTTTTCTCTACGACAATGACGCACGTTTTGTTTTTAATTTTATCCGCTCCGCCATTAGCTATAACTGTACCGCTGTCAATTACATAGAATCTTTGGGCAGCGTCCGGAATGAGCAAGGTGAATGGAAGACTCAACTTAGTAATACTAAAAATGGCGAAACTTTTGAAGTCCGGAGCTCAGTCATAATAAATGCGTGCGGGCCTTATGTTGATCAACAAAATCAGGTTTCTAATCAGACTACAGAACACCGTCATGTTTATTCTAAAGGCATTCACTTAGTCGTTCCCCAAATTACAAATAATGAAAGGGTACTGACTTTTTTTGCGGATGATGGTCGTTTATTTTTTGCCATTCCGATGGGAGGCCGTACGATGGTCGGTACAACCGATACCCGAGTATCTTCTCCGGAAACGGAGGTCACTGAGGAAGATCGACAGTTTGTGCTGGACAATATTAACAAACGGTTGAATTTGGACAAACCTCTATCTGAAACAGATATTATTTCGGAACGCTGCGGCGTGCGCCCTCTGGTGATCAAGTCCGGTGAAAAGAATAATACTAATGAAGAATGGATGAAATTGTCTCGAAAACACGCTGTTGATGTGGACCGGGGGAAAAAACACATCAGTATTTTTGGAGGAAAACTTACCGACTGCCTCAATGTTGGTGAAGAAATTTGCGAAGCTGTCCAACAATTAGGAATACATCTTCCGGATGAAAAAAGAAAATGGTACGGAGAGCCACCTGAAGCCATCAGGAATGAGTATCTTAATCAAGTGGATTTAATGGGTCTCGACGAACTGACCTCCAGCGGAGCTTCAGAGGTCTTGTCCACACGTCTTTGGAGACGCTATGGTGCCCAGGCCATCGGCCTTCTGGAAAATATTCGTGAAGATCCTGAAATGGCAAAACCCTTGATTGAAGGAACAGATTACATCCGCTGTGAATTGACTCAAGCTGCAAGACGCGAAATGATAGTCACTCTGGAAGATTTTTTACGCCGTCGATCTAAACTTGCGTTGGTTGCAAGACACGAAGACCTCAAGCAATCGCAGGGCATAAAAGATGCCTGCGAGATTTTATTCGGAGAAAACGCGCCGGAACGCTGGAATGAATATTTTCGAGATTAGCTTAAAAGAGGAAAATATTTCCCGGCTTTCACTATCCTTGTTCAGTAATTGGATGTTTTATGAGAGTGAAACGCCAGCAATCACGAGGGTTTGGGCTGACATTAGGATGTACTCCGAAGCGCCGTAAAAGACTTTCCCGTTTCATACCCGTTTTTTCCAACACACTTGCTGATGCTGAATTTTCCGCGTCGCAAAAAGCCTCTATCAGTTCATATTCTGGCTGCAGGAGGGTCCAGTCAATTACAGCACTGGCCGCCTCCGTCGCCACACCCTGTCCCCAATAATGTTTTGCTAGTGCGAATCCCAGCGTTGTTTTTAAACCGTTGATTTTTAGAGCAATCATGCCTGTAAGCTCAGTAGTCTCCGATTTTTCGATGATCCAGTTTAGAGACAATCCTGTATGATAATCTGCCAAAAAACGCTTTATGAACGCTATGGTTTCTGTTTTTTTTAAATGAGGTTTCCAGGGCAAATAACGGGTAACTTCCGGATCCTGCGCGTAAGAGGAGAAAATCGCGTCTGCGTCTCTCAAAGCAAGTTTACGCAGTAGGAGACGTTCTGTTTCAAGCCGTGGATGTTGGGACATGTATTTCTGCAGAGGAAAAAATACAATTTTTTTACGATTCTTGCATTACCACATATACATATAAAGCAGCGGTCAGTTTTCGGTCAGCCAGATCGTTTTTGTAGAGACTGTAAGATTTTATTTAGTGTCTCGTCAAACTATGTAAGACCGTTGTGTTTTGCTTTTTTTTCCAACTAATTATAGGAGATGCAAATGAAAAGTAAAACCAAAATAGTGGCATCCTGCGTTAGCCATGATGATGTAACGTCGGCAATGGAACGGTTTTTTAGTCAAGGTGGTAAAATTACTAAAATCGAAAACACTTGCCAGGAAATATTGCTAAAACAGGATATGGGCGATGAGGACATGAACTTTATCGATCCACATGCCGCAAATCCCGCCAGTAACGGATTAGGTGAAGTTGGTAATATTCTCCAGCAAGAGATTCAAACAGTGCACAAAGAAGCTTGAAGCCGGCGGAGTAACGTTAGGTAAGCTTTTGTCTTCTCTGAGGTACCGGTATGGCTTTCCGCATGGATTTCGGCGGTACAGTCACAAGGCTCGGTGTCTCCGGGCCCCTATAAAAGGGGCCTAATGCTCTATGACAGGCAGAGAGAGTCACTAAATTAAGGTTTGCACCATCCGTGTATGTCCCGTAAAATACTATTTCATTGCTACTGATTATCTCTCTTTAATAGGTAAACATGTCTTCACTCGCTTTGAAAGCTGTTAAACATGCGGTGTTTGACGCCTACGGCACCCTCTTTGATGTTCACTCTGCGGCTTCACGACACCAGCAGAGGTTAGGTGAAAAAGCACAGGCTGTCTCATCTTTGTGGCGTACAAAACAGTTGGAGTACACATGGTTACGGAGTTTGATGCAGCGCTACGTTAATTTTGGGCAGGTGACTCAAGACGCGCTGGACTATGCTCTTGAGTCTCATGGCATACATGACGGCAGTTTGCGTCAGGATCTGATGAATGCTTATCAGCAATTGTCATGTTATCCTGAAGTTCCGGATACTCTGGGAAAGCTGAGGCAGCATGGGCTGGGTACAGCTATCCTTTCCAACGGTTCGTTTGAAATGCTCGAAGCTGGAGTACGTAACAGCAGTTTGGAAGAACTTTTGGATGGAGTGTTTTCTGTTGAAACAATTAGGATGTTCAAGCCGGATCCGCAAGTTTATCAACTGGCTGTCGATCAACTCGGTTGTGATCCTCAAGAGATATTATTCTTTTCCTCAAATGCGTGGGACGTTTCCGGATCTGCTACTTTTGGTTTTCAGGCCGTGTGGGTCAATCGTTTTGGACAGGCTCCGGAACGTTTACCGGGAAATCCCGTTCTTGAAATAAAAACTCTTGATGATGTTTTACAATATTTTCCAGCTGATTGATCTTAAAAAGTGTCCGCAATTACTGTTCTTTTGGGCTTTTCAAAATAATTCCTATGAAAAGTAAGTCAAAAGATAAAAACGCCTATCTATTTCAGTGATGGGATTTGAAAGTCAATTTAATTTGATAAATCTGTATTTAACTCATTTGAAATTGCTTCCAATGAGAGCAGATATTCAGCCAGCGCGTACAAATCTTTTTCCTGTAAATTCTGGTAGCCAAATTCTATAACTTCTCCCATTAAACCCTGCGCATTGTCGCCGTCAGGTTTCATTCCAGTTTGTAAAAAATAACTGATATCAACTTTGCTCCATCCTCCGATTCCTGTTTTTTTGTGTGGAGTGATATTCGGAGCAAGTTCTCCTTCCGGCCCATCTTTTGATCCAGCAAAGTACATTTTAGTTTTAAGTCCACCTAACATATTACGTGGAGTGTGACATTCCCCGCAATGCCCCAGTGCTTGAGCAAGATATGCTCCTCGATTCCAACTTTCTGTATTATCCGGATTAGATTTGAAAGGCTGAGGAGACCAGATAAAGTTTTTCCAGAACATCATTGCGTATTGTTCACCAAAAGGCAGGATCAGTTCGTGAGGAATATTTTTTTGCCTAGTCGGGGGGATTGAAAAAAGATAGGCTTTGAGGTCCAGCAAATCTTTACGCTTTATCCGCTGGAAAGAAGTGTAAGGAAAAACCGGGAAATAGTGTACTCCTTCCGGGCTCAGCCCTTGCGTCATGGCCCTGATAAAATCATCATCACTCCAGTTTCCGATGCCTGTTTCTGGATCAGGTGTTATGTTTGTACCGTAAAAGGTACCAAAAGGTGTTTTAATCGGACGGCCTCCGGCAAGAAAAACACCGTTGTTTTTTGTGTCTGTATGACAGCCACAACCTCCTGCAGCTTGAAATAGATATTTACCGGCCGGTATGTCCGGTGTCAACTTAACAAGGTTATTTTCGGAGGCAGCAAGGGGGCTACATAGCAAAAATAAAATCCAAAATGCTAAACCACTTAAAAGGGGGAAAGGTTTAATTTCTTTCACGGAAAGTTTTGTGACAGCTTCTACAAGTTTTGCCGGTTGCCCGGACTTGTTTTGCAAATGCGGCCATATCACCGCTTTCCGCGACTTTGGCCAGTTTGGTACTTTCACGCACAGAAGCATTTGCCGCACTTTCAAATTTGGCCCAGTTTTCCCAAATCGCCGGTTTTGCTTTCGTGTCACCAAGCCCTGAACCTTTTGGGAACATTGAGAGAGTCATTTTGTTGTTTTGATTTATCGATCGCGCGTGATCAACAATGTGTGCAGTCAGAGGTAATCCGTTTTTTAAAATGTCTGTAATTGCTCCCATGTGCCCGCCCGTAGATTTCATTACGTTTTTACGGTACTTGATGATTCCTTCAGATTGAGCAAATGCTGAATTGCCAAGAATTACAATAAAAAATAAGGCACTTACTGCTGTGAGTGTTTTTATGTGATTCATAATACTCCTATTATTGGGTTGAGTTTCTACTAATACATGTGCATAAACCCATTCATTCAGTTATGGGTTAAGTAATTAATTTTAACAATTACAACCTGCTTTAAAAAAAGCACTGAAATTTAATTCCCGCTTTTTCAATCCTTATTAAAAAGCACATTTTCCTCGACAAACAAACGGTCACGGCGGCCTACATGGGCCAATGAATCAGCAGCGACGGCTTTACCCAGTTCTGATTGATAAGCTTCGGTAAAATCTCTTTCAGTTTCAAACCAGAGTTCAGCCACTCCATCATACAAAGCAGCTTCGTCTTCTGCAGGATTGAAGCACAATTTTTTTAACCCGGGCAGTTGAATAGCAAGTTGGGCATGTTCCCCAAGCCACCAGTTTCGGAATTCACGTTGTGAATACTCTTCTTTTCGCTTTAGTAAAATCATAGCTTTAAACATAATGTTTCTCCTTTATTATTAGTTACTAACCTATTCGGGCAAGTGGTCTTCCGCTGTCAGCAAGTGCCACCGCCACCACGATTTCATCCTCACGGGGTGCATCGGGGAAGCTTATTTCTGTAGCATCCATGTGATCGAAACTCCAAATACTGTCTTTGTTTGTCAAAGGCATAACCAGCACGGATCCGGGGCCTCCCATTTTTTTAGTGGAAGGAATTATGTCATCACCTTTTTCAACTGCGGCACGAACCGGTTTGCCGAAGCGGGGATGTAAAATCGCAGCGGCATGTTCGATTTCACCGTCCAATCCAACTATAGCACCCTTTCCATAACTTTCAATTGCGGAAGGCTCTACATTCAAAGCAGCTACACCTTTTTCAGCAAGTAAACCACCGATTTCTGCACCTAAATCGTAAAGCGGTTCAAGATCCTCCACATATTTACCCGCATATGGATTTTTAACAACCGCTGCGACAGTCACTTTACGAGCCGGCGGATCAATTGTTTGGCCAATTTCCTGATGTGTTTCTTCAACCTGGATGACAATTTTGTGAATTTGCGGTTTCATTTAACTCCTTTTGATTAATTTATGAAATACTTCCAGTGAAAAAAGTCTACCTTAATTTAACCGAAAATATTGTATGATTAACTGTCTCGCCTGAAGCAAACCAGAAAATTATGAAAAGCCTCATTTTGAACAGGGTGTAAAATATTTGCTTACTGTTATTATGCGAATCTTCCCCAAGTCAAAATGTATAAACTTAATTTTTTAAATCATCTACTGGGCTCTCATACTTGTAGTGTTATTTGTTTTCAATTTGCATGAACCTGCCTTATCAGCTAAAGTAATTGAATATTTAACAAATTGAAATTTAAACCGTTATTCTAATCAAATTATTTTAATTTTTCAAATGCAAATAGAACTAAATAATTACCCTGTTGCTGTGCTTGGCGCCGGAACGATGGGAGAAGGAATTGCGCAAACTGCAGCAAGTGCAGGACACCCAGTGATGCTTTACGACGTTTCTCAGCAGCAGTTAGAAACTGCTCTTGAAAACATAGCAAAACGTCTTGAGCGCTCAGTGAAAAAAGGAAAAATCATTGCTGAAAAAAGAGGTCAAATTCTGAAAAATTTAAGTCCAAGAAAAACTCTTGGAGAACTCGATCAGGCCAAACTTGTGATTGAAGCGATAATCGAAGATATTGCTATTAAACAGGAAGTATTTTGCAAGTTGGAATTGCTGCTTGCAGATGATGTTATTTTAGCGACAAATACTTCATCGATTGATTTAAACAAAATGGGTAGCGTCTTGAAACGCCCGCAACATTTAGTCGGTATGCATTTTTTTAATCCTGCCCCAATTATGGCACTGGTTGAAATTGTACGTTCAAAGGATACTGCTTCTGCTGTTGCAGATACTGTTTTCACATTGGCAGAAAAATGGGGTAAAAGTCCTGTGAATGTTCGTTCCAGCCCGGGGTTCATTGTCAATCGTGTCGCCCGTCCATTTTACAGTGAAGCACTGGAGGTTCTCAAAGAAGGCGTAACAGATGCTGCGGGCTGTGATACAATAATACGGGACTGCGGCTTTTTCAGGATGGGCCCCTTTGAACTCATGGATTTGATTGGCCTGGACGTGAATTACGCGGTGACGTGTCAAATCTGGGAAAGTTATCAGCGGCATCCGCGTTTTGCACCATCGGAGTTGCAAAAAGAGTTGGTGGATTCTGGGCACTTAGGTCGAAAATCCGGTAAAGGATTTTTTGAATATGGAGAGAATGCTGAAAATACTGTTGTTCAGAATGCACTGCAGACTTCGGCTCCAAATTCCGTCATCATTGAGGGGCCGGGA
>Ga0208132_1001040_pt1 | contig 12458 bp, 9 predicted proteins | sample ETNtaG_16_FD_185785 | JGI IMG/M metagenome (GOLD analysis project Ga0208132, IMG submission 185785) | Marine microbial and viral communities from oxygen minimum zone, Eastern Pacific Ocean - ETNP201406SV199 (SPAdes) (version 2) | ecosystem: Environmental > Aquatic > Marine > Oceanic ... | reverse complement strand
ACCTACCCCAACTGGTAAATCAATATATTTTCTCATTCTGGATAAATGTTGATTAACGGAGTCAACATCAAGGTTGCCGGCACCTGTTACACCTTTCAAGGAGACGTAATAAATATAGCCGCTTGCAATTCCTGCAATTTGTTGAAGACGGTCGTCTGTTGTGGTTGGTGCAACCAAAAATATCAGATCAATACCGACATCATCTAGTTCTTTTTTGAGGTCTTGGGCCTCTTCAGGCGGCATATCAACCATCAAAACCCCATCCACGCCAACTTCCTTTGCCCTTTCAGCGAAAGCTTTGTAGCCATAAATTTCAACTGGGTTGGTATAGCCCATTAAGACAATCCCGGTATGCACGTTGTCTTCTCTAAAGCGCTCAACGATAGCAAGCACATCTGCCAAACTCACGCCATCAGCAACAGCTCGTTCATGTGACTTAGCTATCACCGGACCGTCCGCCATTGGGTCAGAGAATGGAACTCCCAGTTCAATAATATCTGCACCATTCTCAGCTAAAGAGAAAATCAACGCCTCAGTATTATCTAAGCCGCCATCACCGGCGGTAATAAATGGAATGAAGGCCTTTCTTCCAGACTGTTTGAGGTTTTCAAAAATATTTGTAAGTATTGACATATTAATTAATCATCTTAGCGAGTTCTGAATTTTATCACAGATGATATATGGCACAGCTTATTGTCATATAGCAGTTGGACTATCTTGTCTTGGAATATGCGTGCACAGCATCTACAAGAATTTTCATGTTTTCAGGGTCTACATCTGGCGTAATACCATGTCCAAGATTAAATACATGGCCCGTCTTGCCTTTAAACTGGTTAAGCACCTTTTTAACTTCAGAAACTATCACTTCGGGTGAGGCGTATAGCACAGAAGGGTCTAAGTTTCCCTGCAGCGCTACCTGCGGGCCGACACGACGCTCGGCCTCGCCAAGCTCTATAGTCCAGTCGAGACCAATGCCGTCACAACCACTTGCAGCAATTTGCTCAAGCCAAGCCGAACCGCCCTTAGTAAATAGTGTCACTGGAATAGTTTTGCCGTCGTAGTTTCGATGAAGACCAGCAACAATCTTAGTCATGTAATGAAGAGAGAAATTCTCATAACTCTGTTTATTCAATAAGCCTCCCCAAGTATCAAAAATCATTACTGAGTCAGCTCCAGCTTCTATTTGAGCATTGAGATAGTCAATAATCGTGTCAGCAAGAATATCCAATAGTTGGTGCATATGATGTGGATTCTGAAACATCAAAGCTTTCACTTTAGAGAAGCTTTTACTAGAACCTCCCTCTACCATATAAGTTGCCAGTGTCCAAGGACTGCCACTAAAACCAATAAGTGGCACTGTGTTATTGAGGTTTTTTTTGATTGTTGATACAGCATCAAAAACATAGCTCAACTTATCGCCCACATCTGGCTTAGTCATTCTTTCAATATCACTGAGATTACTTAAAGGTTTTGAAAATCTCGGTCCTTCACCTTCTATAAAATATAGCCCTAGGCCCATTGCATCTGGAATAGTCAATATATCTGAAAAAAGAATAGCTGCATCTAAGTCGAAACGCTCTAACGGCTGAAGTGTCACTTCACATGCCAACTCACTGGATTTACACAAACTTAAAAAGTCACCTGCCTTTTCCCGGGTAGAGCAATATTCTGGCAGGTAACGACCAGCTTGCCTCATTACCCATATAGGAGTTCGCTTAACCTCTTTTTTTAACAGCGCATTTATATAATCAGATGTCATGGCAATATCTAAAACGGAGTAATGATTATAATGATTTTATCGATTTCATTGAGATTCCTTCTGGCATAAAAAAAGCCACATCCGTGGCTTTTCCAAGCAAAAAAACTATTAATTTAACGCTTAAACGAACTATAACGAGACTTAAACTTCTCAACTCGTCCAGCAGTATCAACGATTTTCTGTTTGCCTGTATAAAAAGGATGACAATTAGAGCATACATCTATATGTAGTTCGTCTTTACTAGAAGTGGATCGCGTTTCAAACTCATTGCCGCAGCTACAAACAACTTTAATGGCTTCGTAAGAGGGATGAATTTCTGTTTTCATTTTACTAATTTGTTGTTATTTATTCTGTATTAGTACTGAAGTAGTCACTAGCCCAGTCATTGCAGTACTTATCACTGTAATCACAGTAAGCACTTTGAATTGAATCCGACTCGCAACTTGTCAATAGAATAGTGGTGACAATTAATGATAAGAATATTATAATTTTTTTCATTTTACTAATTTGTTGTGGTTTATTCTGTACTAGAACTAAACCAGTCATCACCGTAATTATTACTGTACAAATTATTGACCAAACCGCAACTTGTCAACAAAATAGTAGTAGCAATTAGAGATAACAATATTATAAATTTCTTCATTTAATTATACTTCTGTGTATTTGATTTTTTCATCATAACCAAAAACAGGGGAATTATATACTATCTCTCATCTGGGGTGTATGTTTTAACACTGAGTGCATGCAGCTCACCACTTCTAATTTCTTCACTTACAACTGCAAGCACCGCTCTTTGTCTTTGCAATAATGACAAACCTTCGAAAAAAGGCGATACAACTACCGCAGAACAATTACAACCGTCACCTTCCATGGTAACCTGTGATTGCTCTATACCTAACTCAATTTTTTTTTGAATCTCTTCCAAAGTCATGGACAACTCCGTATAAAAAAATTCTAATAGCTTTAATTATCATACTTTTTAAGCTCCAAAGGCTCCTTTGAGAGCAAAGAAAAATAAAATTGACATGAATGCACCAGCTGGCAAGGTAACAATCCATGATAAAAATATCCTATTAATAACACGCGTATCTAATGCAGCCACTCCTCGAGCAAGACCAACACCCAATACTGCACCAACTAATACTTGTGTTGTCGAAACGGGGATTCCAGTTCCTGATGCTATGACTACCGTTGCTGCGGCTGCTAGTGTAGCAGCAAAACCACGAGATGGAGTGAGCTGAGTAATACCAGTACCAATAGTTGCAATAACTTTATGGCCATAAGTGATAAGTCCAATAACAATACCACCACCACCAACTAATAATATCCATAATGGGAGTACACTCTTAGAACCAATAGCGCCTCCACTTTCAATAACACTGTAAATCGCTGCCAGCGGTCCTATAGCGTTGGCAACATCATTAGAGCCGTGAGCAAAAGCCATTGCCGCTGCAGTAATAATCATAAGCACACCAAAAACTCTCTCCATTGAAGCATAGTAAAAGTCTTTGTTTTCATCAGGATCAAGATGGATGTTTCGAATCAGCAGGGTCCCAATAATTGCAACAAGTAAGCCAAACCCTATTGACAATGAATAGCTTGTAAGTGTGTTAAAACTCAAACCAACATGCTTTAATCCTTTGAATATAGTCACTAAAGAGACAACAAAGCCAACTAAAAACATGTAATACGGAACATATTTTTTTGCATTGCCAAATGGATTCTTAGTGTCAATGATTAAATTTTGAAGACTCCTAAACAAAGTAAAGGAAATGATTCCAGCCAATACCGGTGACGCTATCCAGCTTATTACAATTTTAAATACTTCACTCCAAGCAACAGCATCGACTCCTATACCAACAGCACCAAATCCCACAATCGCACCAACAATTGAGTGTGTCGTAGATACTGGCAAACCGAATGATGAAGCAATTAATAGCCATGCACCTGCAGCCAATAATGATGCCAACATACCATATACCAATAAATGCGGTTCATTGACAAATAATGCTGCATCTAAAATACCTTTACGAATTGTAGCTGTAACCTCACCACCAGCTAGAATTGCGCCAGATAATTCAAAAATAACTGCAATAACAATCGCTTGTTTAATAGTAACAGCGCCAGAACCTACCGAGGTACCCATTGCGTTAGCAACATCGTTTGCACCAATACCCCAAGCCATGAATACACCGAAAACAATTGCCAGTATTAGCAATACATTGCCGTAATTAGCAATAATTTCCATATTAGAACTCCAACAACTATTTAGTTAACATGACTTCGAAACGAGAACCTACTTTTTGAGCAGCATCCGCAGTCTCGCCGAGCCATTCAATAGCTCGATAATAAAACATTACGTCTACGGGGGGTAGACTGGATTCTAGTGCAAACAGTTTGTTACGAATCTCGCTTTGAGCTTCATCAGTCTGATGCTCAAATTGATTGACTATAGCAATCATTTCAGAAACTAATTTTCTTTCACGAGTACTAAAGGCAGTTTCTAATAACTCATCAAGTTCATTTATCGCTTTTAGAGCTGCATTCGAAGTTTTAATACAAAGATCAGCCAGTTTAATAAAGTCCTGTGCAATTTCAGATGGAAAAACCATATGCCGAGTCGTCATTAGACCAGCAAGATCTTTGGTAATGTTGGCAATTGAATCTTGGATTAGTAGCACATCCAATAAATCTCTACGAGAAAAAGGCATCATAAATGTGCTCGGCAAATTCATGCGCAATTTCTTTTTCAATTTATCTGCCTTTTCCTCTTTATTATTAATTGAAAGACATAATGTTGTCGCCTTATCCCAATCTTGAGCATTTGCAGCTTTAGCAAAAACACCAAAATCTCTTAGACATGAATGTACTTTCTTCATGTGTTGTTGTAGAGGCTTTATAGGAGATTTTCCAAATAAACTCGATATATCATTTCTGGCCATATTTATTGTTCACTTCTCATAATCTAATGCGAATTTTACTATCAAACGATCATATAATTAACAAATCCAAGTTGAAAAACACACATTTATTAAAAGTCTAACATTATACAAAAAATAACTTATCGCTTAAAATAGGCATTAATTATAGTAAACCACTAAAGGCCCATATAAAAATGATTGACGCCATCATCTTAGCTGCCGGCCAAGGCACTCGAATGAAATCAAATAAAGCGAAAGTGCTACACCAACTTGGCGGTAAATCATTATTGCAGCACGTTGTTGATGCAATTAAACCCCTGTCCTCCTCAATCAATATTGTGATTGGTAATGACGCCGAACTCGTAAAGAATTCAATTAACAACCATTCTATTAATTGGGTATTACAAAAAAAGCAATTAGGGACAGGACATGCAGTTCAGCAAGCCACATCTAATATCAATGGTGAAGCAACTTGTGTCATTCTCTATGGTGATGTGCCTTTATTTTCAACAAATACAATAAAATCTCTGATATCTAAATCAGAGTCAACAGGCTTTTCACTATTAAGCGTAATTCTAGATAATCCAACTGGTTATGGACGCATAATTCGCGATAAGAATAAACTAATCAAAGCCATAGTCGAAGACAAAGATACAAATCGTCAAGAGCAAAAAATTGATGAAATAAATACTGGTATTATGGCTATCCAAGGATCCCTATTAAAAAAATATATCACACAGCTTGAGACCGATAATTCTCAGGGTGAACTGTATCTAACCGATATCGTTAAAATAGCGGTCAAAGATAGTGTTACTATTTCATCATTAGTGTGCGACAATGTGTCTGAAGTTATGGGTATAAACGATAAAAATCAATTGGCCGAAGCGGAACGTATCTATCAGCAACAGCAAGCAAAAGATATGATGTCTAACGGGTTAACCATTAAAGACCCAAGTCGTTTCGACTGTCGTGGTAATTTAATCTTTGGCAAGGACTGTTCTGTAGACATAAATGTCGTCTTTGAAGGTGAAAATGAATTAGGAGAAAATGTTCTAATTGCGCCTAATTGTATTATAAAAAACGCTAAAATCGGCGATCATGCAGAAATTAAGGCGAACACTATTATTGATAACGCAGTTATTGGTAGTCACGCAACGGTAGGCCCATTTGCGCGTATTAGACCAGAAACTAAAGTTGGTAATAATGCTCGGATTGGCAATTTTGTTGAAGTGAAAAAATCCAGTATTGATGATGGCTCAAAAGTGCCGCATCTGAGTTATGTTGGGGATAGCACTATAGGTCAAAATGTTAACGTCGGTGCTGGCGTTATAACATGTAACTATGACGGCGTCAATAAACATCAAACTATTATAAAAAATGGTGCTTTTATTGGATCTGATACACAGTTAATTGCCCCTGTTACTGTTGGTGAAAATGCAACTATAGGAGCAGGTTCTACTATTACTCAAGATGTGCCAGGTGAAAAGTTAACTTTAAGTAGGAAAAAGCAAACAACCATTCCCAACTGGAAGAGAAAAAAATAATAACCTCGGCACAACAAATATAGAAACTAATGGCAAAGCTTCCAAGAAATGTTTGGATATTAGCGATATGTTCGGCGTTTTTTATGTCAGTTGCCGTATTCATGGTCTTTGTTGGTGGTATTTTAGGCAATGAACTAACTAACACAAAAAGTCTATCAACTCTTCCTGTCGCCGCAATAGTGGTTGGAACTGCGGCAAGCATTTTGCCCGTTGTCCGTTTAATGTCAGTTTTTGGTCGTAAAAGAGTTTTTTTGAGTGTATGTCTCTACACAATTGCCACAATAGGCTTAGGCATCTATGCTATTAATACTGAATCTTTTCTTCTTTTTTGTCTGTCAAGTTTTTTGTTAGGAGCTACAGCTGCAACGATGTATCAGTTTAGATTTGCAGCAATTGAAAGCGTTCAAGAAGAACAAAGAGCTACAGCAATAGCTATAGTTCTTCTTGGGAGTCTGCTATCAGCCTATATCGGACCTGAAGTTGCTACCTTAGGCAAAAATTGGTTTGCGGTCGATTTTATAGGCTCATTTGTTTTGCTTGCCTTGCTCTTCGTTCCTGCCTTTGTGTTGTTTTGTTTTTTTCAACCAGTTGAAAAATTTCATGAACAAGTGAACAAATCAAGACGTTCCTTGATTGAAATTATTCAGCAAGGTTCTTTCATTGTTGCTGCTAGTGCTGCAACTACAGGTTATGTTGTGATGAGTTTTGTCATGACAGCAACCCCAGTGAGTATGCATGTGATGGACGGCTTTTCACTTGAGCAAACTAAATTTGTCATTCAAAGTCATGTCATTGCGATGTTTCTGCCATCACTATTTACAGCAATGATTGTTAAGTATTTGGGGGTTTCTAGAATGATGATTCTTGGCGTTATTATTTTATTTGTCTCTGTTACCATTGCATACCTGAATCAATCTTTAAATAACTATTGGTGGTCTTTAATGTTCCTTGGTCTGGGTTGGAATTTTTTGTTTATTGGAGGCACTAATTTATTACCTCGTTCTTATAATGAAAATGAAAAGTTTAAAGTTCAATCAGTTAACGATTTTTTGGTTTTTGGATTCCAAGCCTTCGCTGCACTAAGTGCAGGATGGTTTGTATTTAATTTTTCATGGGAAGTGACACTTTTATCTGTCATACCAATACTAATAATTCAGTTATTACTATTAATATGGTGGCTAAAGAATGAGAAAAGAGCACGATAGAATTTTAGTTTAATTTGGAGAAACTGCTTTTTAAATCCTCTATTAGGTCTTGCGTATTTTCAAGTCCAATGTTGAGTCGAATAAGGTGCTTACCTTGGTGCACATACTGACCATTACGCTTGTATTGCCTTGCTGTCGCTAGACTTTTAAAGCCACCCCAACTATAACCTAGACCAAACATTTCTAGAGAATTCATAAATATAGCAATTTTTTGCTCAGAGTATTTTTCTTTAAACGTAAAAGCAAAAAGTCCTGAAGCACCAGTGAAATCTCTTTTCCACAAGTGATGCTGAGGATGTGAGTCAAGCCCAGGATGAATAACGCTGTCAACAATTTCAGCTGGTTCTAACCATCTGGCAATTTCATATGCTGACTGCTCGTGTGCCTTTAGACGAACTCTGAGTGACCTTAGACCTCTCAAAGCAAGATAACAGTCATGTGAATTTGTATAGTTTTCAATAGTATGAAGATATTCATCAAATTCTTCTGAATACTTCTTATTTACTGTCACACATCCCAACAACACATCTGAATAACCACAAATATATTTGGTAGCAGAATGGATTGAAACGTCAATTCCAAGGTCTAGAGGCTTGAAATATAAAGGTGTTGCCCAAGTACTATCAATGATGGTAATAATGTCAGACTTTTTTGCCACTTTTGCAATTGCGGTTAGATCTTGAATCTCAAAAGTATTCGAGCCTGGAGACTCCAAAAAAATCAATTTTGTATTGCCATTTATGTATTCATTAATTTCAGCGCCTATGCTCGATTCTATATGGGTGATCTTAATGTTGAACTTGGTAAGAACTTTATCGCAAAACTTTGCCGTAGGACCATACACATTATCAACAATCAGCACTTCATCTCCGCTTCTTGTAAATGCCATTAATGTATTAATAACGGCATTAATTCCTGATGAAAAGGCGTATGAACTATGCCCATTTTCAAGACTGCACATAGCCTTCTCAAAAGCCTTTTGAGTTGACAAACCACCGGTGCCATAGGTAATTCCAGAATATTGGCCTTGGTGTGCCAATTGCATATCCTCATAACTCTCAAACAAAACTGTAGATCCGCTCTGAATTGTGGGATTGATGGTCCTAATTTTATATCCACCATGACTATCGCTATAATCATGTAAGCCGATCACCTTGCTGTGATTATCCATTGTTCAAAATACTGATTTAAATTGAGAACCATAATAGGGGCAATTATCTGTTTTGTCCAGTAATATTTTTGCCACTAAGTTTTAATCAAAGTTAATTAATTTACTTACAGCTGGGCAGTACAAAGCCACTTTTGTAGGTAAATTAAAAACACCTTGGAGAATGTCTTTATATTTCATAAGTTGCTTTCGATGAGTGTTCTTTTGGCGTTCAATAAAGTCACTAATAGCCTCATCTTCCATAGGCTTTGCAGTTTTGAAATCAATAATCCATAGAATATCATCTTCTATAAATAATCTATCGATGATAACTGTAGAAGAAGTGTTAGTATATTCTGCCTCAACCTGAGTAGATTCTCTATCCTTGAACAACCAGTCAAATAATTTGTCCTGCTTTGTATTCTGAAGCAATTGACAAGCCTCATTCACATATGAATGGACAAGCTTGCCAGGAACGCCTCTTTCAAGCAACTTTAATTCTGCATGTTTTTTTGTTGGCGAAAAGACTCCTTTCTCAAAATAATAATGCACTAAAGATCCTAAAGCGCTTTGATATAACAGGTTGATATCCATCGATAAACTTTGTGTCTCATTTGTATTGATATGGCTTCTTTGTTGAAGCGGTGTGAGTTCTTTATAGCGCCTGAGTAGAGGCGTGCTCTTCTGTTCGTTTATTTCTTCTAACGAACCTTCTATTTGTTTTATTGATTTTTGAAAAAAAGGACTCAGCAGTTCAAAAAACGTATTCTTTGGTGCGACCCCTTTCTCAGTTAAACAACCTAACAAGTGTACCTTTTGTTTTGCTCTTGTCATTGCAACATAGAGAAGACGCATTAACTCATAATGGTTTTGTTGTTTTTCAATATGTTTCAAATATTGATAGGTTTGTGAATCCTTAATCTCATATGCTGATTTAATCGGGGCAAGCAAGAGACTGCTATTTGAGAATTCTTGCATTTGTATAAGTGGCGCCTGCTCGTTTCTCTGAGCCCTTCCTAGGCCTGGCAAAATGACGACATCAAACTCAAGACCTTTAGCCTGATGAATTGTCATAAGCTTTACATTGGATGGTTGGGACGGTGCATATGAATCTTTAAGCATAGACTCAATAGTTTCTATATTTAATTGTTGCTTAACCTCGCAATCATTTAATAGAGATAGGTACTTCGACTTTATTTCTCGCTGCTGCATATCTAATTCTTGCTGAGGATTGAGCTGATTGAGAGCGAAACTAAATCGCTCAACAAAAGAAAAACGACCAATATTGACTATCGCCGCAGAAAGGGCTTGATGGAGATGTATTGCTCTAGCCCTACTGTCTTTATCTAATTTCATTAATACAGCATTATTTTCTAATTGATGAAAAATTGTCATCTCATCCGATGAACTAAATGTAACTAAATCTTTTAAGCTCAAGCCGCACCACGGTGCACGGAGAATTGATAGCCAAGCTAATTTGTCAGCTAAACTGAGAATAGCTCGAGTCAGACTTATTAAATCCCTTGTGAATAGGTGAGACCTTAATGGCAGTGTTTTGATAGTCTCATAATCAATATTATGGGACTGAAGAGAGTCTATGATTTCTTTTAAATGACTCCTTGATTTAACTAGTACTGCAATTTCTTGATTGGCATTTAACGCAAGAGTTTGTTGAATAATGCTGACTACTTGTTGAGCTTCTTGGTGATTTTGTTTGTAAGCATACGGATAAAAATTAGTTGCATCCTCAATCATTTTGCCAGAAGCAGCGCTTGATTTTGAATAGTGAATTGCGCCATGAATCAAATTATCTTCTAAAGGGAAAATGCTGGAGAAAAATTTATTATTACAATCGACAACACTTTTGTTTGATCTGAAATTGTTGTTAAGCAGTAATGAATTAATCTTAACAGTCGAAATGCCATTTTTTTTAACCTCTAGAAATATACCCACTTGGGACTCGCGGAAACGGTAAATAGATTGCATTGGATCGCCAACTAAAAAAATTGTTTTGCCACTACCGTTTTGCCAATTTTCCAGCAACTTCTCAATTAGAATTAACTGAGCATAAGAGGTATCCTGGAATTCATCAATTAAGAGATGGTTAATTTGATAATCTAAGAATAACGCAATATCGTTAACCTTTTCGCGGCTATCAAGAGCACTTATTGCCTGCAGCCCAACTTCCGAAAAATCTTGAACACTTAATTCATTAAAAAGTAGCTTCAACTGCGCCACAGATAATTTAAGAACTTCACTTATATCTCTGAGAGCTTTGTTTGAAGACTCTTCAGTGTATGCATCAGGTAAAAAATTTAATTCTATTAATTGATTTTTTAGATAATCAGCTGTTCGCAATTCAGACAGAATTATTAATAGCTCTTTCTTTTGTTCTTTGAGTTCTACTGGGAACCCTAAATTCTTATCAATTTTCTTGCGCCATTGACCGCTTTTTGTCAAACATATATCACTCAGTATTTTCCAATCTTCTAGGGAGCCTATTTCTGTGCTAGGAAGCTTCCTTATTTGCCTAACTTCTGGACGTGTATTTGTTGAAATTAGGCTGAAGAAGTTTTGATCAAAATAATTTGTTGCAATTTTTTTTAGACTTTGCAAATGCTCAGTAATTATTTGTTGGGCTGCTTTCTCCAAAATATCAATATCAAGGACTCCTTTGAGATAAAGCTTAGGTAACCACTGTTCGCGCTTGGCTAACATTCGAGTCACTAGGCGATAGAATTTATCGACATGGCTATCTAAATGAAATAGGACGGCAGAGATAACCTCCTGATAATCATCTTCTTCTATCAATAATAGTGTTTTTTCTGCTGCTTTTTGATACAGATATTCGTACTCATAAGGTTCCGCCATTACCCTGGGTGGCATTAGATTTTCGATTGTGGGATATCTTGAAACAATTAGACCTGATAAAGAATCAATAGTGCCAATTTTAATTCGTGAAGGATTACTAAATATATCCCAACCTCTTTGTTTTGAACGCTTCAATGCTTGATTTGCAAGTTCCCAGGTGAGTTTTTCGTGAGTAGCCTTTGGTGCGGACGTTGTTGACTTTTCCAGTGATCTAATAACCCTATATTTGAGCTCATCGGCCGCCTTGTTGGTAAAGGTCATTGCCAAGATATTTTCAGGTTCTTCTGAAATACTCAATAATTTAAGGTATCGTTGAGTAAGAAGTTCAGTTTTGCCTGAACCTGCCGGAGCTTGGACGATATAGGAATCGCTTATATCTAGTGCCTGATTTCTTTGAGTTTGGTCATTCACATTGAATCAGGCGCACTTACCCCTAATATAATCAGACCATTAACAAGCACTTGTTTTGTGGCAAAAATAAGCGCCAGTCTTGCTTGTGATAATGCCACATCATCCAGCAAAAAAGGACAGGCATTATAATAACTATGGAAGTTGTTCGCTAATTCGCGTAAGTAGTATGCCAATTGATGGGGCTCATACTGAAGAGCCGAAGATTCAAGTACACCTTTATAGCGATTAAGTTCCTTAATAAGTGCTTTTTCACTATCTTCGACAAGCAAAGTAATATTAGCTTTTTTGACATCAAATTGAAGACCTTTTTCTTCAGCTTGCCTAAAAACTGAACAAATGCGTGCATGTGCATACTGTATATAAAAAACTGGATTTTCATTTGTCTTGGACTTTGCTAGGTCGAGATCGAAATCCATGTGTTGCTCGGATTTTCTGAGAATATAAAAAAAACGTGCTGCATCATTGCCAACTTCATTACGTAATTCTTCCAGTGTTACAAAGGAACCACTACGAGTTGACATTTGGACTTTCTTACCACTCCTGTATAGATTTGCAAACTGTACCAGCAATATTACTAGTTTATTAGGATCATGATTTAGT
>Ga0208132_1001036_pt1 | contig 12472 bp, 13 predicted proteins | sample ETNtaG_16_FD_185785 | JGI IMG/M metagenome (GOLD analysis project Ga0208132, IMG submission 185785) | Marine microbial and viral communities from oxygen minimum zone, Eastern Pacific Ocean - ETNP201406SV199 (SPAdes) (version 2) | ecosystem: Environmental > Aquatic > Marine > Oceanic ... | reverse complement strand
GTCTGCGGATAATGGCAAATTCTCCAGGATCATGATCAAAAGGGAAACTGAAACGCCCTAATCCTCCATGACCTACCTCAACGCGTAAATCTTTTTCATTCCTCAGTTCAGATAATTGGACTGTCTCGACTTTATCAGGGGAGATAATTTGAATTTCATTTCCGACTTCTATTTTATTTTTACATTCAAATGAAAGGAGTCCTCTGGATTTATCATAGCTTACCAATGTCCCTACAGCTTTATGTGTTAATTCTTTAGATCTACCATCAGTAAAATTTTCCCCAAATTCCCGAGGGTTGCGAGTATAAAACCCTGTTGTATATGATCGATTAGAAAGAGCCAGTAAATCTTTCATATTTTGCGGATCAAATGCTTTGTCTGATACCATGTCATCAATAGCCTTTCTATATGATCTCGTGCACATAGCAGCATAATATTCAGATTTGGTCCTACCTTCAATTTTAAAACTGCATACTCCAGCTTTCTGAATGTCATCTAGCAATTCGATTGCACAGAGGTCTTTTGCATTAAACAGATAAGTTCCGTTTTGATCCTCGGAAATAGGATACTTTTCATTTGGTCTGTGCTCTTCTTTAACATAAAAACCATCATCAGGCGGTGTATATCCATTTTCATTCAGCCTGGAATGTTCATTTGATTCTATAGTTGTCAGACTATCAGGAGTCTTCCCTAATTCATATTCCCATCTGCATGAATTTGTGCAAGTTCCCTGATTAGCATCTCGGTGATTCATATAATTAGAGATGAGACAACGCCCAGAATAGGCAATACAAATAGCTCCATGAACAAAAGATTCTAATTCGATATCAGGTACTTTCTCATGAATTTCATTTATTTCTTTCAATCGCAGTTCTCTTGATAGAATGATCCGTTCTACTCCTAGATCTCTCCAGAATTTAACCGTTGTCCAATTTGTGGCATTGGCCTGAGTTGAAAGGTGGATGGGCATGTTAGGATATTCTTTCAGGGCAATATTAATAAGGCCGGGATCTGCCATAATCAGTCCGTCTGGCTTCCATTGTACCACCTTCTCAAGTTCTTTGAGGAAAGAATTAATTTTAGTATTATGGGCATAGATATTTAGTGTCAGGTAAATTTTTCGTCCAAGTTTATGAGAATAGATGATTCCTTCCTGGAGTGTTTCTTCACGGAATTCATTTTCTCGAGTGCGCAGTGAAAATTTTGGAATCCCCGCATAAGTTGCATCTGCACCAAATGCGAGTGCATAACGGAGTTTTTGCAAATTCCCCGCTGGAGATAATAATTCAGGTTTACTGATTCTTGCCATATTAATAATTTACTCATTAGATTGACTATCACTACAAGGTAAACTCTAAGTAGATGGCCTCAGGGTTGTCACTTGAGATGATAACAGTTTAATAATACAGATAAAAAGATATTTGTATCCTAGTAAATAGTTATGATAATTTTCTCCATAAAACATAAACACATATTTAACCACCTCAGGGGGGTATTGTCATGAATATATCAGGAAACAAACATTACTGAAATTGCCGATCAGTGTCCACAATCAGCTATTATTTTAAAAAAATTTATAGGGGGAGAAACCGATACATCTTAATCATAACCCGCCTCCTTCAGTTATGATATGTTTCTACCACTATAGTAATAGATAAATAATTTGCATTTCCACATTATATTGGAAGCATAGGAAAAAATCAGATGATAAAAGGGGAAAATAAATGAGAGAAAGATATTCTATGATGATATCTATAGTTATACTGATATCATCTGTTATTGCAGGAACGATAACTGGGCAAATTAATTATCAAGGGAAACTGCCTAAGAAAAAATCTATAAAAATGGAAGCTGACCCTATTTGCGGCTCATATCATGATAAGGACATATTTCGCGAAAGTTTTATTGTTGATGAAAATAATAATTTAGCAAATGTAATGGTTTGGCTGGAGAGGGTTAACTATGACAACTCTATTCCAAAGGACACCATTGAATTAGATCAAATTGGCTGTATGTATAAACCTCACGTTATGGGCATTATGAAAGGACAGGCGCTTTTAATAAAAAATAGCGATCCAACACTTCATAACATTCATTCATATTCTAATAATAATCACTCTTTTAATTTCGCTATGCCAAAAGTTGTAAAGGAAAAAGTTATTTCATTTAATCAGTCAGAAGATCCTTTTTACATCAAATGTGACGTACATCCATGGATGAAATCCTGGATAGCAGTTTTCGACCATCCATTTTTTGCTGTCACTGATAAACATGGAAATTATTCAATAGAAAATGTTCCAAAAGGAGAATACACTGTTTTGGCATTCCAGGAGAAATTTAAGATAGCTGGGATTTTAAGAAATCAAATCAGTGTCTCTGAAAGTGGATCCATAGAGAGTGATTTCACTTTTATAAGAAAACAGAAAAAGAAATGAAATCTTTAGATAATAAATCATTTATGATGTTATTTGATGAAGGGAAAGACCTTTTCAATCAAGAAAAAATTCATGAAGCTCACTTAACATGGGAGAAAATCTGGAAACATGGGGATAAGGATGCCAGAAAAAATATTAAAGGTTTTATACAACTCTCAGGAAGTCTACTCAATCAAAGCTATGGAAAACAGAAGGCAGCAGAATATTTAATGGAAAAAGCAAAAAATAATATAATGGAATCTGAGATGTTTTCAAATAAAGTAAACGTTAGAAACATTGTCCAGCAGATTAATGAATTCATTGTTTTTACACATGATGGTGTGTGCTGTGGTTCTAGCGTAACTATTACATTATAAATAAAGGGAGATTCAAACTTGAACAAATTTAGGAAAATAAATAAATTTGTCTTTAGTGGGATCTGGTTTTTAGATCCACCAAAGGATATTTCTGTAGACGGCTGGCGAATAGACAATGTTATTCAATATACTGATGTAGTAATAACACTTTATTTTGGAATTGTTGTTCTTGCCATGCTTTATTTTATCATCAAATATCGTGCGCGTCCAGGACACAAAGCAGTATATGATAGGGGCGATACCAAAAAACATGTGGGCATTACTTTAGGGATGGGGCTCTTAGTATTTTTATCCATTGATGTAGTTATTGAAGGGATGTCATTTAAGGATTTAAATGAGGCTTTTTGGAATTTCCCTAAAGGTGATGATGTGGTGCAGGTAGAAGTCATGCCTCAGCAGTTTGCCTGGAATTTCCGCTATGCAGGAAATGACGGTACATTTGGCACAGAGGACGACCTCATACCATCGCAAAACCAAATGCATATTCCAGTTAATAAACCAGTAGTCATTCAAATTGCTCCCTATGATGTTATTCATTCTTTCTATCTGCCTAATTTCCGTATAAAGATAGATGCAACGCCTGGAATGATAAACACCATGTGGTTTCAGGCAACAGAAACAGGACAGTTTGAGATTGCTTGTGCAGAGCTGTGTGGCAACAGTCATTATAGGATGAAAGGATATCTGACAGTAGAATCTGAAGAAGACTATAATAACTGGTTGCAATCACTTGATGAAGAAGGCCCTGAAGATGAATGGGAAGATGAAGATGACGAAAATCCCACGAGATGGGGCTGGGCATGGAAGGAGGCTATTTAATATGAATAGTCACAATGAACAATCATTTGTATCAAAATATATTTTTTCAATGGATCATAAGGTTATTGGAAAACAGTTTTTATGGTTAGGGATCTTTTTTCTTCTATTTGGCGGATTCCAAGCCATGCTTATACGTTGGTCATTGTCTAATACAATGGAACCACTTCCCTGGTGGCTTCTTGGGGATATTTTGTATCAAAACTCACCAGTAGGTGCGGGTATCATTGGACCTGATGCATATAATCAGCTATTTACTATGCATGGAACTATTATGATCTTCTGGGCAATTACACCAATTCTAATTGGTGCTTTTGGAAATTTTTGTATTCCTTTGCAGATCGGTGCTCCGGATATGGTGTTCCCCAAACTTAATTTAATATCTTTTTGGACGATGTTTTTAGCAAGTGTGGTATTGTTAATGTCCTATTTATTACCAAATGGAACAGCAGCAGGGGGCTGGACATCATATCCTCCTCTTAGTACACCCGTTGGTGGAATTCCTGGATTAGGTCAAGTATTTTGGATACTAGCTCTAACTCTGGCAGGTACCTCAACTCTTATGGGTGCTATTAATTATATCACTACCATTGTTCGCTTGAGGGCACCTGGAATGGATTATTTCAAGATGCCACTCACTATATGGGGTTTGTTTCTTACTAGTATATTAAATGCCCTATTTGTGCCAATAATTGCAGCTGGTTTAATCATACTTTTATTAGATAATGTTGCAGGAACACAGTTTCTAATTGCAGGTGGAAAAGCAACAATCCCTGGTGGTGATCCGCTATTATACCAGCATGTTTTCTGGATTTTTGGTCATCCGGAAGTATACATTCTTATTCTCCCTGCTTGGGGCGTTGTATCTGATCTTCTTTCAGTATTTTCCAGAAAACCAGCATTTGGTTACAAAGTGACAGCCATCTGCATGTGTACTATCACTGCATTTAGCGCTCTGGTCTGGGGACACCATATGTATACAACAGGCATGAGCCCTCTCCTAGGTAAGACTTTTATGTTTCTTACCCTTCTGATCAGCATTCCTTCAGCCATTTTCTTTTTTAACTGGCTGGGAACATTATGGAGAGGGGCACTGCAATTTGATACTCCGATGCTATTTTCCATGTCAGTCATGTGGGTTTTTGGACTTGGCGGATTAACAGGACTTTATAATGCAACAATTACATCAGATATTTATCTTCATGATACCTATTTTGTAGTTGGACACTTCCATTATACTATGGCGGCATCTGTTATGTTTGGAGCATTTGCGGCGATATATTTCTGGTTTCCAAAGATGTTTGGACGACAAATGAACAGCAAGCTGGGAAAAGTTCATTTCTGGTTTTCATTTATTCCATTAAATATGGTGTTTTTTAATATGATGGTTATGGGATATGCCGGTCATCATCGCCGGATTTTTGATCCCACTGAATATGAATTTTTAGCACCTGTATTGGGGCTTAATAATTTGATGACCACATTTGCTTTTATTCTTGGAGCAGCGCAGGGATTATTTGTACTCAATTTTGCATATAGTCTATTAAAAGGAGAAAAAGCGGAACAAAATCCCTGGAAATCTGCTACATTGGAATGGACAGTGGATTATCCTATTCCTCATGGGAATTTTGCTGTGGTTCCCTCAGTTTATCATGGGCCCCATGAATATAGTCATCCAAATGTAAAGGAACGTGACTGGATTTCTCAATCTGAACCGATGCCAACATAATTTATAATCCATGCAAACATTAACTACAATAAAGAGTATAAAAACACAAAAAGAAGATCAGTTTACATCCTATTTTGGCATGCTAATTGCCCTTGGATCATTTTCTATGTTGTTTATAGCTCTGCTGGCTAGCTATGGTATCCTGCGAGTCCGTTCAGGTATCTGGATGTCTAATACAATTGAAACTATGCCACTTACACTCGCATGGGTAAATACAATTGTGATTTTGATAAGTAGTATCACGTTATTTATGGCAAGTAAAGCAAATGAAAGAGAAAATAAAATTGTGACTCTCAATCAAATATATACGACCATAATTATCGGGTTAGTTTTTCTGAGTTTGCAAATTATACTTTGGAACGTGCTTATCAATGATGGTTTTACTATCACATCTCATCAGGCAGGATCAGTATTTTACATGCTATCAGGACTTCACGGACTACATATTCTAGGAGGACTCATCAGTCTCATTTGGCTTATATTCAAAATTAGAGTAAATAATCTTATACTGAAGCCTATGAGACTGGTGAGTATGTTCTGGCATTACCTGACACTTATCTGGATTGTAATATTTATTACGGTTATATTAATCTAATCTCACATTTATCAGGGAGAGAATTATGAACCAAAATCAAACACAAGCCATACCAGTGAATGATCCATTTGGCCAAGCCACAACTGGTAAATTGGGAATGTGGTTATTTATCATTGTAGATGGACTTTCATTTACAGGGCTACTTATTGCAGGCATCGCATTACGTGCAGCTTCGCCAGAAATTTGGCCAGTAGCAGGGGAGTTGTTAAATATTCCACTAACAGCCTTTAATACTTTTCTTCTCATCTGCACTAGTTTTACCATGGTCATGGCATTAAACTGTGTACAGAAAGGAGATCAGACAGGATTAAAGAAGTTTCTGGGACTTACCATGGCTGGGGGGGTGGTATTCCTAGGGATACAGGTATATGAATACTCCCATTTTATTATGGTTGATTTTCTGCCTAGTACAAGTATCTATGCAGCTATTTTTTATGTTACCACCTGCTTTCATGGTTTACATGTACTCTCCGGGGTAATCTATATTGCTTGTATTCTACGCATGGCGGGTCTTAATGCTTACTCTGCAGATAACTGGGATCATGTAGAAATTCTTGGATTGTTTTGGCATTTTGTTGATCTTGTATGGATATTGGTATTCACCGTCATTTACCTTATTTAAAAGGAGAATTTTTATGGATGATCACAAATCAATTTATTTAAAAAATGCTATTTGGCTAGCAATACTTACTTTCTTAGAAGTGGGGATTGCCTATATTGAAATTTCCAGATCAGGTCAAGTTGTACTTCTTCTTGCTTTTGCTGCTACCAAAATGATGCTGGTTGCTATGATCTATATGCACTTGCGGCATGAAACAAAGGTTCTCAAGCGGATACTCTTTGTGCCTATTCCAGCTGGCATTTTATATACCGTGGCACTTATGTATGATTTGCCATTTAGATGGGTTATGTAGAATTATAATGCGGTATGGGCATATCATAATAAGTATTCTATTTATCATATTGCCATCTATGGTAATTGCTTGCCCTTATTGTGCAGGCCAGAGTGGTGAAAATTATATAGAGTCTATTATAATACCTGTAATAGGGTTACTCATGGCTCCATTTTTCCTTTTTGGAATTATGAGTAGCATTGTTTATTTTCATAAAGATAAATAATTCAAGTGTTTAAAACTATAATATCAGGAGCTTAATATGAGTATAAAGAAAATTCATCATGTGGCTTATCGTTGCCATGATGCCAGAGAAACAGTTGAGTTTTATCAAAATATGTTAGATATGGATTTTATGTTGGTATTTGCTGAAGAGAAAGCTCCATCAACTAAAGAACCGAACCCTTATATGCATGTATTTCTTGATGCAGGGATGGGAAATGTCTTGGCTTTTTTCGAATTACCCGATTCGCCCGAAATGGGGCGTGATATTAATACGCCTGAATGGGTGCAGCATATCGCATTTGAAGTTTCCGATATGGAATCTTTGCTAAATACCAAATCAAAAGTTGAAGAAGCAGGACTTGAAGTTCTAGGACCCATTGATCATGGTATTTTTCAATCAATCTACTTTTTTGATCCAAGCGGGCACCGCCTTGAATTAGCTGTAAACACACCAATTGCAAAGGAAGAGATGAAAAAACTTCATGACTTGGCACCAATTATGCTAGAGGAATGGGATCGTACTAAACGTCCACCCAGAGATACCGCCTGGTTACATGCAAAAGAAATGGCAACAAGTTGAGCAAAAGCTCACTTGTTAAAATCAGTTTGGATAACATCAAGCTTAAACTAACTATATTAGGAGATTAATCCTGAAAGAAAATAATCCTTTAAACATGCGTGGTATTGAATTTACCGAATTTGCATCCCCTGAGAATGATTACATAGCCCCTGTATTCATGGAATTTGGATTTTCAAAATTGAAGAAACATGCCCATAAAAACATCATTTATTTCAATCAAAATAACATACATTTTTTAGTCAATTATGAAAAAAATGGATTTTCTTCCAAATTTGCAAAAAAACATGGTCCTGCAATATGTTCCATGGGATGGCGAGTAGATGATGCAACGTTTGCATTTGAAGAAGCTATAAAAAGAGGGGCTAAACCAGCTGATGAGTCCATCAAAGACCTAGCCTATCCAGCAATATATGGAATTGGCGATAGTCTTATTTATTTTATTGATCAGTATAAAAATGGTAATACAATTTGGGACATAGATTTTGTTGATTTGGAAGAACCCATATTGATTGAGTCAAAAGGGTTTAAGTCTATTGATCATTTAACCAATAATGTATATAAGGGTACAATGGATAAATGGGCAAAATTTTACAAAGAAGTATTTGGTTTTGAGGAAGTTCGGTATTTTGATATCAAAGGTAAAAAAACTGCACTCTTATCTTATGCACTCCGCAGTCCAGATGGGTCTTTCTGTATTCCTATTAATGAAGGACAAGATAATAATAATAATCAGATTGATGAGTATTTAGATGAATATAATGGGCCAGGTGTCCAACATCTCGCATTTTTGACCGATGACCTGGTTGAATCATGTGATTTACTTAAAGATACTCATATAGAAACCCTTGACATCCATAAAAATTATTATGATACTGTTTTCGAACGTGTTCCTTGGGTCCGTGAAAACACAGAAAAGATTAAAACACATCAAATACTTGTAGATAGTCAGGAAGAGAATACGTATTTACTTCAAATATTTACAAAAAATCTATTTGGTCCTATTTTCATTGAACTCATTCAACGTGAAGGTGATAATGGGTTTGGAGAGGGGAATTTCCAGGCATTATTCGATTCTATAGAACGAGACCAAATGAAAAGAGGTGTGATTTAATTGCAGTTAGATATAAATAATGAATAGAAGTATAATAACCAAGGAAGACGTGGCAATGATGAGTAAAATAAACAAGGATATTATTTTTTGGTTTGGGTTGATTTTCCTGGGCATTTTCACAGGAGTGACACTGATGTTTCGGGATGTTTATCAAGGTTTTGGGAGCGTCACCTTTGGTGCTGTCCCGGATTTTACACTTACGGATCAATTAGGGAATTCTGTTACTCAGGATGATTTTTCAAATCAAGTGTGGGTGGGTAGTTATATATCAACAAACTGTAAAAATGACAAATCCTGCAAGGATCTTTTGGAGATGACAGCATCCATCCATCAGCAGATTAAAGATGATCCTAAAACTAGAATGGTATCTCTGATTAGCCATGCAGATATTTTCAGCAATAAATCAATAATATCAACATTAAATGTTCAGCATGACCACTGGAAGTTTCTTAATGGTGACCCGCAACTAATCAATATACTTGCAACTAGATGTCTTCAGAAAAAACTTCCTATTGGAGGTTATGATACTCGTTTATTCTTAGTCGATCAAAATGGCATCATCAGAGGCTATTATCAGGCTGATAGATTGGAAGAAGTCAAAAAACTAGTAAAAGATATTAAGACACTGGTTTAATGTCATCTTTAGTTTAATCTGTAAGAACTAAATTATAATCACAACCCCATAAATATTTTCAGATGAGTTTTCGTACAATTATTGAACCTTTTACAATAAAAAGTGTCGAGCCTATTCTAATGACGACTAAAAGTGAAAGGACAAAGGAACTGATTGCAGCGAACTATAACTTATTTAAAATTCCTTCCAGAATGGTGCTTATTGATTTGCTCACTGACAGTGGAACTGGCGCTATGAGTAGTGATCAGTGGGCTGCTATTATGAGAGGCGATGAATCATATGCCGGAAGTGCCAGTTTTGAACGATTGGAAGCAACCGTAAAAGAACTTTTTGGATTTTCACATGTGATCCCTACCCATCAGGGACGGGCCGCTGAACGAATATTATTTTCATCAATCTGTAAAAAAGGGGATGTTATCCCCAATAATAATCACTTTGATACCACCCGTGCCAATATAGAATTTCAAGGTGCAGAGGCTGTAGATCTAGTAATATCTGAGGGGCTCGATCCCCAGAATCCATATCCATTTAAGGGTAATATGGATATAAACAAATTGGAGAAAATAATCCAGGAAAAAGGGATAGAAAATATTCCACTTTGTATGCTCACCATCACTAATAACTCTGGGGGTGGTCAGCCTGTTTCTATGAAAAATATCAAAGAAGTGAAAATGGTTCTAGATCAATATGAAATTCCGCTTTATCTGGACGCTGCTCGTTTTGCAGAAAATGCATACTTTATTAAATTGCGGGAAGAAGGATATGAAAAAGTTTCTGTTAAAGAAATTATACATGAAATGATGTCATTGGCAGATGGATGTACGGTGAGCGCCAAAAAAGATGGTTTGGTAAATATTGGTGGTCTTCTGTGTACCAATAATGATCTATTAGCCCAAAAAGAAAAAGAATTGTTAATTCTTACTGAAGGGTTCCCTACATATGGTGGACTGGCTGGCAGAGACTTAGAGGCCATGGCAGTAGGTCTACGGGAAGTGATGAATGAGGATTACCTGAAATACCGCATAGCAGAGACCCAATATCTGGGAGAGCATTTAGCAGAGATGGGATATCATTTGATTCAGCCACCTGGAGGGCATGCTATCTATATTGATGCGAAAGCGACACTCGATCATATTATGCCCCTTCAGTATCCAGGGCATTCACTGGCTGTAGAATTCTATAGAACTGGTGGTATTCGAACCAGTGAAATTGGTTCGGTGATGTTTGGAAGAGTTGATCCAGAAACAAAACAAGAAATTCCTGCTCAAATGGAACTTCTTCGACTGGCAATTCCACGGAGAACCTATACTCAGAGCCATATAGATTATGTTTTAGAAGTAGCGAAAGAAGTATTAAACAGGAAAAATAAAATAAAAGGGTATAAGATTATAAAACAGACAACGTTCCTTCGTCATTTTACAGCTTCGTTTGAGCCCTTATTGATTTGAAGGAGGAGTCATTATAATATAATGATGAATGTTATAGTTATATGTTAGAAATTAACTACTCTGTAACAATTTATGTTTTTTCTGCAGCTCCTTGTTCAAATCATCTAAATTTCTATTAAATAATTTATCTTCAAGCTGTAGCTTCATTTTCTTCCAATCTGAATGAATGGGGCAGGGTACTTGATCTGAGCATTTATCAAGTCCGAATATACACATTTCATTCTCAGGAGGGGGGCCCTCTATAGCATGAATAATATCAATTATTTTGATTTCTGAGGGAGGTTTGTTAAGTTGTATGCCACCATTTCTTCCCTGGACAGATTTAATAAGATGATGTTTAGATAGAGTCTGTACTAATTTAGCGAGATAATGTTTTGGGATTTCACAATTTTCAGCAATATGGTTTACCATGATAAGCTTGCCATCATTTTCAGCCAAGTGTATCATGGCCTGTATAGAGTGTTTGACAGATTCTGAAAACATATTATGATTATAATTTATCACAGTTTTATTGAAATATTATTCTAATTATTAGCCTGAATATATGTAGTTGTTTTATTTTTTTAATCCTATATCTTTAAGGCGTTCATCTAGATATTTTTTTGCCGAATAACGTTTAGATAATATTACCTCATCTCTGGGATGGATGAAAAGGGGTATGGAATACCGTGATAAATGAGCATACTTAGCTTTAGGATTAACAACCCTGTGAATCGTAGAAGGATAGTAGCCATCTGAACATTCTTGGAGCATGTCTCCAGTATTTATTACAAGCCATCCTGCATTACACTCCACATCCAGCCATTCGTCTTCTTTGGTTTGCACTTGTAGGCCAGGCTGTGAGGCTGCAGGCAAGACTGTGATAAGATTTATATCACCATGAGCCGCTGCACGTATTGCCCCATCTGTAACATCTGATTTTAGTGGGGGGTAGTGAATAACTCTCATAAGATTCATTCTGCTATTTTCAATCATTTCTGGTAAGGATACTGAAGAATTGATTAGTACCATTTTAGGTGATTTTGCATTAATCCAAGTTAATAAAATTCGACCTATTGCCAGAAGCTCATAGTAGAGTCGCTTGGTTTTTCCAATGATGTTATTTGGGTATTTCCCCCATTCATAGAAATTGTAAAATTCCTTTAGATCTTTAGCACTATATCCCTTTGCATTTTCAGATCGATATGGGAAATATCCATCTTGTGTTTTGGGATTAAATGTAAAGGAATATTTTTCTTCACTGCTAAAAAATGTTTCCCAATCTTTATATACATTATTGATGAGATTATAATCTATTGGATGGTTATGTAGTATTGCAAAGCCAGTATGATGTAAGGATTCTGCAAATTGGTTCCCTGCATTAGGGGCTCGAAAATCAATGGTTTGTATTTTATCAGACATGCGATCATTTATTTGTTAAAATATAATATATACGAAGGGTGATTTAATGCCATGTAAGGAGGAAGGAATAATAATTAACCTGAAACAATGAGTCAGGTTTAATAATAATCCAATTGACATAAATCACCCTGTATATCTAACATAATAATATAGGATAAAGAGACAAAGATATCCTAGATTAGATCGTGGTTAAATTACGAAAATATGTTCAGAAATGGTTGTATGTAGATACTCGTGTTCTTGCATTAT
>Ga0208132_1001035_pt1 | contig 12478 bp, 9 predicted proteins | sample ETNtaG_16_FD_185785 | JGI IMG/M metagenome (GOLD analysis project Ga0208132, IMG submission 185785) | Marine microbial and viral communities from oxygen minimum zone, Eastern Pacific Ocean - ETNP201406SV199 (SPAdes) (version 2) | ecosystem: Environmental > Aquatic > Marine > Oceanic ... | reverse complement strand
GTGAAAAAGAAGGTTATACTGCCAGCAAGCATCAAAGGGAAGTTGGAACTACATACTTCGATGCTATATCAAATGCCATTTCTTCTGGAGAAAGTTCTACTACTGCCATGGAAGGTTCTACTGAAACCGATCAATTTTAAATTAAATTATTAATCTGAAATATTTCTTTAGACCAATTGCAATATTGCAGATTATCTATTCGATAATTAATCGTTTGCTTCATATTAAATGAATATAAACTATTTTTTTAGAATTTCGGAAAGTCTTTTTGATGAAATGCAGCCAACATTGTTATTTTGTTTATCTTGGACTACAATCATTTCTGGTTTTTCTTCAACTATTTTATCAATAAACTTCTCAATAAAATCATTTTCATTAACTTGAATTGATTTTGACAAGTCTGTTCCATTTAATTCTTTCATAATATGCTTTGCTTTTAAAACTCGAGATCGATTAACATCTTCGACAAATTTTTTCACGTATTCAGTTTTTGGTTTTAATAATATATCGGCTGGCAAATCCTCTTGATCCATTTTTCCATCTTTAAGAATAGCAATTCTATCTCCAAGTTTTAATGCTTCGTCTAAGTCATGAGTTATGAAGACTACAGTTTTATGTAATTCTGATTGGAGTTGTAAAAGAATATCCTGCATATCTTTTCTTATTAAAGGGTCAAGTGCGCTAAACGCTTCATCCATTAATAAAATATCTGCATCATTAGTAAGAGCTCTGGCAAGGCCCACCCGTTGCTGCATTCCTCCCGATAAATGCTGAGGATATTTTTCTTCGTAACCATTTAAACCTACTTTTTCAATCCAATGTAATGCTCTTTTTTCAATTTCTTTTGGATTAATGCTCTGCATTTCTAATCCAAGAGAAACATTTTTAATAACTGTCATATGGGGCATTAGAGCAAATCTTTGAAATACCATTGCAGTTTTTTGCCTTCTAAAGTTTCTTAAAGCAGCTTTGTCATAAGACATCACATTCATCCTATCCACTGTAATTTTTCCAGACGTAGGTTCAATTAGACGATTAATATGCCTGATCAAAGTTGATTTTCCTGATCCAGATAAACCCATTATTACCTGAATACTTTTTTCATAAATATCAAGACTAATATCTTGAAATCCAAGAACATGAGAATATTTTGTAAGTAATTCATCCTTACCAACACCATTTTTAACATGTTCAAGCGCTTCTTTTGGATTTCTTCCAAAAATTTTATATAAGGACTCAATTTTAATTTTAACAACACTCATAAATTTCTTCCTTCACGGTGTTTTTGAATTCTCTTGCCGTAATGTTGGGAAATTCTGTCAAAAATAATAGCTAGTGCTACTATGGCTAAACCATTCATTAAACCAAGTGCAAGATATTGATTTGAAATGGCTCGCAAAATAGGAACACCGAGTCCTCTGACACCTATCATAGAAGCAATTACAACCATCGCTAGCGCCATCATAATGGTTTGGTTTACTCCTGCAAAAATAGTTGGAAGTGCCAATGGAATTTGTACTTTGGTTAATCTTTGCCAAGTTGTGGCCCCAAAAGAATCTATAGCTTCTAATGCTTCTTTATCTACTTCACGGATTCCAAGATTAGTTAAGCGTATAATTGGTGGAATAGCATAAATGCAAACAGCGATTAAACCAGGTACTTTACCTATACCAAGCAGCATTAAAATAGGTATTAAATATACAAAGCTTGGAATGGTTTGCATCATATCTAAAACTGGTAAAAGTGTTGCCTGTGCTCTATTTGAACGGGCCATTATTATTCCCATCGGTATCCCTGCGGCTAAACATACTAGAGTTGCTACGGTAATAATAGCAACAGTGGACATTGTATCTTTCCACATTCCAAAGTAGCCGATCATCAAAAAAGAAATAATTGTGCCAATGACAAGCAATATACTTCTTGAAGCAATCCAAGCTAAACCAGCTAGTACTAGAATTATCATCGGCCAAGGTGAGTTAATTAATAATTTTTCCAACCATACTAAAAAAAATAACAATGGTTCAAAAAAAGATTCGATTGCATCACCGTATGTACGAGCAAAAGTTCTAAAAGCTAAATCTATCCCCTTTTTAAAATCTCGCAATTCTTGCTGCTCCATTACAGGGAACTGATCAAAGAAATCCATTTTATAACCTATAAAACCCCTAAACTATAACGAGCCTACAACTTTTTAGTAGGCTCGTTAAATAAATTTAAATTATTATAGAGCTGCTTTGACTTTTTTTGCAACACTAGAAGGGACCCATTTAGTCCAAACAGATTCTTGTGTTTTCAAAAATTCAATAGCTGTATCTGCACCATCAGCTTGATTATCAGCCATGTAAACAAGCATAGCATTCATCACCTCTCCAGGATATGTACGCTTCTCCAAATATTTCATAGCTTCATTTCCAGCAGTTTTTTTGAAATTATCTGTAACTACTGTATTAACCTCAGAATGTGTCCAAGCAGATGGTTTTGGATCTGCACATTCTTGTTCTGGTTTAACTATACAGCCATCCCAATTTTCACTTCCTGCAAATGGCACACCAAAATCTATTGGTTGCATATTGTATTTACCAATAATTGAAGTTGGATTCCAATAGTACCCAAACCAGTTTTTGTCTGACTCTGCAGCTTTTGCAATAGAACCGTCAAGTCCTGCTGCAGATCCTGGATCAACTAATACCCAGCCCTTTTTTTCCATTTCAAAAGCTCTATAAAGATTAGCATTTGCTAACTGACAACCCCAACCTGCAGGGCAACCAACGAATGCACCTTTTGAAGGATCTTCTGCGTAAGGAAACAATTCCGGATGATCTAAAATATCCAAAGCTGTTTTTAATTCTGGATGTCTTTTAAGAGTACCAGGTGTAACCCACCAACCTTCACCAAGACCTTTGATTGGTGCCTTGTTTGCAATATGTAATCGACCTTCTGCTACAGCTTTCTTTAAAGGATTAGCTACCGCATTCGCCCATTGCTCAGCAGCAACATCTGGAGCACCTTTTTCATTCATGGAAGTAAATGTTGGCATAGTTGCACCTGCAATTAATTCTATTTCGCAACCGTAACCTGCTTCAAGTATCACTTTGTCAACATTTGCCATTAAATTAGCAGATGCCCAATTCATATCTGCCATCACAATTTTTCCACACGCCGCATTCGCTGTTACACTGAATGATGTAATACCTAACGCAAACAATGCAGAAAATATTAACTTCTTAATATATTTCATCATTACTTCCTCTATTAATTTATTTAGCTGAATTAAATAAAACACAATAAACGAAAAATTGTAACTTAAAAAAATAAAACAACCTTGAATTGAATTAACTTTTCATACGTTCGCCATTCGCGTCATATAGCGGCCTATCTGTGACATGTCCTTTATAAATTTTTCCATTTATTTCTATATCTAAAATTGTTTCGTGTTTTGAGAAATTTGTTGGCACATAACCAAGTGCCATACTTTTTTTTATGTGGTGTGCGTATCCACCTGAAGTAACATAACCAACACATTGATTATCTTTTAAAATTGCTTCATCATTAGTAACGTCTATATTGTCTGTATCCACTGTCATTGTAACAAGTTTTTTATTAGGACCTTGTTTTTTTTCATTTAACGCGGCTTCTTTACCAACAAAATTTTTGTCCCAATTTATAAAAGCATCCAAACCAGATTCATTTGCTGTAAAATCAGGTCTAAAATCTAATGTCCATGCTCCCCAATTTTTTTCTAATCTTAATGACATTAAGGCTCTACTTCCATAAAGTTTCAATCCTAGATCTTTTCCATTTACTTCGATTTCTTCAAACAATTTTAATTGAAACTGAGGTGCCACATAAATTTCATATCCCAGTTCTCCTGAAAAAGATATTCTATTTAAAATAGCAGGTGCTCCTCCAACAAATGTTTCTTTTGTACCTCTAAATTTTAATGCCTCAGCAGATACATCATCTCTACAAATCCGAGATAATAATTTACGTGAATTAGGTCCAGAAAGAGCAATGCCATGGAAATCATCAGATCGATTTTTATATTTCACTCCATCTTTAGGTAAAAACTTTTCAAACCATCTTCGATGCATTTCTTGTGCTGCTCCAGATCCATAAATTATAAATTTTTCCTCGCTGTAACACGCTACCGTCAAATCTCCATATAATTTTCCTTTTGGAGTTAACATTGGTGTTAATACAATTCTTCCTGGTTTTGGTATTCTTCCTGCTAAAACGTAATCAAGAAATTTTCTTGATCCTGGTCCGCTTATTTCATGTTTTGCAAAATTTGCTATTTCAGTTGCTCCAACTGCAGTTCTTACAGCTTCAACTTCTGTCGCAACATAATTATGAGAACGCGAGCGTTTGAAAGTTGGTTCTTCATGAGCATCTTTAGGATTTTTTGCAAACCACAAAGCATTTTCTAAACCAAAGACATCTCCCATAACTGCCCCTCTGGCAACTAGACGATCATATAAAGCGGTAGTTTTTTGTTTTCTTCCTTTTGGTAAAGTTTCATTGGGAAAAGTCATAATAAATCTTCGCTCATAATTTTCTGAAGATTTTATGGTTCCATATTGTGGTGAGGCATAATTTCCAAAACGTGCTATATCCATTGCCCATACATCAATTGAAGGTTCTCCTTCTATAATCCATTCAGCAATAGTTCTTCCAACTCCACCAGCTTGACAAAAACCTGCCATAACTCCAACTGCAACCCAATAATTTTTTATCCCTGGAACAGGACCAATCAAAGGATTGCCATCGGGTCCAAAAGTAAAAGGCCCATTAACAATGTTTTTGATTCCAGCTTTTTCTAAGGCTGGAAATCTTTTAAAACCAATTGCAAGACGATCTTGAATATTTTCTAATTTAGGATCAAGCAATTCATGACCAAAACTCATTGGAGTACCATTTATTTGCCAAGGTGTAGATTTAGGCTCATAAGTACCTAACAACATTCCATATCCTTCTTGTCTAAAGTAAATATTTCCCTCAAAATCAGTACCAACAGGAATACGTTTTCCTTCTCCTCTCTCTTTAAGCTCAGGTAATGCCTCTGTAATTAAGTAATGATGCTCCATGGGTTGAACTGGCAAATTTATTCCAGCTAATTTACCCACTTCCCTGGCCCATAGTCCTCCAGCATTAATTATAATCTCTGTATTAATATTTCCTTTTTTAGTAATGACATCCCATGTTTCATCCAGTCTTTGCTTGGTTTCTAAAACAGGCGTATTTGTATAATATTTGGCTCCATGTACTTTTGCTGATTTAGCATAAGCATAGGTCACCCCTGATGGATCTATTTCTCCATCAATTGGATCCCAAAGAGCTGCTATATAATGTTTGGGATCGATTAATGGATTTTTTTCAACAACTTCTTTTAAAGAAATAAATTCTTGATCAAGACCCATATATCTTGCCTTGGATCTTTCTCTTTTTAGATAATCATGCCAAACTTCATTCGATGCCAAATAGAATCCTCCGCTTGGTTTAAATCCAACTGAATGATCAGAGGTTTTTTCAATTTCTTTATAAAGATTAATAGTATAGGCCATTAACCTAGAAATATTTGGATCAGATGAAATAACATGAACATTTCCTGCTGCATGCCATGAAGAACCAGAAGCGAGTTCTGATCTTTCTAAAAGTATACAATCTTTCAATCCAAATTTAGCTAAGTGAAAAAGTATTGAACAACCAACTACGCCACCACCAATCACAACCACTTTAGCATGTGTTTCCATTGAGTTAACTTTTAATATTCTTTTGCGTGATCAGTATAAATTTTTTTTAATGTTTTATGTGTTCCGTGAATATAGTGTTTGCTCATGTCGGGATAATACTTGTAAGAAATTGGTTTTCTTCCAAGTGCAACGGCCATTTCTCTGACGTGATGAGGTGAAGCTCCACAGCAAATTCCAATAAAATTTATTTTCTTAGTTGCACATTTTTTGGCAAATTCAGCCATTTCAAATCTATTGCAATAAAGATTATCTAGAGCAACAGGAAATGCATTACCTCCGGGAATACAATCACAACCTGGATCGGTTTGATTTAAAAATCCCGGTTCCTTTTCTGTTGTCCTATAAGGAACTGGTAACCCAGCAACATGACAAGAAACCTTTTCTCTTATTTTGTTCAGTAGTTTCATTGTCATCTTTGGTCCCCTAAAACAATTTAAACCTACAACATCTGCTCCATTATCTTCTAAAATTTTACATGCATCTTCTGAAGTATAACCGTCTCTAGTTTTATCACCTTTTTTGATGGAAAGATTAGATACTGCAATTAAGCCAACATCTTTAATAGCTTTAAGAGCAATTTTTGCCTCTTCAAGCCATGTAATTGTTTCAGCAACGATAAAATCTACTCCAGCTTCTTTAGCCCACCCTACTTGTTCTTCAAACATTTTTTGACATTCAATATTAGTTTTTTTGTCTTTTGGATCATAAACATTTGTATTTGCTACATCTCCACAAACTAATAAATCTAAATCTTTAAATTCATTCCTAGCATCTTTTGCAATTTTTAAAGCATTTTTTTGAAGAGATTCAAGAAGATTTTCTTTTCCAATTATTCTTAATTTTTCTCGATGGCCATAGTAGGTAAATGCTTGCACTATATCCGAACCAGCTCTTATAAATTCTCTATGTAATTGCGAAACCACTTCTGGATGTTCTAAAACTACTTCTGGAACAAAAGCTCCTGCTTGCAAATATCCTCTTCTTTCCATTGCAAATAAATAACCTTCTGCACAAAGAACAGGTCCATCATTAAGTCTTTCTATTAAATTTTTACTCATTATAAAAAATTACCAAAGTTTAAATATTATTCCTAGCAATTTAAATTCCTTTATATCCTTTCTCCAGACAGGCATCTGTTATGCTATGGTATAAAGATTGTCCAAAGCTTCTAAGTGCAAAAATTCTAAATGTTTCAGGATCTTCGCTAATCATATCGATAGTTATAGTAATGCCGTGAAAAACGGAATTGGCACAGTTATTTACTTTAAATTCATTTAAATTTATTGGGCAGCCCTTCTTTAAAACCTCTTTTGAGTTATTTCCTTTCAATTCAATAATTACTCTTGAATGTGAAAGATCAGTTACAGCAAAATTTTTATCATCACATTTCTTTTTAATTATGTCTAGAATATCTTTATTTCTTGAAACTACTAACCAATTACTAGGACCATTCCAAAGAATTCTTGTTTTGTCATTTGAATTTGACTGCATTGAATTTTCTGGAAATTTTAAATTATCCAAATTTATTGAAGAAATTTTCATAGTTGATTTGTTGTAATGAACTATCTGTATAATTTTTAAGTTTTTTACTTCTGATACAGTTATCAATTCATCTTTGTTCTTATCCTGGCAATTTCCAAACAATCCCATTTTATGAGCTTTGTTTAATGCTGATAAAGCTATCATGATCTTGCTCTTTCTCCTTTTGGATCTACATAATGAGATGACACTATTTCCACTGGAATATTTTTGTTTTTTAATGGAGAAACTGCAAAAAGTTTCTCTCCAACCTTGTTTTTCCCGTCTTGAAGTATGGCCAGCGAAAAAGGATTGTTATATTCAACACTCCAACAAGAAGCTGAAATATGTCCAAGTTTTGGATTTGGAAGACTTGCGCTGCTATCTTTAACTAAATGTGAGCCCTCTGGTATCATTGTTTTTTTATCAACTGGAATCACGCCTACAATCTTTTCTCTTTTTGGATTTGTAAATGCCTCTCTTGATAATGATCTTTTTCCGATAAAATCTTTCTTTTTACTTAACATTCCTTCTAGTGAAAGATCATATGGAATAGTTCTGCTATCAATTTCTGATCCTGCAACATGGCCCATTTCTATTCTTAAAGTAGAAAGTGCCTCTGTTCCATATGGCTCTATATTTATTTCGTTTCCTAATTCAATTATCTTTTTCCACATAAACATTCCATAATCAGACTCAACGTTAATTTCGTAAGCAAGTTCTCCTGAGAATGAAATTCGGAAAATTCTGGCAGGAACACAGAAAAAATCGGATTCTTTATAACCCATAAAAGGAAGAGCTTCGTTTGAGGTATCAATTTTTGGAAAAAGTTTGCTTAATAATTTTCTTGAGTTGGGTCCCGCTAACGCTGCACCAGCCCACTGTTCTGTTGTGGAAACAACATTTACATCCAATTCTGGCCAAACAACTTGTAGATAATATTCTAAGTGTGATAAAACATTTGCGGCTTGTGCAGTTGTTGTTGTCATATGAAAATGATTTTCTGAAATTCTAGTAGTTGTTCCATCGTCAAAAACTATTCCATCTTCGCGTAACATCACTCCGTATCTTGCTTTGCCTATTGGCAATTTCATCCAAGCGTTTGTGTAAACTCTATTCAAAAATTCAGCAGAATCTGTTCCTTTGATATCTATTTTTCCAAGAGATGTGACGTCACACACTCCAACATTTTTTCTTACATTGTTTGCTTCACGTTTTGATGCTTCGAATAATGTTTCCTCACCTTTTTTATAATATCGAGGTCTTAACCATAATCCAGCATCCACAAATACAGCATTATTTTTTTCGTGCCATTCATGGATTGGAGATTTTCTTGTTGGACGATAATGTTTTCCCACTTCTCTTCCAACAATAGTTCCAATAGTTATGGGAGTATAGGGCGGTCTAAAAGTTGTGTGACCAACATCAGGTATTATTTTATTTTCAATATTAGATACCAATTGCATTCCGTTTAAATTGCTTGTTTTGCCTTGATCGGTTGCCATACCCATCGTTGTATATCTTTTAACGTGTTCGATAGACCTAAATCCTTCTCTAACGGCTAATTCTATGTCAGAAACAGCAACATCATTTTGGAAATCTACAAATCTTTTATAATGTTTGTTTTTGGGAAGTGGCATACACCAAAACTTGTCATGTTGAGCATAACTTCTTTCATTAGAAGTAGGTGTTACGCTTTTTTCGTTTTTGTTAGTTATTTTGTTTGATAGTTCAAAACCTTTCCTAAATCCATCCTCTAAGGATTGTTTTAAAGTAAATGATCCATTTGCAGATCCGACTGTGCTTTCATTTTGTCGTGACTGATTTGGAGTAAATGCATCGATCGTTTCGCTAAACTTTAACTTATTTCCCGATTGTGATGCTAAATGAACCGTAGGTGTCCAATTGCCGGACACACATATGCAATCACAAGAAATATTTTCTAAATTGTCATAACCTGATCTGTCACTGTTTAATTTACCTATAGTTGCAGAATTCACTCTTAAATGACCTTTTGTATTAGCAACTCCGTGAGAAAATTTAATATCAATATTTAGACTTTTTGCCTCATTAACAATGGAACTTTCAGATTTTGATCTTGTATCAACAACAAGTGGATTGATTCCATTTTTTTTAAATTCAATTGCTGTATCATAAGCACTATCATTGTTGGTAAAGATGATCGGTTTCTTTCCAACAAGCACACCATAGACTTTCATATATTCTTTTGCTGCTGAGGCCAAAAGTATTCCCGGTCTATCATTATTACCAAAAGTTAAAGGACGTTCTATGGATCCAGTTGAAACGATTACTTCTTTTGCTCGTATGTACCAAAGTTTTTGCCTTGGGGTAAATTCATTTGGATTTTCTATATGATCTTTTATTTTCTCACACATCACCATCATATTGTGATCGTAATAACCAAAAACTTGCGATCTTTTTTTTACAATAACGTTTGGCATTGACCTAAGCTGAGAAATTGCTTCATCGGCCCACTCTTTTCCCTTTTTATTACCAATTGTAACTTCATCGGTTAATAAACTTCCTCCAAATCTAGGTTTGTCTTCAGCTAAAATAACGCGAGCTCCATTTTTAGCCGCTGACAAAGCGCTAGATAAACCAGAAGGTCCTGAACCTGCAACTAAAACATCGCAATATTCATACTTATGTTCATATCTATCTGGATCAGGCCGAAGAGAGACCGCACCAAAGCCAGCAGTTTTTCTTATAATGGGCTCATAAACTTTATACCAAAAGCTTTTAGGCCACATGAATGTTTTGTAATAAAAACCAGCTGGTAAAAATTTATTTAGCAAATTATTAATTGCCCCAAAATCAAAGAAAACTGATGGCCAGCAATTCACACTTTTTGCAACTAATCCTTCTACCAGTTCGATTTCAGTTGCATTTGCGTTAGGTTCTGTTTTAGCTCCATTATATAGCTGAACTTTTGCATATGGATCATCTACCCCGGCACCAAAAAAACCTCTAGGCCTATGATATTTAAAACTTCTTCCTATAAGATGAATTCCATTAGCAAGCAACGCTGATGCTAGTGTATCACCCTTGTAACCGAAATATTTTTTTCCATTAAATTTAAATGAGATTTTTCTATCTCTATTAATATAACCAATATTATCTAATCGATAAGTTTGTGTCATAATAACTATAGTTCCTCATTTAATTTTGCTGTTTTGAAAATTTCGTGCATGGCAGTATCCCTTGAAACACGAAACCACTGTCTACATCCCGAAATATGCTGCCATAATTCTGAATGTTTTCCTCTTGGATTATCTCTGTAATAAACAAAATTATCCCATTCTTTATCTGTTACTTCTTTTTTCAATTCAGGTCTTTGAACATTTGCATCACCACCATAGGAAAATTCGTTTTGAGATCTTTTTCCACAATATGGACATTTAATTTCTAGCATCTGTTATCCTATCCACGTTTTTGTAGCTGTTCCTTTTTCATCAATAAGATGACCGGTATGAAATCTGTCTAAACGAAATTTCGAATTTAATTCATGAAGTTGGTCTTGAGCAATCGTATGAGCAAAAGTCCATCCCGACGCAGGGGTTGCTTTAAATCCTCCATAACACCAACCACAGTTTAAATAGACTCCTTCAATATGAGTTTTATCAATGATGGGAGATCCATCCATTGACATATCTACAATTCCACCCCATGTTCTTAACATTTTTAATCGACTCAAATTCGGAAACATCGCAACACCCTCTGATAATACATGCTGCAGGGTTGGAAGATTTCCTCTTTGTGCGTAACTATTATATCCATCTAAATCTCCACCCATGACCATTTCTCCTTTGTCTGATTGACTACAGTAAAAATGACCCGCTCCAAATGTTACTACATGATTAAGAAAAGGTTTTACCGGTTCTGAAACACAAGCTTGAAGAACATGTGTTTCAATAGGTAATTTCATATTTAGTTTTGTTGCCAGTAGTGATGTGCTTCCAGCTACACATAAACCAATTTTTTTTGTTTTAATATCACCTCGTGAAGTTTGTACTCCTATAATTTTTCCATTCTGAACATCAAATCCTGTAACTTCACAGTGTTGAATTATATCCACACCTAATGCGTCAGCACCTCTCGCATAACCCCATGCAACCGCATCATGTCTAGCGGTTCCTCCCCTTGGTTGCATTAAGGCACCAAAGATTGGAAACCTAGCTGAAGAAGAAAAATCAGCGAAAGGAATTTTTGTTTTTAAATCTTCTCTACTCAACATTATTGCATCAATTCCATTTAGCCTCATGGAGTTACCTCTACGCGCATATACATTTAACTGAGCATCTGAATGCGCAAGATTAATAATTCCTCTAGGTGAATACATAATGTTATAGTTTAATTCTTGAGATAAATTTTCCCAAAGCTTCATGCTGTGTTCATAAAAAAGACCATTAGCATCCCACATATAATTAGATCTAAGAATTGTTGTATTCCGTCCAACATTTCCTCCTCCTATCCAATTCTTTTCTAATATAGCCACATTGGTAATTTTATGTTCTTTTGCAAGATAGTATGCGGTAGCAAGTCCATGTCCTCCTCCACCAATTATTACAACATCATATTCTTTTTTTGGTTCAGGATCTTTCCAAGCAACTTCCCAGTTTTGGTGATTGCTGAAAGCATTTTTTATTAAACTGAATATGGAATATTTTTGCATGGTAAGCAGATTATATTAGCGTTTTATATTTTTCTAATTGTAAAAGAACCTGCAAATACTGTATACATATTGCTCTTTTTTATGTATAGGAGGCCGATGGGAAGCATAAAATCGGATATTGAAATCGCAAGGGAAGCGAAAATGAAACCTATTAGAGAGGTCCTTGCGAAACTTAACGTGCCTGATGAACATCACGCTTTTAGTCCCATGGGTCGGCATATTGCTAAATTAAATTTAGAGTATATCGACAGTTTAAAAGAAAAAAATAGTAATTTAATTTTAGTTACGGCTATTACCCCCACTCCTGCAGGTGAGGGAAAAACCACAACGTCCGTCGGTTTGTGTGATGGATTAAATAAAATTGGAAAAAAATCAATTGTTTGCTTAAGGGAGCCAAGCCTTGGCCCTTCTTTTGGAATGAAAGGTGGTGCTGCTGGTGGAGGTTACGCACAAGTTGTTCCCATGGAACAAATAAATTTACATTTCACAGGTGACTTTCATGCAATAACTTCTGCTC
>Ga0208132_1001033_pt1 | contig 12483 bp, 10 predicted proteins | sample ETNtaG_16_FD_185785 | JGI IMG/M metagenome (GOLD analysis project Ga0208132, IMG submission 185785) | Marine microbial and viral communities from oxygen minimum zone, Eastern Pacific Ocean - ETNP201406SV199 (SPAdes) (version 2) | ecosystem: Environmental > Aquatic > Marine > Oceanic ... | reverse complement strand
GACTACTACAAGGGGTATAATGATCGGGGCGAGCCGATTCGAACGGCCGACCTCGGCGTCCCGAACGCCGCGCTCTAAACCAAGCTGAGCTACGCCCCGTATGTTACCCAGGTCTCTATGGAGCCCTTTCTTTTCGCTCTGTTTAATAAACCCTAACCTGCCTTCTTTCAGCCCGGTACGCTAAGTATCCTTCTTGCAATCTCAAAGTAAATGATAATTCCAGTTACGTCGATAATAGTTGTGATAAGAGGAGCTGACACGATTGCCGGATCAAGCTTGAGATAGCTGAATATAAGTGGCGTGGCCGCACCGGCAAGATTTCCTACTGCAACTACGGTTGCTACAGAGATCCCCACTGTGACTCCCAGCATTGTGTTCTGGAGTAAAAATATTGCTATAAAGAATGCAGTGGTTCCAAGGACAGCACCTATGACGACGCCTGCTACGGCTTCTCTTACGAGCACTTTCCACCATTCCCGTAATGTCAACTCTCCCGTTGCCAGTGCTCTAATTACGAGTGTGGATGATTGTGAACCTATATTACCCCCGGCTCCCATCAGCATGGGTATAAAATATGCAAGCGCTATTATCGAACTGAGAGCCAATGAATAATTTTGTAGTACTTTACCTGAGATAGTGGCCGCCAGAACCAGGACAAATAACCAGATTACTCTTCCAGACAGCTGTTTAAAGTATCCGGCACGAAAATATCTCTCTTCCGGTAATTGAATAGCAGCCATTTTGTGGAAATCCTCTGTGGCTTCTTCTTCTACTATATCGAGAATATCATCAACGGTAATAATGCCCACCAGACGATTTTCGCTATCCACTACAGGTAAAGATAGAAAATCATATTTCTGAATTGCCCTGGCAGCCTCTTCCTGGTCATCAGTTGTATTTACCTTATAGATTTTTTCGTTCATTATCTGACTGATTTTCTGGTCAGGTTTAGCTAAAATAATATCTTTAAGCGAAACTACTCCACACAGCACTCTCTTCTCATTAATTGCATAGCATGTATAAATTGTTTCTCTATCCGGGCCTGTCTTTCTTATGTGCTCTAACGCTTCTGAGACAGTAATTTCAGTTCCCAGATCTACATATTCTGTTGTCATTACCCTCCCTGCAGATTCGGGTGGATAATTCAGTAGTATATTTGCTTCCTCTCTCTCCTCAGCAGGAAATAGATTAAGCAGTCTTTTTACTACTGAAGCAGGGAGTTCATCAAGGAGTTGTGTCCTGTCATCAGGGCTCATTTCCAGCAGTATTGCCTTTGCCCTGTGTTCGGTAAAGTATCCGAGCATCTCTTCTTCCTCTTCCGGGTCAAGAAGGGAAAATACCTCTGCAATCTTTGTTTTGTTCAGTACACGGAGTGTTATTACCCTTTCCGTGGGTTCCAGTTCTCGTATAATGTCTGCAATATCTGCCGGGTGGAGTTCTCTTAAGATAAGGCTTAACCCTTTAAGATTTTTACTCTCTATAAGCTCTTTTAATTCAGGTGTAAATATTTTATACCATTTCATAATAATTTAGACCTTCGGCAGCAATTTTTCCTCGATTCCGCGTCCGCCCGCCTGAATGACGTCAGTCGGGCAGGTACCGGCCCGGGCGACGTCACACTGAGCGAAGTCGAAGTGTAACGCAACTCATATAAAGTTAAAAGTGCCACATCCTGCGAATTATTTTGCCAACGCCTTTAAACTGGAGCTGGAGCGGTAGAAGGGGTGGTAATATAATCCACAGCACCTTGAACAAATTGGCAGAACATTGCTTTTGATAAACTTTCTAAACTTTCTGGATTTGTTATTATTCCATATCTCAGAGAATCTTTCAGTTTTCAGGTTTCCTAAAATGTAGTCAGGGTTATCATTACAAAACACTATATCGCCATTAGGATATACCATTGTTTGCGTCCAGGGTGCAATGCAGCGTTTTACCTTCTTTTTAGATTTGCTTCCATTAAAGAAGATATCCTGTGTGGTAGAGTAATATTGTGGCATGTCTGAGATTTTAATAGTAGGAAAGAATGCAAGTTTGAATTTGTGCTTCTTTGTGAGTAAACGTGAAATATCCATCTGCAGTGCATGGGTGTCTATTTTTGTTTCGTCATTAATCCATCCTTGCCATGAAGGCGCATGACATTGGAATACACTCTTCATCATAGTTTCGTAATCTTTACCTGTTTTTGTATTATTAAAATATGGATGTTTGATGAGCAGCATTTCAAAGCCAAGTTCTTCGGTTGTTTCAGTAATATTTCTCAGGTATGGAGATGAATGGTCCGTTATAGTGAATACCTGGCACAATAGAGGTCTTTGTGTATTTAATCTCTCCTTTGTATTAATGATCTTCTTAATTCCAGAGGAAATCTTCTGGTAGCCGTTGTGGATGCCCCTGATCTCGTTGTGAGCATGTTCAGGCCCGTCGATGGAGACGTATAATACATCCACCCCAAGCTTGACAATATCATCCGCATAATTCTCAAGGAGAGTACCGTTTGTGATTATCCAGCATATAAGGTTTTTCTGTTTTATATATTTTATCAACCTGATTATGTCTTTGTAATAAAATGGTTCTCCGCCTGTCAGGAAGATTGTTGGTGAAAATTCGGCAACATCATCAATAAGTTTCTCAAATTCCTCAATATTTATGGTCTCTCTTAATAGGCCGGCATCTATATTATTATAGTTACCTGTTTCACCCCATTGCCCGCACATCTTACAACGCAGGTTGCATAAGTTAGTCGGGGTAATATGTATAAGATAGGGTGGGAAACTGAAACCATTATTAAGCCTGCCGTCGATTTGAAAAGAGAGCAGCCTTGTAACCCACTTCATCATTCTTATATCTGAAAATGAGCTACTTCGTGACATCTTTATGACATTTGATATAGTGCCCATAGTATTAAAATCTTTCTAAAAAATGTATATGTAGGTGGAGGTTTCCGAATGCCTGCTACGACTGATTCTGTTATAGATGGTAGTAAAATAATGCGAAAGACGCAAGATGAAAAAATGGCTTGAACAAAACTGTTTGAGATTATCTAAGGCCATTCTTGTTGAAACAATTAACTAACGAACCTCAATTTCAAGAAGGTTAATCCCTGATAGATCTGAATCGTTTACAACCGCCGTACTGCCATCGTAATTACTCTCAAGAATTGCATCACCATCGTTATATATTATGACAGGTGCATGACTGACACTTTTCTTAAGTATGAATTTATAGTGAAACTTTTTACGGTTACCGTGATTTCTTGTGATAACAGACACAATTCTGTTTTTGCCGCGTATTAGTTTGTCATTTAGATTGCAAAACCCCTCACATTTCATTTTCTCTACCTTCTTGGTTTCCAGAAAAACCAATGCCACTTCATCCCCGTCTGTCAAGTCAGTAAGTTCAAGCCTCAATCCCTCCAGTCCATCTTCAACTACAACCTTGGCCGGAGTACTATCAGTAATCCGCTTTGTATTGTTCCATGCATTCTGGTTGTTCAGGAAATAATCAACAATTTTGCCTATGGCAAAACTTGTTTTACTTACTGATAAAATAATAATAACTATTATAAATAAATATTTAGTGTATCTCATTTTCCAGAATAAAAGCGGATTCGTCCATTTGTCCTTGGTTTAGCAGATACTAATTAGCTTTATCGATCAATTCCTGAAACTTCATTCGGAAATCTGGATTCTCATTTATCTGTGTTGCTATCATTGTATAATCCTCTACACTTAAGCCGTGGTCTTGCACAATCTCCCTCGTTTCCTTATAATCGGCTTTGCTGCCGGCTTCATTCATGTATGATTGGACTTCAGTAAATGCCCTTGCAAAAGCCATTAATTTCAGATCATTTATCTCCGATTTCGTACTTTGCTGTAAAGGTGTTACGTCATTGTCCTGGTATATCTGCCTTCCGGCATAGTATTCATTCGAATCTGATGAGGAAATATCAGGAGATGTTACGGGTTCTGGCGAAGTAACCAATTTTAATATCACAATAATCGAGACGATAAACATTATAAAAATAAGTATGAATGTTTTCATAGTATAATTTCCATACAAAAACCAGCTCCATTTCTTCAGGCACTGTCTTGGTCAATCCATTTCACCGCTTCAGGAGCTTTGTATGCCTCGAACTTCTCCAGCAATATTTCCGGAGATTCCTCTACAAGCACGATGGAACGATGAATCTTCTTTATGAAATGTTCAGAAACAGCATGATCAAGAAAGTCAATCAGTTTATCGTAATAGCGGTGTACGTTCAGCAGGCCACATGGCTTCTTGTGCATTCCCAATTGTGACCAGGTTATGATCTCAAGGATCTCCTCAAACGTACCGAATCCCCCCGGTAAAGCGATAAAACCATCAGATAGTTCAGCCATCAATAACTTGCGTTCATGCATAGAAGCAACTTCCCTTAATTCTGTGAGGCCTGTGTGAGCAACTTCTTTTACAAAGAGATCTTTCGGAATTATACCGATTACGTTTCCACCCTCTTCAAGGACAGTGTCAGCAATCTCACCCATTATGCCTACGCTCGCTCCACCATAAACCAGGTCGATATTCTTACTCACTAAGGTTCGCGCCAATTGTCTGGCAGCTAGTATATAATCTGGTCTGGCGCCAGAGCTTGAACCACAATACACACACAATTTTTTCATTCTGAGGAACGAAGTGAAGAAGAATTAAATTTGAAATTCCAGGATATTAAACTTGCCCGTAACAGATACTAATTATATATTAATCAGCTTAATTTTCATCTGGAAAATGTATGTTTATCAAGGAAAAAATAGAAACCTGAGTTCTGGTGAAGCTGAAAAAATTGTTGGAATTTCATAGTATTTTGTTTTAAAATGATACTTTACCTAAAAAGACATTTCTTGCAATATATACTAAACTTTGAAATTGACATGAGATTCTATGGGCAGCACAATTCCACTGACTAAAAATAAAAAACTTCTGGCCTGGATTGATGAAGTGGCAAAGATGTGTCAGCCGAACCAGGTTGTATGGTGCGATGGCAGCCGGGAAGAGTATGATGAAATGGCTGATATGCTGGTCAAAAGCGGTACATATGTAAGATTAAATGATGAAAAAAGGCCGAATAGTTATTGGGCAATATCTGATCCTGCCGATGTTGCCCGTGTAGAAGATAGAACTTTTGTCTGTACAAAAAACAAGGAAGATGCCGGTCCCAACAACAATTGGTGTGATCCGGATGAAATGAAGGCTGAAATGACTGCGCTTTATACCGGTTCTATGAAGGGGCGCATCATGTATGTTGTCCCTTTCAGTATGGGACCTTTAGGTTCAAATATCGCTCACATCGGTATAGAATTAACAGATTCTCCTTATGTTGCAAATAATTTGAAGATTATGACACGTATGGGAAAGGCTGTTTTAGATGTTTTGGGTGAAGATGGCGATTTTATCCCCTGTCTTCATTCTGTTGGCAGCCCATTGGAAGAAGGTCAACAGGATGTTCCCTGGCCATGTAATGCAGATAACAAGTACATTACTCACTTTCCTGTTGAAAGAACTATCTGGTCATATGGGTCAGGTTATGGTGGAAACGCCTTATTGGGGAAAAAATGTTTTGCGCTGCGTATTGCATCTTCGATGGCAAGGGAAGAAGGATGGCTCGCCGAACACATGCTTATACTGGGCATTACACCTCCTGATGGGGAAAAGAAGTATGTTACGGCAGCATTTCCGAGTGCATGTGGTAAAACCAATCTGGCAATGCTGATCCCATCCATTCCCGGGTGGAAAGTAGAATGCGTAGGCGACGATATTGCATGGATGAAATTTGGTGACGATGGTCGTTTGTACGCGATAAACCCTGAGGCCGGCTATTTTGGGGTTGCACCGGGAACATCAATGAAAACTAATCCAAATTGTATGCTTACTATGAGAGAAAACTGCATTTTTACGAATGTGGCTTATACGGAAGATGGTGATGTCTGGTGGGAGGAGATGACGGATGAACCACCTGCTAAATTAACAGACTGGAAAGGCAATGAATGGACACCCGATTCAGGTACTCCTGCAGCACATCCGAACGCGCGTTTCACAGCACCCGCATGTCAAAATCCTGTAATAGATCCTGCATGGGAAGACCCGAAGGGAGTTCCGATATCTGCGTTTCTTTTTGGTGGGCGCCGTGCCAGTGTTGTGCCTCTGATTCATCAATCATTCAACTGGCAGCATGGAACATTTCTGGGCGCTATTGCTTCATCTGAAAAGACAGCCGCTGCTGCCGGTAAAGTTGGTGAACTGCGATACGATCCGTTTGCAATGCTCCCTTTCTGCGGCTACCATATGGGAGATTACTTTAAACATTGGCTCGATATCGGGAAACAGGCAGACCCCGATAAATTACCAAAGATCTTTTATGTTAACTGGTTCCGCAAAAATAAAGACGGCAAGTTCCTCTGGCCTGGCTATGGTGAAAACAGCCGTGCCTTAAAATGGGTAATTGAAAGAGTCTGCGGTGAAGGAAAGGCTGAAAAAACTCCCATTGGCTGGATTCCAACTAAAGATACCCTGTATCTTGATGGCTTGGATATTTCTACTGAGGATTTAGAAGAACTCTTGAAAGTAGATACTGAAGAGTGGAAGAAACAAATACCATTAATCAGGGAACACCTTGCAAAATTTGGTGACAGACTGCCCGCAGGGCTTAAAGATGAGGTAGACGCCCTGGAAAAGCGTTTGGAAGGTTACTAGGGCGATGTTGATCAAAGATATAATTGCTTGTAATTTTGCTAAACAAGTCCTTAATCCTGCCATGTTGGTTCAATCTTGCCCGCCAGTTTGTTAGGCGGGGGTAAAACGCAGATAAAATACAGATAAATACAGATTAAGGGGCGAGAAAGCCAAATTATATTTTTGTGGTTATAATTCAGATAAATCCAAAGATTTAACAATCTTCTTTACTAGTTTGTTTGAGATCTCATTGTGTCTGGGAATTGCTTCTACATGACCTGTCTTTGGATTGCACCATAATGAGTGTGAGCTGCCTTCTCTTTTCAGAAAACATCCATATTTACGCAGATGTTTAAGTAGAGCATACCTTTTCATTTTATTGTAACAACTTCCTTTATTGCATTCTCTGGTACGCCACGTAAAACATCGTTTCTACGTTCTTCAAGAATTAAGGAGATGGCTTCAGCAAGATTTTCTCTGCACTCATCGTGCGACTTGCCTTGACCATTCGCTCCTGGGATCTCAGGGCAGTATGCAATATACCACTCTTCATCTTTCTCAATAATAGCAGTAAATTCATTATGCATCTACAACCTCCATAGAAAATTCCAATGAATATTTATATCTCGATCAACAAATGATAGAACAGTAACCTGTCTATGTCAATAGAATATACTAAATATGAAAGATTGTTCACTGCTCCCCGCCTGCCGCCTGCCTTTTAATCAATAGAACTCCTGCAGCCTCCGCCCCTTCCAGTCATAATGAAACACTATTGTCATCAAGATTGGATATCTGGTTCATAACAGGGCACAGATAAAGCAAAGAATAAAATAGTTACAGAATGACAAAGATATTTTAAAGAGAAAGGTAAAAGCTGCAGGGGGTAAATATACAAATTTAATTGATATAATGAATCCCTCTAAATTTGGTGACGCCGAAGGATACAAGGAATACAAAGAACGTGAAGTGTCTGGTGAAGGAAACCCGAAATATTAACAGGCGCTTTATCACCTAATTATACAAGTGACCTGTTTCATATTTATGCAAAGAATCCTTATAATTTAAATAAAAGAGATGGAATTTTTTATTCATTAAAGAAGATCGGTTATGAATCTTGCCATCATTCGATAAATTGTCAGATAGTATAAGCTTAAGTTCATCAAGGTTTTCGTTGTCCGGATCGTTAGCCTCCAGATGCTCAATCCGTTTTTTAATAGGCTTAAAAAGTTTTATGTACTCTTCCTGATCAATATCCATCTTTAGTGCCCATGTCCATTTAAGGGTGATAATTTTAAGAGTAATGTGTATTTACCACATCGCCCTGGCTGGTCCCTCTATTGTAATATTATCGGTGTTCTAAACATATTCTTTAGGAAAATCCTGAGGTGTTATTTGTATGAATACTGGATGGTTAAGCACTTTTGAATTTGCTTGACACTGTCTCTGTCTTTGCTAAGATAAAAACCATAATAATGAATGATAAATAGAGAGCAGGGAATTACTCATTCATAGAGATTTTAATATTCTTACTCCATGATTTCATCACTCCTTTCTCGAAATCAACATAACGTATTTCATGGGCGATTAGCTCAGTTGGCTAGAGCACTTGCTCGACAAGCAAGGGGTCACTGGTTCGAATCCAGTATCGCCCATATTGTAAAACAGGGACTTGCAACAAATCTGCAACATCAGAACAAGTCATTCTTTATCTCGCCAAAGTCAAAAGTCTTTTATTAATCTAAAAGCAAATCAAATATTAGTTCATTTGCTAAATCTTTTTATTTGATAGTTTTTATGCTGTTCTCCCGGCCTGAATGACCTGATATGGTAGGTGCATTCACAGAAAATTCGGTGGTGTACATCACATAAAAAGTTGTTGTAAAATAAGATATTTAAATGATAATAGTGCATAAATATTTCATATCTTTTAGAAAAGGAATGAAGGGTTGTGTCTGATCCGATTGTTGAAAAGATTTCTGAGCTAAAGAAGAAGCATAATGCCATTATCCTGGCACATAATTATCAGCGTGGTGAAATTCAGGATATTGCAGATTATGTCGGAGATTCCCTGGGTTTGTCTCAGCAGGCTGCAAAGGCGAATGCGGACTTGATTGTCTTTTGCGGTGTTCATTTCATGGCGGAGACTGCTGCAATATTGTCCCCGGATAAGACTATTATTATGCCGGATGAGCATGCAGGGTGCCCGATGGCGAATATGATCACGGCAAGGGAATTAAGGAAGAAAAAGGAACTTTATCCAAATGCGAAGGTAGTATGTTACGTTAATACCACTGCAGACGTTAAGGCTGAAAGCGATATATGCTGTACTTCATCGAACGCTGTAAAAATCGTGTCATCCATCCCTGAAGGTGAGGAGATATTGTTTATCCCTGATAAGAGCCTCGGTGCATATGTTTCATCATGCCTGAATAGAGAGATGATTTACTGGGAGGGCTATTGTCCAACTCATCACAGGATACTTGCTGATCAGATAGTTAAGATAAAATCCGAGCACCCGGAGGCAGAGGTAGTCGTGCATCCTGAGTGTACGCCTGATGTAATTGCACTTGCAGACCACGTCGCGAGTACAACCGGTATTTTAAGATATGCAAACAGCAGTAATGCGAAGGAATTCGTCATCGGGACTGAAATAGGGATCTTGCACAGGTTGAGGAAGGAAAACCCTGATAAGATCTTTATGCCGATTACACCTCTATCGGATTGTCCCAATATGAAATTAAATACACTGGAAAAAGTGTTGTGGTCGCTGGAGGATATTCAGTTTGTTGTTACCGTGCCGGATGAGATAGCGAAAAAGGCCTTATCGGCTATTCAGAAGATGCTGGATTTATCATGACACATATTCTTTAAGATATTTTCCTGTATAGGACTTCTTTAATTTAGCAATTTTTTCCGGTCTGCCGCATCCTAATACATATCCACCCCCTTTTCCACCTTCCGGCCCGAGATCGATTATATGGTCTGCACATTTTAAGACTTCAAGATTGTGTTCAATAACAATCACGGAATGTCCGTTATCTATTAACCTCTGGAAACAATCAAGCAGCTTTCTTATATCGTCAAAATGCAGACCCGTTGTAGGTTCGTCAAATATGAAAAGTATTTCTTCGTGTTTTCCTTTTGCCATGTAAGTCGCCAGTTTCAGTCGCTGCGCCTCTCCACCTGAGAGTGTTGTTGCCGGCTGCCCTAATCTAAGATATCCCAAGCCTGTATCTTCAAGATATTTAAGTCCCTTTTTGATGTGTGATGCCGCCTTAGATAAACTACCGTTTATGTCTGATGTCAGCGCATGCTTCTTACGTGTGGAAAAGAATGCCATTGCCTCACTTACGGTCATTTCTAAGATATCATGAATGTTTTTATCTTTATAACAAACTTCCAGAATATCTTTCCTGAAACGCTTGCCGTGGCATTGATCACAAGTTACGTAAACATCGGCAAGAAACTGCATATCCACCTTTATATAACCACAGCCCTCACAATAATCACACCTGCCTCCTTTGACATTAAAAGAGAAGGAGCTTTGGGTATAATTGTGTAATCTTGCCTCCCTGGTGGAAGCAAATATCTTCCTTATAAAATCGAATACCTTTACATAGGTAACCGGATTTGACCTGGGTGTCTTGCCAATAGGTGATTGGTCAACCATGATTACATCGTCTATGTGTCCATTGATGTTCAGGTCATGGTGGTTTCCTATAAAGCCATTATAGATTCCCATTCTTCTTTTAAGGGCACCATACAGAGTATCCTGGATCAGTGTACTTTTACCGGAACCTGATACACCGGTTACACAGGTAAATACCTTGAGGGGAAATCGCATGGTAATGTTTTTCAGATTGTTTTCTGACGCCCCGATAATTTCAATGTGATTTTGTGTAATTTGTCTTCTTGCCAAAGGCAGTTCAATCTGCTTCTTACCTTTCAAGTATTGTCCTGTTAAGGAACCATTTTTAGATGATATTTTTCTGGCATCTCCGGTATAAACCACGCTGCCACCGTTTTCACCTGCTCCGGGCCCAATGTCTATGAGATAGTCTGCTGACTTAATCATATCTCTATCATGCTCGACTACTAAGACTGTGTTCCCTATATCCCTGAGTCGTACCAGTATATCGATAAGACGCTTCGTGTCCCTCGGGTGCAGCCCAATGCTTGGTTCATCCAGAATATATAATGTATTAACGAGCGATGAGCCGAGTGAAGTGGTCAGGTTTACCCTCTGCGCTTCTCCACCGGATAAGGTCCTTGTCATTCTGTCCAGTGTCAAATATTCCAATCCCACCTTAACCATGTAACCAAGCCTTTTTCTTATCTCCAGTAACAAAAGCCTGGCTACTTCTTCCTCGTATTTTGAGAGCTTTATTTTCTCAAAAAAACTGTATGTTTCATCAATAGACATACTGCATATGTCTGATATGTTATATTGATTAATCTTTACATTATGGGCAGATGGATTAAGCCTGGTACCGCCGCACTCAGAACATACGGTATAGCATCGGTATTTGCTGAGTAATACCCTGACGTGCATTTTATATTTCTTTCCCTCCAACCAGTCGAAGAATTCACTAATACCGGTGAAGTCATCAGTCCCTTCCTCGATTAATTTCAACTGGCTCTTCGTTAATTTATTGAATGGTATATCAAGCGGAATATTGTAATCTGATGTTGCTGCCAGTAATTCATCGAGCAGGTTACAATAGGCCGGTGAATTCCAGGGGGCTATTGCACCCTCATTAATGGTTTTTGTTTTGTCAGGCACAACGAGGTTCATATCTATTTCAATAGTGTGGCCGAATCCCTGGCATTTCTGACATGCACCCAGGGGGTTATTAAAGGAAAATAGATGGTGGGTGGGTGCCTTGTATTCTATATTACAATTATTGCAACAGAAGTGATTGCTGAATGATATTTCAAGCCATTTTGAATCATTTATTAAGACAGTCTTAAGCTTCTTTCCTGCAAGTTTCTTTGTAAAAGATTTTGATTCAACAATATTATCTTTTATATCTTTCTTAATTCCATCAGTTAAGAAGAGGATCCTTAGATATCCAAGACCCAAACTATAAGCTGTCTCAAGACTATCTATAAGGCGGCCCTTAATCTTCTTCCCCACTGCTAATCTGTCTACTACTCCGGCAACTGACTTATACTTGCGTATATCAAAGTCCTCAGGTGTAGAAGAGATATCAATAATATTATTGTCTGCAAGGATTCTGATTATGCCTCGTTCCCTTAAAGCTGAAACCTGCATATCACTGGGCATTTTCTTGCTGATCGCAACAGGAAACGTAACAAGAAATCTGGTGTTTTCAGGAAGCGATAGTGTGCAGTCTGTGATCTGTAATATTGTATCGTTCCGTACAATCTCTCCACATTTTGTGCAGTAAGTCTTGCCTATGCGTGCAAAAAGAAGCCGGAGATAGTCATTTATTTCGGTTGCAGTTCCTACGGTGGAGCGGCGATTCTTAACGGGATTCTTTTGCTCGATTGCAATTGCAGGAGGTATGCCCTCTATATGATCTACATCCGGTTTGTCCACCCTTTCAAGGAATTGACGGGCGTATGCAGAAAACGATTCCACATATCTCCTCTGGCCTTCGGCATACAGGGTGTCAAAGGCCAGGCTTGATTTGCCTGAACCACTGACACCGGTTATCACGACCAGTTTACGTAACGGGATTTCTATATTGATATTCTTTAAATTATGTACCCTGATGCCACGGGCAACTATTGATTTCTTCATGTGTG
>Ga0208132_1001023_pt1 | contig 12543 bp, 9 predicted proteins | sample ETNtaG_16_FD_185785 | JGI IMG/M metagenome (GOLD analysis project Ga0208132, IMG submission 185785) | Marine microbial and viral communities from oxygen minimum zone, Eastern Pacific Ocean - ETNP201406SV199 (SPAdes) (version 2) | ecosystem: Environmental > Aquatic > Marine > Oceanic ... | reverse complement strand
TTTAACGAGGTAAAGTTAAAAAATGTACAAGAGGAAACATCTTTATAAACTCATAATCTTTCTTTTAGCACCCCTGATAGTTATCTTCTTCGCCATATCGCATAGCAGTTCACTTAACAAAAATTTTAATGAAGAGGTTAATCAGGCAAAGGAAGAACACAAGTTTCGCCTGGTTGGTATTGTCTGCTCATATTTAAATAGATTTTACGTTGAACCTGACAGAATAAAACCGAAAGAGATGCTGGTAGAATCACTTTCCTGGCTCGAAAGGATAATTCCCGAAGTGCAGGTTAACGTAAATGATGAATCAGAAGAAGTTGAAATCCTGGTTGATAAAACTTCTAAAATAATCGACATTTCACGAATACGACGATTGGGTGAATTATATAATACCTTAAACGACGTTCTGCATTTTGTAAACGAAAACAAATATCACGAAATCGAAGCTGAAGATATTGAATATGCGGCAATTAACGGTATGCTTGCACAATTAGATCCACATTCAGTTGTCTTCCCGCCTAAAGATTTTACAGAGTTTAAAATAGGAACTTCAGGCAAATTCGGCGGGCTCGGTATGGTAGTTGGCCTGAGAGATGGAATACTAACCGTGATTTCTCCTATTGAAGGAACCCCTGCATTCAGGGCGGGCCTTAAATCAGGGGATAAAATTATTGCAATTGACGAAGATTCAACCATAAACATGTCGTTACAAGAAGCTGTCAGCAAACTCAGAGGTGACCCTTCTACCTCTGTTATACTGATAGTAGAAATTAAAAAATCCCAAACCAACAAAACAGTCACACTGATAAGGGAAATTATTGCAATACCCAGTGTGGGCTCAAAATTAGTTGACGGTAACATAGGATACATAAAGATAAGAAATTTTCAGGAAGATACATCACAAGCTTTAGAAGAAAAAATTGCGGAACTTACAGCAGAAAGTGGAACATTAAAAGGACTCATTCTAGACCTTCGAAATAATTCCGGAGGTTTGTTAGGCCAGGCAATTGCCGTTGCAGACAAGTTTCTTTCTTCCGGTATGATTGTAGTAACGGTAGAACCAATGGGTAAACAAAAGATCCAAAAGGCTAAAAAGTCTTCCAGGGATCTCGCAAAAAGTCCGCTAGTTGTAATTATTGATGCGGGAAGTGCCTCTGGTGCAGAAATAGTTGCAGGTGCTCTGAAAGATAATAATCGGGCTATCCTTATCGGTGATACCAGTTTCGGGAAGGGTTCTATACAGCAACTGGTCGACCTGATGAATGGAGCGGCGTTAAAACTTACGGTAGGAAAGTACCTGACTCCAAACTTTACTGATATACAATCAGTAGGCATTGCTCCTGATATTTTGCTTGCTCAATCACAAGTATCAGAAGATGAAATTATCTTATTCAATGAAAGCAAGCACTTCAGAGAAAAAGATTTAAAAAAACACTTAGACGAACATTCAAAAGCTGAATTACCTTATGAAAAGATTAAATATCTATCCTTCACTGATACTGATAGCGAAACAGAAGAACAAAAGCAAAAACAAAAAGACGAAGATTACTATAAAATACCAGACCTGGAGACAGATACACATGTGCAATTTGCTAAAAAAATTATCCTTAATACCCCTTCTTACGATAATAACGATGATCTCCTGGGCCAGTTAAAGCCGATATTCGAAGATTTCAAAAAAGATGAAGAAGTGAAGATTTCAGATGCCTTAAATACCCTGGACATTGACTGGTCTACCGGGGAAACAATCACTCTCCCATCGGTTACCACAAAACTTCATCTTGTTCCGTCTAATGGAAAACTTAAAGCATCGGAAGAACTAAAAATAGAAATTAGTGTCACCAATAATAGCACAGGCACTTTATACCAATTGAGAGGTATAACAGAATCCAAGAACCTTCTCATCGACAAGCATGAATTTGTTTTTGGCAAGGTTGAAACCGGTATGACAAAAACATCTTCTAAAACAATCAAAATTCCACAAAACTCTATAAGCAGAAAAGACGAGCTTTTCATTAAATTCTCTGAATTTAACGAACATGCTCCGGAAGACATAAAAAGCGCAATATCAATTGCCGCTCAACCCAAGCCTGTTTTTTCATATTCATATCAGATAATTGACGAGGGTGAGGGGCTGACAGGAAACGGAGACGGAATAATACAAAAAGGGGAAGTCGTAGACCTTGTACTCTTTGTTAAAAATATCGGCAAAGGCACATCAGAAAAAAATATTATCGCCCTGAGAGATTTGAACCATAAAGAAGTCTTTATAGAAAAAGGTAAAATGGAATTAGGGGAATTACTACCGGGAGAATCAAAATCTTTTAGGTTAAAACTTTCGGTAAGGGACACTCTGGAAGCTGACAGTTTTTCTGTTGATATAACTATTGCAGATATCACTTTTGGGACCCGTATTTCCGGTAAATTGGAATTTAATGTAGACCAGAATAATAACGGCGAAAAAATACAATTAACAGACAAGGCTCTTAAAGTAACTGGTAATTATGTTCCTATTTACAACGGCAAATCTCTCTCAACCCCCATTATAGCCTATGCAGGTAATGGAACCATTCTTATGGCTGACAAAGAAACGCAGAGGTGGTCGTGGTGTCGCGTAAAAATGCCGGAAGGCAGATTCGGATGGATACCTTCCGACAATGTAGAAATCAGTACACTTGCAGGATCTAATCAACAAACGGTCCCGGAACTCTTTTTGCAAAACGTTCCTCCGCAAATAGAACTTGATTCGCAAGACCTGCATGATACATTCAGGCAGGAGTATCTATCTCTCTCCGGTACAGCCAGAGACGACAATACAATAAAATATGTCTACATCCTTGTAAATGATGATAAGGTGTTTTATCGGTCTAATAGAGAGGCATCTGAAACAGATAAATCAAACCTCTCTTTTGCCAGCGATATTCCACTTGAGGATGGTCCAAATATTATCTCCATAGTCACCAGAGACGACCAGGATTTGCTATCAACAAAATCATTTGTCGTCACAAAAATTCCTTCCCCGGAAGTTATAAAAACAGTTTCCTCGGAAAAAGGTAAATCATAAAAAACACAAGGGAATGTTCAGCGGCGGGAAGACCATGTAGTAATAATTAAATAATCTCATCTGTCCCGGTTTTTCCATAAGTAATTTCACTAATATACTTTTGTTATAGGTAAGGTTTCGTCACATATTATGACAAGCGTATAATACACAAGTGAAAGGAGCGAAAGTGACTACAAAGGGCGCTTCAGGCTTTAATGAATGGGCCATAGCTATCTGGAGATTCTTGAGGTCGTTGATTGTTACTGCGATAGGAGTGACTTTAATCTACCTGATTTGCAGGTGGTTGATAAGTTAAATAACTATACTGACTATTTTGTGATTTTGCGTGAGCGCACTCAGTCATTTTTTACCCTTGACTTCATTCCAGACAAAAGGGGATAAATGTTCTTCTTATCATTGCTCTGCTCCGCTTCCTGTAATCGCAGGAATTACAAACTCCTCTTTAATGCCGTTTCCGTTTCTTATTTCCCAGACGGTATGTTGCTTTTTACACTGCGCCCTGAGAGAGACGTTGCTTTTCAGTATTTGTGATGGCAATTTTAAATCTATCGCCTGAACCGGACATACCTTCACGCATGCCCCGCATGTCCAGCAATCTGCCTGGGATCTAATCTCAGCCTTGTGTGCCGCATTACGGAACAATAAATCACCCGGACAGATCCTTTCGCAAAGTGCTTCTTTAAGCTTTCCGCATCCATTACATACGTTTTTATTTATAAAGATACTCATTTTCTTTTTTCAATGCCCTTTTGATAATTCTCACTCTGTCTTCTACCGGGTCATAAACGGAATTAACAAATCCCAGCCAGTTTGTATCGTCTTTTTCAGGATAATCTGTGCGGGTCTGAAAGACCGGCCAGCGCGTCTCTTTTCTATAAATAAGGTGTTCGATCAAAACCTTTGCAACATCAAACCTGTCGATTAGCTCCAGGCACGAAACAAGTTCGTGTTTATCCCCCGCACTGAGGAGTTGCAACTTGCCATTTAATTTCTTAAGTTTTTTCCTGGCAATAATCAGTTTAGATTCTGTCAATTCATAATGTGATGTTGCCCCACCGGCATATTCGTCCATTATCTCCTGAAGATTCCTTTCCAGTTCTTCAGGAGACATTCCTTCCCTGCCATTCATACAGCTCAGTATTCTTTCTTTCTCTTTATTTATTCCTTCACCATTAATATGCAGTAATTCGATTCCCTTAACTTCTTCAACAGCTGCCTTTGCCGCTATCTTTCCTTCAACCCAGGCACCGCTTACATATTTCTTGGGAGCGCCGCCTGCTACATCACCGGCGGCAAACAGGCCGCTTATGGTTGTCCTTCTCTCGCCGTCAATCCAATAACCCGCCTGACAATGCCCTCCGATTACGACCGGCTCCATACCTCCAATTTCCACAGGCCGTTTCCTCGGATTATATCCGTCATTTGCCCATAAAAGAACAATAGCGGGATTCATGTTTAAATAAACTTCCTTGAGTTTTTTTTCTTCCTCGATACTCAAGTCTTTGGTATCAAAGTAGCATGGGCCTCTACCTTCTCTCTCTTCCTGTAAAGTTGCCAATAAGCGATGGAGAGATAAACATCTCTTTCCTCCAAGATGTTTATATCGTTCCTCCAGGTATTCTTCACCATGGGCATTCCTTTGCTTTATATCTGAACCCTGACCTATTGTGCCTGTTGGAGCATTTACCCCCTTAACCCTTAAAGGGATAAACCGGTTTTCAAAACTCGTCATTTCTGCACCAATACGAATGCCCATCGCATAACCCGTACCTACATTCCATGGGCAATACCACGTCGTGTTACGTGCGTCACCTGTTTTTATTGGCTTATAAAGCCTAGTAGCGCCGCCCGTGGTTACTATTACCGCTTTGGCATGAATAACATAAAACTTGCCGTCCCGATTACCAAATCCATAGACCCCTCTTATGCGCTCACCATCAAAAATAAAATTTGTTGCGACCACCCTGTTTAAAACTTTTACGTCCGCACGATACACGGCTGCGGCAAGAATTGGCTTTAGCCTCTCACCATAAATCCTTATACTCCTTTTCCCCCTACTCACGTAATTACCATTTTGATCTTTTTCAATCGGAAGGCCCAGTGCCTCAACCTGTTTGACCGACTCATTAAGGCCTTTTGCAATTGAATGTACCAGGTCTTCTCTGATTACACCGAAAAACTCATCCTTTACGTATTCAACATACGTTTCAGGTGTCTGGCCAGTATTTAGATAGGCATTTATCGCATTAAGTCCCATTGCAAGGCAACCACTTCTTTCAATGTGTGCTTTTTCCATAACAATACATTTAATACTTTGATCAAGTTTCTTCGCTTCAATTGCTGCCATACACCCGGCAGCGCCTCCCCCAATAATCAAAATATCAGTGTCCAGTTTTACAGTAGAGATTTCTTTCATTATTCGTCTATAATCCTGACTTCGCACGTTACCTTTTCTTTTAGTTCTGCCACGGCTGATCCGAAAAAGAATCTTGATAAACCGGACCTTTTCCGTCTTGTAACTAAAATCAGGTTTACCTCTTCTTTTTCGACTACAGATAACACTACTTCTAAAAACGTACCTCTTTTGACAATCGATTTGTAATCAATACCCCTGTTTTTAGCCACCTCTTCGATCTCCAGAATCTTGTCTTTTCCTTGCACTGAGTATTCATCCAAAACTGCATTAAAGAGATTCTCGGTTGTTTTCCCTCCAATCCACCCCTCCTCAGTCAGGCTGTCAAATATTTTCTGTGGTACCTCATAATCTACGACAAAAAGTATTATCAACATGGCATTTTCTTTACTTGCAATGTCAACTGCCTCCTTGACGCATTTATCAGATTTCCTTGTAGTCGAAAGTATCAGTAGTATTTTGTCCATTGTTCACCGATTTTAATATAAGGATTCTAAATCACAATCCAAGGCCCAGGATCGGCCAGTAGAAATAGGCAAAAATATTGAATAACATCCATGCTGCAATTTTCAGTATTATCCCTCCCTTAAACGCATCGCCCGGTTTAATGAAACCAGATGAGTACGCAATGGCGACTGCCGGAGTGCCCATGGGCAGAATAAAGGCCAAGCCTGATGGAACAGCTACGGCCAATGTAGTAATTACGGGATCTATTGAAAAATCTATTGCAAGCCCTATCGTTATCGGCATTAAGAGTGCAACTACTGCCGTATTACTTATGGCTTCGGTCAAAAAGATTGCAACAAGTGATATCATCATAATTAAAACAAATGGTGATTGGATTGACCCCAAAAGGGTTATATCTACCAACCAACGGGTTGCACCTGTCTTCCCCATAGCAAAGCCAAGACATATTGCACCTCCGTACATAAGTATCAGGCCCCAGTTTACATCTTCTTCCACTTCCTTCCATCGCAACAGCTTAAAAACAAAGGCAATAACAACCGCTGCCAATGCAATATTAGCCAAACCAAATTTCTCTCCGAAACAAATCCATGAGAATATTGTTACAACCATCAGAATCCCTATAGACCATTCATCCCGTTTCATTCTACCTATGCATGCAGTTCTATTAATTAGAAGTATTCGTGCTCTTTTTACATCTTTTATTTCTGCAGGAAAGAGGAAAATCAACAACAAATACGTGACTGCCAGCATTGCTATAACCGTTGGCAAAGCTGCCAGGGCCCATTTAATAAAGCCTATAGATTCACCTGTAACATCCCGAAGTATACCAACTGCCAAAGGTGCTCTTGCGCCGCCAAGGAACGTCGCTACTCCTCCTATAACACATCCCCAAGCCATCCCGAAAAACAGTGCCTTACCATAATTGCTTTTTGTCGGCTTTAGTTCCAGGCTTGCAGAAATAGCTACAACAATTGGAAACATCATGGCGGCCACAGCATGTTCTGACATCCAAAATGAAAAAAATGCAGAAAGCGCGATAACACCCAAAAGCAATATCTTCGGAGAATGACCAAACCATTTCAAGAATATCAACGCCATTCGATTGCTTAAACCTGTCCTCGTAACAGAAGATGCTAAAATAAATGCCCCCAGTATAAAAAAAACAGCCTGATTACCAAAGAGAGAGTAAGTTTTGTCTGCCGGTAAAACTCCCATTAAGGGAAAAAGTATGATAGCAAGAAGACTTGTTATCATCAGTGGTATCACGTGGCTAACCCAGAAAATAACACAGAGTACAAATATAGCCAATGCTTTCTTTCCATCACTGGTAAGCCCTTCTGGGACAGGCAGATAGATGATTAAGCCAAACAAAAATATGGCAACTGATAGAATAGTATATCTATATTTTTTTGTCAGATAGGATGAATCCAAATTTATTTTCCCGTTAAAATAATTACATTACTTTGTTGCAAAGTTAGTCAAGAATAGATGAAAAAATTTATGTATGGTACATTGAACCTTCTTTTTGAGACCTTTCCTGTGTTACGAGATTCTTAATTGTTATATTTTCTATACTTGCCAACATTGAATCATACATTTTCTGCCATAAATCCTTTAACACGCATGAGGCCTCAATTGAACAGCATGCAGATAGAGATGATATTCTCTCGTTTACGCAGTCTATTGGTGCCAGGGACCCCTCAAATAACTCTATTATCTCCCTGACACTTACTTCGCCAGGATCTCTGGCGAGACAATGCCCGCCATTTGCCCCTCTAACACTGACTATCACACCGCCGTTTTTCAGTGTTAACAGTATTCTCTCAATAAATGATTCAGGAATATCTCTGCTACTTGCTATCTCTCTACTTAAAACTAGTCCTTTGTCATATCTTTGTCCCAACTCTAAGAGAGCAAGTATTGCATATTCTGTTTTGCTGGACAGTTTCATTGTAAGTTATATGGATATAATATGTTAGCAACAATCAAGTTTGGCAGGGGTTTAAAATCTTAAACCTCTGCTAATGCGTTATTTTATTCTTGACTAACTTTGCAACAAAGTCAAATTATATTGTTAAAAAAAAGATTTGTCAACTTAATTCTTTTGTAACCTAATAAATCCAAGTGATAACCTAAACTCTGTAATAACGCAATTTAGGAGTTAAAAACAGGTGGAAAGATATTTTGTTGTAAATTGTTATGTTTTTCAGCTTTAGGCACTTTTAACTTGGAACTTTTAGATGTAATACTTATCTTTACCATGCCATTAGTTCTCCAACAATCTCTTCCACGAGGTCTTTTATCGTTACTATTCCTATTGATTCGTTATCTTTATTGGTAACAATCGCTATTCGCTGTTTCGTCTTTTGCATTCTTACCAGTGCATCATCTATAAGTGTTTCTGCGTTAAGGCATTCGGTATCTTTCAAGAAATCGCTTATAGTTGACTTTTCCGTACCAACACTCAAAAAATCAAATAAGTTTATTACGCCAATAATATTACTTTTCGAATCCTTAAAAACAGGAATCCTGGAGAACCTTACGTTTTTTGCAAAAACCTTTATCTGCTCGGCACTTACATCGTGTGAAACCAGGGCAGTCCTTTTAAGCGGTATCATAATTTTCTTTATCGGGATACTTCCAAGCTTCATAATATTTCTTGCCATCAAATCCTGATAACCGGAAATGATTCCTTCTTCAACTCCTTCCCTTATGAAAAATCCCAATCTGTACGGTGTAAAGATCGTTGTCCTTTTACTCACATTTTTTAGAAATAGTTGTGGAATTTTATTTGCACCTTTCAAAACGTATACTAAAGGAAGGAATAGTTGTGCAAAGAATTTGACACTTGACGATGCGGTGTAAAGAAATGTGTCTGCTCTTCTCTGGCAAATATTCTTCGGCATAACCTCTGCAAAAACCAGCATAATTGGCGCCAGGATCAGAGTTGTAACCAGTTCCGGATTAGCCTGAGAGATATTTTTTGACATGATATTTGTAAACGTTGCAGCGGCCAGGTAATTCACAATATTATTGCCGATTAATATTGTGCATATCAGAGCTTGTGGGTCTTCTAATAACCTCTTAATAATTTTTGCACTTCGTATCCCTCTGTCTACCTTATACTGCAGCCTGACACGGTTGATACAGTAAATGGCAATCTCAATACCTGAAAAATACGAAGAGAATAAAATAAACAGAATTAACAGATAATATTCAGTCATCTTTGTCTTCGTCCGCCTCTTCTTTTGCTTTTATTTCTTGTAATATCGAAGTAATGCGCCTCTTCCTAACGCCTTCAATTGTAAAAACAAAATCTTCATATATCACAGAATCGCCTTTTTTTGGAATATGTTCAAGCAAAGTAATGACAAATCCGCCAACAGTATCAACTCCCATTGGTTCTATTTCCACGCCGAAAGTATCGGCCCAATCGCGAATACTCAAATTACCGGAGATCAGGTATTTATTTTCATCAATCTTTTCGAGTGTTTCTCTGGGCTTTTCATGTTCATCCTGAATTTCACCAACAATTTCTTCTATAATATCCTCAAGTGTAATCAGCCCTGCAGTACCACCATACTCATCTACAACAAGGGCCATCTGGCTGCCTTCGCGCCTGAACTGCCGCAACAACCCTTCAATACTCTTCGTTTCAGGAACGAATTGAATTGGTTTCAAAATGCTCCTTAACTCTACATTCGGATCAAGAAAAACATCCTTCGCATGTATTATGCCCAGAATGTTATCTGTCGTTTCTTCATAAATGGGAAACTTGGTATGTTTTGTTTCACGTGCAAGTTCAATAAGCTCCTCTACCGGGTCGGCGACATCGTGCAAATTCATATCCACCCTTGGAAGCATGATCTCTTTGACCTGCACTCTTTTAAAATCTAAAATACCATGTATCATCGAGCGTTCCTCTCTATCGACAATACCCTGTTTTTCACTAAACTCTACAAGCATCTTTAATTCATCGATAGTTACACATTTCTCTACGTCTTCACTCTTGCCAAAAATTTTGCTTATTACATTGATAAACAAAGCAAGGGGTACACGAAATGGCAAAAAGATCCTATCGAAAACATAAATAGGCATTGCCGCCCACCTGGAATATTGATCTGGTACTTTTACTGCTATATTTTTGGGTATTACTTCCCCCATAATAATAATCGCAAGCAGGCTGAAAACACACACCATTCCTGCCGCCCAAACACCACCATTAGAACCGGCGACAGCTATTTTCCGGGAGATACCATAGGAAATACAAAAGAAACCGATGTTTGCCAGCATATTTCCAAGTAGAATGGTTGTTAATAAGTTCTTAGGTGTTTTCAGGAGTGTATAAACTAATCTTTCTGATTTGCTGTCACTTTTACCAAACCGGCTAATCTCTTCTCTGGTTAATGAAAAAAAGGCGGTCTCTGTAGCAGAAAAAAAAGCGGAAAAACAGAGCAGGAACAGCATAAACAGGATTTGAGGCAGGAAAGTTAACAGTATATAAAGGTTGTCTTCCAAGAATATCACCCGATATGGGAAATGGATGGCGTTATTTATATATATTACGAAAAATTAAGTGTAAATAAAAATTATTTATCAACTAATAAACGCCAATATTCTAAATTATAACCGTCAACTCACAAAAATGTCAATTACAAAACATTATGTGGTCTGATATAATTTAAAAATGGAAGAATTTGTTTTTCTTGATGATATAGCGACTGCCGACGTAGCGATAGAATCTCGTGGAGATACTCCTGAGGAGTTGTTTTCCGCGTCTGCAAGGGCAACTTTTGAAGTTATGGTTGATACCGGTGATGTACAACCTGAGATAAAGAAGGTTATGCACTTGGAGAATTCTGAAATAGATGGATTGCTTTTTGACTGGCTTGCCGAAATAATATACCTGAAAGATTCAGAAGCTATGGTATTTTGTAAATTTGAAATAAAGATAAAGAAGGATAAGGATTATTGTCTTGATGCCGAAATCTACGGTGAAGAGATTAATCAATCCAGACACGAACTCAGATGCGATGTAAAGGCGATAACTTTCCACCTGTTCGAAGTGTATGAAAAGGACAGAAAATGGATAGCCAGATTTATTTTAGACATATGAGAGGAAGAATTGAAGGATTCCTTAATTAACTAATAACGATAATAATTTTAAAATATAATATTCAAAAGCAATAAAATGAATACAGACTTAAAGATAAATAAGATTTCTGACTGGGTATGGGAGATCCCGAAGTCCGAGAAGGAAGGTATGCGGGTACCGGCACGAATATATGCCAGTGATGTGCTATTTGAGAATATGGATAAAGGTGTCTTTGAGCAGATTACAAATGTTGCATGTCTGCCTGGTATCCAGAAATATGCACTCTGTATGCCTGACGGTCATTGGGGGTACGGGTTCCCTATTGGTGGTGTAGCCGCTTTCGATACTGAAGACGGCATTATCTCACCCGGAGGAATCGGTTTTGACATAAACTGCGGTATGAGATTAATCACTACAGATTTGAAGATAAATGAGGTCAAACCGCGGCTACCGGAACTCATTAACGAACTCTTCCGGGCCGTCCCGGCAGGAGTAGGTTCAAAGGGGGTTATTAAGGCTTCAGTATCACAGCTTAAGGACATAATGGAGAGAGGGGCTGAATGGTGTATTGAGAACGGATATGGCTGGCCTCAAGACCTCCAAAGGATAGAGGAAGGTGGACATATACCCGGTGCCGATCCATCAAAGGTGAGTGAAAAGGCTATAACGAGAGGCATAAATCAGTTAGGCACTCTTGGTTCCGGGAATCATTATTTAGAAATTCAATTGGTGACAACAGAAAATATCTTTGATGAGAAGATTGCAAAGGTTTTTGGTATTAAGGAGAAAGACCAGATAGTTATCATGGTGCATTGCGGTTCAAGAGGTTTTGGCCATCAAGTTGCTACGGATTATCTAAGGGTGTTCGATAAAGCAATGAAGAAGTATGGTATGACTGTCAGGGACAGGGAGCTTGCCTGTGCTCCCTTTAAATCACCGGAAGGTTCAGACTATTACAAGGCCATGCTTTGCGCCGCTAACAGTGCCTTTGCAAACCGGCAGATAATTACTCACAGAATCAGGGAGAGTTTCTCAAAGGTATTTGATACCAATGCTGAGAAACTCGGGATAGAGATAGTGTATGATGTGGCACACAATATAGCGAGGGTAGAAAGATATAAGATAGACGGCAAAGAGAAAGAAGTTCTGGTTCATAGAAAAGGTTCGACGAGATCATTTGGCCCGGGCAGGAGGGAACTCCCGGAAATTTACAGAGAGGTAGGACAGCCTGTTATTGTTGGTGGTTCAATGCAAACGGGTTCTTTTCTTCTGACAGGTACTGAAAAAGCAATGGAGGAAACATTTGGCTCTACAATGCATGGTGCAGGAAGGACCATGTCAAGACGTGCTGCCAAAAAGATGGTAAGGGGCGATCAACTCATGAGGACTATGGCGAATGATGGTATACTTGTTAAAGCCGCTTCAATGCCCGGCCTGGCAGAAGAAGCAGGCATTGCATATAAAGACATATCAGAAGTCGTTGATACTATGGACACATTAGGC
>Ga0208132_1001017_pt1 | contig 12570 bp, 9 predicted proteins | sample ETNtaG_16_FD_185785 | JGI IMG/M metagenome (GOLD analysis project Ga0208132, IMG submission 185785) | Marine microbial and viral communities from oxygen minimum zone, Eastern Pacific Ocean - ETNP201406SV199 (SPAdes) (version 2) | ecosystem: Environmental > Aquatic > Marine > Oceanic ... | reverse complement strand
ATTCACTTAATATCATACTTTTGCATTCTATATATCAGTGTCTGCCTTGAAATATTCAGAAGTTCCGCTGCCCTCGTCTGATTTTGCCCGGCTTTATTCAGGGCATTTATTATGAGTGCCTTTTCAACCTCCTCAAGTTTAACGCCTTCATCAGGGATTTCAAGTGACATCCGGCTACGGAGTTGTTTTATTTTTATATGATCAGGGATATCTTCAGGGTTGATTACATTGTCTTCTTTCTTTAAGACAATTGCCCTTTCAATAATATTTTCAAGTTCTCTTACATTTCCAGGCCAGTCATAGCGATTAAGAATATCTAAAACTTCCGACAGCATTTTGCAGTCTTTACCACCGTGTTTAGCCATAAAGTGCTGAACGAGCAGCGGGATATCGTCTTTTCTTTCCCTCAGTGGAGGCAGAAGTATCGGTATTACACTGATTCTATAAAACAAATCTTCTCTAAATTTGCCTTCTTCTATGGCAGTCTCCAGTAGAATATTTGTTGCCGCAATAACGCGCACATCTACATTGATATCTTGAGTACTACCTACCTTGTCTATCGACTTTTCCTGGAGCACTCTGAGTAATTTAACTTGTAGGTCCTTACGTATATCTCCAATCTCATCCAAGAAAATAGTTCCTCCCTCTGCAGCTTCAAACTTTCCAACTTTGTCTTTAACCGCTCCTGTAAAAGCCCCTTTTACGTGTCCAAACAACTCACTCTCCATCAGGTTTTCAGGAATTGCAGAGCAATTTACTGTTATGAAAGGCTTTTTTGCCCTTGAACTATTAAAATGTATTGCCCTTGCAATTAACTCTTTGCCTGTCCCGCTCTCTCCCTGTAACAATACTGTTGAATCACTCTTTGCAACCCGCGCAACCATATCGTATATCCTCTTCATCTTTGAACTGGCACCTATAATATTGCCCAGGCTGAAGCGGTCTGCAAGCTCCTGTCTCAATCTTATGTTTTCTGACATCAGGGACTGTAAATTCTGTGCCTTCTCAATAATGATTTGAAGCTCATCCCTGTTAAATGGTTTTGTAATATAGTCATACGCTCCCAGTTTCATAGCCTTTACGGCTGTTTCAATGCTGCCATGCGCAGTTATCATAATTACAAGTGCATTGCTCTTAAGCCTCTTTATCTCTTCTAAAAGTTCCAACCCGTCAACCTTTTCCATCTTTATATCAGTAATTACAATATCAACATCTTCACTCTTAAAAATATTCAGTGCTTCATTACCATTGTTTGCAAGGAGTACCCTGTAACCTTTATTGCTGAGGTTATATTCTATAACCCTTCTCAGACTTTCATCATCATCTGCTATAAGAATAGTCTTGTTATTTGACATCACTTTTTACCTACCTCTACCTGTGTTAATCTGTCTCAATCGGTAAACATACTGTAAATGTAGTTCCCTCATCTTCCTTTGTAGAAAATTTGATCTTACCCTTATGACTTTCAAGTATCCTGTAAACGATTGCAAGTCCCAGGCCCGTACCTTTGGTTTTACTGGTATAGAATGGAGTGAACAGATTCTCCTCCTGCTCTTTGCTGATTCCTGTTCCTGTGTCGGAGAAAGTGCATACGATTTCTGAATCATTTCGATGCGATCCAACCTCCAGGACTCCACCATCCGGCATAGTCTGAACTGCATTAATAATAAGGTTTAGAAAAACCTGCTTCATCTGTTCGGGATCAACGTATACAGATGGAAGAGAATCTTCTAGTTTTGTCTTGAGATCAATCCTGGATCTCGATATCTGGTGCTCAGTTAATTTAAGCACCGACAGGATAATGTCATTGATTTTTGATGATTTCAGTTCCGGAGGCTTGGGTTTTGCGAAATCGAGAAATTCAGCAACAACAGTATCCAGCCGATTAACCTCCTTTATAAGTATCTCTACAAACTCATATTCTTTGTCTCCCGGTTTAAACTTGTCAGATAAAATCTCTGCTGTTCCTTTGATTGAAGCAAGGGGGTTCCTGACCTCATGTGCAATTCCGGCGGAGAGCTTACCTAACGCAGAGAGGCGGTCAGCACGCCTCAACTGCTCTTCTGCCTGGACAAGTATCTCGGCTTGTTGTTTCAGCTTATCATACGATTCATCACGTTCCTCAATAGTCTTTTTGAGACTCTTTGTCGCATCCATCTGTTTTTGTGACAGGAAACCTGTTACAACACCTATTATATAGTAAAGAACAATTTCAAGTGTTCTCGGAATATCATCGGTAAGAAAATTGCCACCCCACTGATAAATAACGTGAGGCAGATAAAAAAAACTTACAACAATCGCGCAGGATATACCGCCTTTTATTCCAAACCAGAAGGCAGACAGGATAATGGGGATATAATAAAGCCTTCTGTAAATCTCATGCAGACCATGATATTTATGTTCCGTGCCCGTAACATAATGTGAAAGGCTTATAATTATTATAAATACGGCCAGGACAATAATCTTCCAATAATGTCTGGAATCTCCAGTCGTTGAAACCAAAGGCCTTCACCCCCCTGAAAAAAATTAGCAATTATTGTACCATTATAAATATAGGCATGATATACAGAATTGGTAAGCAAAGTTGATTGTTTTGCAACAGAAAATGCATTCATATGCAACAGTTGTTTAAACTCAATGAAACAACGCAACCTAAAGGTTGTGGCTACAGCTTGAAACTTCTCAATCTAAGGGAGTTGGTAACCACGGATACCGAGCTGAATGCCATGGCGCCTGCCGCAATCATGGGATTAAGGAAGCCAAGTGCGGCAACGGGTAATGCAAGGACGTTGTAACCGAAGGCCCAGAAAAGATTTTGTTTGATTATGTTCATCGTCTGTCTGCTCAGTTTCAGAGCTTCACATGCCCTCGAAATGTCACCCTTAACGAGCGTGATATTTGCAGCCTCCATTGCTATCTCGGTAGCAGTTCCTATGGCAAAGCTGACATCTGCAGTGGCAAGAGCAGGTGCATCATTTATCCCGTCTCCAATCATCCCGACAATCTTACCGCTTTGCTGAATCTCTTTTATCTCATCACATTTATCTGCAGGTTTGAGATTTGACTTCACAGTCATTATGTCCATTTCTTTACCAATCGTTTCAGCAACTACCTCGTTATCACCGGTGAGCATAACGACCTCAACACCCATATCATTGATTTCTTGTATAGCATCCTTTGATGTATCTCTCACTACGTCTCCAATGCCAATGACTGTTTCTGCTTTATTATCAACAGCCAGAAAGGCAATGGTCTTACCTTCATCTTTGATCTCCATAGCCTTTTGTTTTAATCCTGACACGTCAATATTATTTTCTGTCATTAATTTATCACTGCCGATTAAAACAGTAGATCCATTATAAATCGCACTGACTCCCATGCCGGCAATAGCCTTGAAGTCCTTTACCTCTTCCAGGTCTATACCCTGGTCTTTGACATAGTGTGTTATCGCCATACCTATGGGGTGTTCAGAGTGTTGTTCGCAACTTCCTATTATGTGTAAAATATCCAAGCCGTTTTTATTGTCCGTTTCTGCAGTTTCTTTTTCATCATTAATATTAAACAAATCCGTGACTTTGGGCTTGCCTTCAGTTATTGTGCCTGTTTTGTCCAATACAAGTGTTTTAATCTTATATGCGAGTTCCAGGCTTGAGGCATCTTTGATTAGTATTCCCGCTTCCGCTGCCCTGCCGGTGCCCACCATTACTGCTGTGGGGGTGGCAAGTCCCAATGCACACGGACATGCAATCACCAACACTGCAACTGCAGGAATAATGGCCTCACTAAATTGATAGCCTGCCAGTATCCATCCCCCCAGTGTTAACAGGGCGATGATAATAACTATCTGTACAAATACCCCGGAAACCTTGTCTGCCAGCCGTTGAACAGGAGCCCTCGAACCCTGTGCGTCTGCAACAAGCTTTGCTATATGGGCAAGCACCGTATTTGCACCAATGTTTTCAGCCGTCACGTAGATAAGGCCGGTTGTATTTACAGTACCTCCGAAAACCTTATCGCCTTCCTCCTTATTAAGGGGCATACTCTCTCCAGTCAACATTGATTCATCAATGGTAGTCCATCCTTCTATTATTACACCATCAACCGGTATCTTCTCTCCGGGCCTTATTGCCAGCCTCTCACCAACCCGTACATCAATTACCGGGACTTCTTTTTCTGTACCATCTCTTATCACCCTGGCCATCCTCGGTTGTAAATCCATTAGTTTCCTGATTGCTTCACCGGCTTTACCTTTCGCCTTTGTCTCGAAAAATCTGCCAAGCAGGATCAACGTAATTATTATTGAAGCAGATTCAAAATAAAGACCGCTTCCTCCTCTTATCAGGGTTATTACACTAAAACCGTAGGCGGTACCTGTACCCAATGCAATCAGGGAGTCCATTCCTATTGACCAGTGTCTAACCTGCTTGAGTGCATTCTTAAAAAAAACAATACCCGGCCAGAAGATTACGGCAGTAGTTAAAATGAATTGGGTAAGGTCGGAAAACCTGAAATGAATCATAAACATACTTATTGTGAAGACGGGCACGCTTAATATTGTAGAAATCAAAAACTTCTTCCACTCTGATTGTGCAATCTCTTTCTCAGATACAGCAGGGGTTTCTTCCTTAACAATACCATAGCCCAGTCCTTCAATGATTTTATAGATTTCTTCAGCAGGAGCACGACCAGTAACCGTGGCTTTCCTTGTTGCAAAATTAACTATTGATTCACTTACACCATTGGTGTTGCCAATAGCATCCTCTATTTTTTTTGCACACGAGGCACAGGACATTCCGGTTATTTCAACTGTAAGATTCTTTGTTTTTCCCATAGAATATTAAATAAACAGAATTTATTTCCAGTAGCTGTCCCACCGTTCATCTACTTTTTTAACTATTTCGTCTGACATTACCAGCGGTGCAGGATAGCCCTTCTTCCACGTGGCGTCAATACCCATCTTACCTTTGAAGAGAGGGCTTATGCCGATCAGCTTTTCCTCGGCAAACATAATGTCACGTTCCGCATCGAATCTTGTAAATATACCCCAGATGGTTTGTTCCTGATTACGAATATCAACATCAGGACTCACTACCGCAATAATTTTTGGCCCGACGAGTTCTTCTGATTTTGTTAATTTATTAACCACATCCCTCCCGTTATCTTGAACCGAAACCACCAACAACGTTTCGCCCAGGAGATTCCAGTCTGATATTCTATTATCTATTGTCTTTATCAAACGATCTATTTCAGATTTTGAAGCCTTTTCTTTATCTGCATTTCTTGACCTTGTAGCATCCATAATCATCTTGCTTCCGAGGTTCATCTTATAACTGGTAAAATCAAGGGTATCCAATGGCACTTTTGGAATCATAATAAAATCGTATGTGGGGTCAAAGTTTTCGCGTATCGCCGTTAGGACGGCATTGAAGTCTCGAGGATTGACGTTTTCTGAAACTGTTACAATACATTTTGTTAACGAAAGCTGGCCTTCACCCATAATTGAAAGTGCTGTCTTCATTGCCTCTTTTTGATAGCGTTCTTCTACGGAAACCACCAGCAGGTTATGAAACCCGGCCTCGTAGTAAGCCCAGAGATTACAGATTTCCGGATGGATTAGACGAATAAGCGGTCCCAGAACCTGTTGGGTTGCATTGCCCAGGTATTTATCCTCCATGGGTGGGCGGCCTACTACGGTTGCAGGATAGATAGGATTTTTTCTGTGTGTAACTTTGTTTATGTGAAAAACAGGGAATTTTGAGGCATGAGAATAATGCCCGAAGTGATCACCAAATGGACCCTCCATGCGTAACTCCGTCAGATGAACGGTTCCTTCAAGTATAAACTCTGCATCCGCAGGCACCTTGATGGAAACACTCTTGCCCTTCACCATCCTTGTCCTTTTGCCGCGGAGGAAACCGCTGAACATAACCTCGTCAATTCCTTCCGGTAACGCGGCAACTGTAGCCAGCAGTAAGGCAGGATCGGTTCCCAAAGCTACAGCAATCTCAAACTCCCTACCCAGCTTCCTGGCCTGATAGTAATGGAAACCGCCACCCTTTTGTATCTGCCAGTGCATACCTGTCGTCTGTCCGTCGAAGATCTGCATACGATACATTCCCACGTTCCGTTTCCCATCATGCGGGTCGTAGGTAAAAATCTGCGGCAGGGTAATAAAAGGACCACCATCCTCCGGCCAGGAGGTTATAACCGGAATATCATTTAAATCTGGATTAGTCACCACTTCCTGGGAAGTAGGTCTGCATGTTTTTTTTGGGAGAGTGCTGAAAATGCGTTTGGTTATTCCGGCGTGTTTGAAAAACACCTTTGGTCCTGGAGGCATGGCATCTTCCATAAACGTAATCAACTCTTCGCCAAGCTGGTCCGGATGTTTTCCCAGAGCCAGTTCAATCCTTTTATCACTGGCAAGGACGTTCATGGCCAGCGGGAATTTCGCACCCTTTACATTTTCAAAAAGTAAGGCGGGCATCCCTTCCTTTAAGGCACGGATTGAGATTTCAGTAACCTCTAACCTGGCATCCACTTCGGCCTTGATACGTATCAGTTCGCCGTTTGAGTCCAGATATTTGATAAAATCCTGTAGCGAATATATTTTCATTGTTAAAAATATTCCTGAGATAAGATTTATTAAATAATCAGAGCAATATAATATAAAATCAGGCAATATAAAACCATTGTTTTATAATATGCTAAGCAAAGCGGATGCAACAAGATACTATTTTGTTTGACAATGGGTTTTGTGGATATAATATTAAACATCCTTTTCATTACGACCCTGAGTTTGTTAAAATGTGTTTTTTGGAGAACATAAAATGACTAAACAGTCTGAAGTAGCTTTTGAGTGGTATCCATACGCAAACAAAACTCCCATACGCAATCTTCATAAATCCGCATTAAATGGCAAGAGGGTTTTCTTAAGGGTAAACTACGATATCGTCTGGGATGCCAGGATAATTGATGACAGGCGTATCAGGGCTACCGTCATGGACATTCGCCACATCCTGAAGCAAGGCGCGAGGACTATTATCATTGTATCCCACAATGGCGTAAGGGAGAACTTCTCTTTTCATGCTGTAACGCTCCTTTCCCTATTCATTTATATTATGCTCAATGCCTTTGCAATTCTTTCAAAATGATCTATTGCTCCTGTAAGGTCTTCCTCACTATGTGTGGCAGAGAGCATTACACGAATACGTGCCTTGCCCACAGGTACAGTAGGATAACCAATTGATTGCGCAAAGATACCTTCTTCGAATAACTTCTGGCTGAAATCCCTTGCTACCCTGGCATCGCCTATCATAACGGGTGTGATAGGTGTCTTTGTGTAGCCGATGTTGAATCCAATCTGTTTCATCCTGTCCTGGAAGAATCTGGTATTTGACCAGAGTTTCTTGACCAGATCATCTGATTCGTTCAGTGTGTCCACTACAGCGATACATGCCGCTACATCGGCAGCAGTTACGGCGCTTGAAAAGAGAAAGGGACGTCCTCTTTGCATCAGATAATCCGTCAATCTTTTAGTTCCTGCAATGTAACCTCCTACAACTCCAAACGCCTTTGACATGGTACCCACTTCAATATCCACCTTGCCGTGCAGATTGAAATGGTCAACAATGCCCCTGCCGCCCTTGCCCAATACTCCCTCGCCGTGTGCATCGTCCACCATGGTAATTGCACCATATTTTTCAGCTATTTCTACAATTTCAGGCAATGGTGCAATGTCTCCCTCCATACTGAAAACACCATCCGTAATAATAAGCTTTCGCTTGATATCTTTCTCAGTATGAATTTTTGACTGAAGGTCTTCAGGGTTACAGTGTTCATATCGTACTATCCTGGTCTTAGAAAGGCGGCAGCCGTCAATGATGCTTGCGTGGTTGAGTTCATCGGAGAAAACAACATCTTCTTTGCCAACGATTGTCGGAATAACGGCAAGGTTTGCACAGAATCCGGATTGAAATGATATAGTACTTTCTACTCCTTTAAAAAGTGCAAGCTTTCGCTCCAGTTCTTTGTGCAGTATTGTCGTGCCTGCGATAGTCCTGACTGCCGCAGGGCCTACGCCATAAGCGTCAATAGCCTTTTGAGAAGCTGTCTTTAATCGGGAGTCGTTTGCAAGCCCAAGATAATTATTAGAGCAGAGATTGAGTACCTTCTCTCCGTCTACTTTAATCCGTGCTCCCTGAGGCCCTTCTATTGTACGGATGTTAATGAGCAGACCGGCTTCCTTGAGTTTATCTAATTCTTCGTTAATAAAATCCAGATTATTCATGATACCTTTTCCTTAAATCAAATAGGACACGGGTTTTCGCAGATACCTGCCCGACTTCGTCATTCAGGCGGGCACACAGATAGCTATTTTTCTTAGCTAGATTCAGTTTTGACAGGATTAACAAGATGAACTGGATTTTTAATCATCTTATTTATCCTGTTATCTTGTCTGATATTTTTAAAATCCTCATAATCTGCGTTCATCTGCGTCCAGAATTGAATTATTATACTTTCAAAATAACCTTTCCGCACTTTCCATCTCTCATAAGTTTTATGCCCTTTTCGTAATCCTTTAACGAGAACTGATGGGTGATGATGGGGCCCGGGTCGACAAGACCGGAGGATAAGAAATGCGAGGTCTTATACCATGTGGAAAACGCCTTGCGTCCTGTTATTCCATAGATACGGATTTTCTTAAAAATAATCTCTTTGTTGAGATCGATCGAAACACGTCTTTCGTAAATACCAAGGATAGAGATTCTACCTCCGGGTGTAATGGTTTTCAGCCCCTGATTCAATGCTTGAGTATTACCCGAAAATTCCAGGACGACGTCTACACCATTATTATTTGTAGCTTCAAGGATGGGAGGTGTTATATCCTGCCTTTTTGGATTAAGGGTTATATGTGCCCCCATTTTTTTGCTGATATTCAGTCGATAGTTGTTGGGGTCTGACACAATGATTAATGATGCGCCACTGGCCCTTGCAATACCGGTTGCAAAGAGTCCTATCGGTCCCGCACCAAGGATTAAGACTGTCTTTGCGGAGACATCCTCCGTCATAACGGTATCAATGGCATTCCCGAATGGCTCCTGGATAGCAGCCCATTCATCGGGAATATCTGGATCGTTCTTCCACAGGACATGTTCCGGCAGGGTGAGATATTCAGCACATGCACCATCATGGTCTACTCCCAATAGCCTGAGATTTTTACATACCTCAGAATATCCAGTTCTGCATTGGTAACAGTCTCCGCAAGAGATATGGCTTTCGGCAGAAACACGATCACCAACATTTACCCGAGTCACTTCATCACCAATCTTTTTCACATTTCCAACAAACTCATGACCAATGATACGTGGTGGTGTGAAGCGATGTCGTGCCCAGCGAGTCCAGTCATGTACATGCACGTCTGTACCGCAGATAGATGCGAACGTAACCTTGATAAGCACATCTCTCGGACCTATTCGCGGAGCGGGTACCTTTATGAACTCCATACCCTTCGTGCGTTTTGTCTTAACTACTGCCTTCATTTATAAGATATCCAACAGGTTTATACGGAAAATTTATATAAGGCTTATGGTAGTATATAAATCACAATATATCAATGTTTATCAGTTGATTTAAGCAAAATAAAAAGTGTATTTATTTTCATTCCATGTTAAAATTCACATGTTATTTGTGTTGCTTTTCTAACACTCGTTGATACTAGATTATATGGAGGTAATTATGTTAAATATTAACACAAGACAATTCTCGATCATCACGTTTATAATTGTATACATCTTTTTTATTCCACATATTTCAACCCCTTCCTTTGCACAGGAAATAGATGAGGACAGGTCCTTCGACCTTGAAACACTTTTGGGTGAAACAACGGCAACACCACGGGAGATGTCAGGCAGCTTGAAATTCCAATATGAGATGGCCAAACTCCTGGGTGAAAGAGTCGGCCCCGATGATTCAGGAAATGTTCACCATGCAGGTGGGCTTTCAAGCTTTTATACAGGCCCGGAGAAGCTCTTTCCCGGAAAGGGAAAGTATGGACATCTCTATAACTTTTTGCCTTTGATACGATGGTACGATCCGGCGTACTATTACAACAGCGATACCTTTCACCCGGGCAGTACTGTTGAAGGAGAATTCACAAATAAACAATGTGTAACCTGTCACACGGTAGAAAGTCCCGGAATTGTTACACAATGGAAACAGAGCAGACACGGAACACCACCCAGCGGAAAAGACGTAGTTGGATGCGATAAATGTCATGGAAAGAATCACAAAAAGCTCATAATGCCTTCATATGATATCTGTGGTGAATGCCATGAAAAACAATTAAAAGGACATCGTGAAGGTGGTCAAGGTTCGCATGCTCATGCCTATCATTTTGAATTGATCGAGCTGGGATGCCAGACGGAAAAACCTGCCGAAGAAACGGCTGCCTGCCTCGGCTGTCATGCAGTTGAGAACCGATGCGATGGCTGCCATACCAGACACAGATTTTCTACGGCCGAGGCAAGGAAGCCAAACAGCTGTGCGGTCTGTCATTCAGGTCCTGAGCAATATGAGTATGAGATGTACATGCAGTCATACCACGGTATGATTTTTCAGGGGGAAGGACAGACCTGGGACTGGACAAAACCACTGAATGCAGAAAACTATCCCGTTCCAACCTGTGCATACTGCCACATGCCCAAAGGAGATCATAATGTTATCAATACATCAACGGTTTATACCTACATGGGAACTTCTCTTGTGGATCGAGGGGCTAACCAATACAAGACGACAAGAGATGCATGGATTACGGTTTGTAAGGATTGTCACTCACCCAGATTCGCAAGGGACCACTTAGAGGCCATGGACGAGGCGGTTAAGCTGAGCTTTACAAAATACCGCGAGGCAATGCACATTGTGATGGACTTGTATAATGATAATCTGATTGATCCCATGCCCATTGACCTTGCCCCGGATTCCACCGGTCACAATGTCTTCAGCCTTTTGCCGGGAAAGGGAGAGATGAGAAAATATAATGTATCTAACATAGAAAGATTAACCTACGAGATGCTGGTCGACATCATTGATGCCATCTATAAAGCCAAGTCACACAACGCTTATTACAGCCCCGTGTATGGGTATTGGGAATGGGCACAGGACCGCTGGCTTTTACAGATTAAGGATGAAGCCAGCAAACTAAAACGTTTTGCGGAGATCGAGGAGAAAGTAGGAATCAAGCACAGTGCATATTCCTTTTGGAAACACGGAGAGTATACTGATTTATTACTCGGTTGGAAGAGAAAAGAATAGGGTAAATGAGGTTGTTCCTTTTAGAATCTTAAAAGCAATATTGTAATTTCTTTACCTGCCGAACGAGCCCGTCCCCGCCGGAATCAGCATCGTCTGCCAGTGCCGGTACGGATGAAGACTGGCTGACCGGTACAGAATACAGAATGACAGGCAATAAAGTAATTGGCAGTCCCAACTACTTATTATGAAAAATTTATTTTAATACTTGAACACGGATTAAGTAAATAGTATTATCATATTACGATTTTACCAAGCCGGTATTATGTATGTCTATAGTAGAGTTTATTTTTCTGAAACTGCTTACGCAAAACAACTAGCAATACAATTAGGAGATAAGAATTATATGATGATTACTGTAAAAGATATGTTGAGGGATAAAACTGGTGGCACACTGACCATTTCACCACAGGAAACTGTATACAGGGGTTTGGAAGTAATGGCTGAAAAAAACCTCGGTGCGTTAGTGGTAGTTGAAGGTGAAAAAGTTGTGGGAATGTTTTCCGAGCGTGATTATGCAAGGAACGTTGTCCTTAAAGGAAAATCTTCTAAGGATACTCTAATTAAGGATCTGATGAGTGCAAATCCATGTTATGTGCGTCCTGATCAGACATTGGACGAATGTCTGGTGCTGTTTACGGAAAAACGTGTTCGCCATTTACCGGTCCTCGATGGGGAGAAATTGGTTGGTATTGTGAGTATCGGTGATGCTGTGAAGCAAAGCCTGTCAGATAAAGAATTTACCATTAAACAACTCGAAAACTATATTTCCGGTGATATGTAAGACCTGATTTTAAGCCAGGTCTTAAGATCAGGTTGAGCTCCACCTGTGTGAGTATTGTAATGTACCTCTGATATGTTTCAAACTTTTACCCGGTAGTATTTCAGATAGAACAGACCTAAGAGAGATGTTGAAAAAAAAGACAATTCTTTAATATTTACACTTCTTGTTGAAAAACACCCGTTATCAAGAAAGAGTCTCGCCACACTACACCCGTAACATTTATTTTATACCCCAGGTTAATGTTTGGAAGAAGGCTCCTCACACCCTTCCAGTATGAGTGTTTTATACAAGATTACTTTTGAAGCACCACCTTTTTCCATTTATAATAGAGTATTAATACTATATATGTTAAGGAAAACACACTGTTTTTCTCTTGACTTGCTAACAATCTAAAGTAAGATTCTTAAATATTCGAGTATATGCAAATCAAACAAACTTAAAGCAGCTGGGCATAGGACATACTGCCTTCAATCTAG
>Ga0208132_1001015_pt1 | contig 12571 bp, 6 predicted proteins | sample ETNtaG_16_FD_185785 | JGI IMG/M metagenome (GOLD analysis project Ga0208132, IMG submission 185785) | Marine microbial and viral communities from oxygen minimum zone, Eastern Pacific Ocean - ETNP201406SV199 (SPAdes) (version 2) | ecosystem: Environmental > Aquatic > Marine > Oceanic ... | reverse complement strand
CCATCAGCGGCGGCGGCGGTATCCGCTTAAAGACCCGGCCCATAACCTTTCATATAGATTATGCATTTGTAGACTTTGGAATCCTGAAACTATCTCACCAGGTGGGTCTGGGTCTGGAATTCTAAATTAGTGATGAATATCACCGGAGCATGTTAGTTACGCTCGTTATATTCAGCTGGATTACCCCCAAAGTGTTTTTGATAAGTAAGAGGATAATTACAAACGTTACACTTATAGTCCCCAATTGAAGTCATCGGGGATTACAAAAATATTGCGTAAATTTATTAGCTATTCTAAAAAATTATTTTTCAATAAAAACAATAGGAAGAACACCATGAAATCAATAAAAACTATATTTGTTTTGATTATCTCTTTATCCCTTGTTTGGGGTAAAACGTTTTCCAAAGCGGAAATAAGTCCACTTTTCAAATCTGCGGGAAAAGTAAATGTTGAACATGCTGCTCGTTCAACAAGCGAGCGAACAGATACAACCACCATCTTTTTTGATGATATGGAAGGCGGGACAACCGATTGGACATTCGGTACCGGATGGGCAGAAACAACATCCAGCTATAGCAGCCCTTCCACCAGTCTTAATATTGATGACGATAATTATGATACCGAAAGTTCATTACTTTCACCGACCATTACACTTCCGGATGCGACAGATAATGAGTTGATCAAATTTAATTTTGATCTATGGTGTGATTTTCCCGATTACGATGGCGATGGAGATAATTACCTGGAAGATTATTATCGCGTGGAAATAGCTAATTTGGATGAACAACCAATTTATTTTCATACGTCAACCAACGGTGCCTACAGTGGCAGTTCCTGGTGGTGTGCAGATGCAGGCAGTGGTGGCTATGATAATGCCTGGCTGCAATTTCTGGATACTCCTACGATCTCGATTCCTGCAGGCGGCGGTACATTATCTACACAAATGAAATGGGGTATTGAGGACCCTGCCGGTGCTGAGGTTGCAGGAACATGTACTAATGGCTGGGATGCCGCCAATGTGCGTATTTCTGACGATGGCGGTAATACATGGTATCTATTAACAGGCAGTGACCCCTATGATTTTACCGATGGCTACGGTTGGATATACAATGATCCCACTTATTACGATTGCCAGGATTTGGCAGCAGGTTGGGGCGGTCTGGAAGGGTGGCATTTAGTAACATTTGATCTGTCCTCTTATGCTGGCGATGATGTGATCATTCGCTTTGGTTTTGGATCAGATCCAGCTTATTGTACAACTGATGATCCAATCATAGATGGTTTTCGGATCGATGATATTTCTGTAGAAGATACCGCCGGCAATGTGTTGTTTGCGGATGATGCGGAAGGTGACACTGAAATGATCCCGACAAATGGATTTGAATATCAGTGGACAACCGTATTTTACGATTATGGAGATGACACTCGTCCTGGTGGAGTAAATATAGGCTGGGATACATATATGCCCGGCGATCCATTTAACAATAATGCACAACTAGATATTACTGACCATGCTGGTGCTGATGTGAAGTTCCGCGTAGTTGCAAGAATAGATGAAAATGATGATGGCGGTAATGGCAGTGGTTTATACATTGATGATTTTCATGTTTGGAAAGTTTCATTGGAGGCGACACTTCCAGCTGTGACCGGTGTGTACGCTGAAGCTGGTGACGGTTTAGTTTATGTTACCTGGAATGATCTTAATGTAGGCACCGGAGGAGATGTTATCTACGATGATGGGCAGTTTGACCCCATGGAATCAATTTATATGTCTTCGGGAACGTCTGTTTGCGGTACATTATTTGATATGCCTTTTGGGGCCACAGCGGTGACAGTAAATACTGTATCCGTATATGGGGATGAGAATAGCAGCGGTACAACCAATATTTATGGTTATGCAATTTCGCTCAGTGGTCCTGATGAAAATCCTTTATATTTTGCGACTGTAACAACAACAGCCGGGCAATGGCTTGAAGAAACTGTCAACTGGGCATTTACAGGTGATTTCATGATTGGTTATGAAATCAGCACAGAAATAGCTTGTGCAATCGATTCTGATGTCCCTGGTGATCAGGCCCATTCTTGGACCAACCTTGGCGGTTGGCAGGATTGGAGTGACATAGCTAATACCTACGGACTTACTGATGGGGAGTGGGCTATCCGAGCAAATGTTAATGTGGATGGAGCTGATGCTGTGTACAATGTTTACCGCAGCACTGCCGGTGGTGAATACAATCTTATGTTCAATGGCCAATATTTATCCATTGCTGAATACACAGATAACCTTGTGGAAAATGACACGGAATATTGCTACAAGGTTGCAGCACAGTATGGCACTGAAGAAGGTCCTATGTCTGCTGCTTCCTGCGCTACACCTGAAGCTCAAACCATTCATGAGATTGCTTATGATGACGGTGAAGCCGAAACCAGCACGAATGTTGGTAGTGGTAACTATTTGGCAGTCAAGGTTACTCCTGTTAGATATCCTTCCGAGTTAAAACGTGTGAAGTTCTATGTACCCATAACATCTCCAGGTATTTGCGGTATTCGCGTATGGGATGATGATGGAGAAGATGGCCTGCCGGGTACTGAATGGACACCCTCCAGTGGTGTAATTATGCAGCTGGCCCAGGGCTGGAATGTAAAAGACATGTCCAGTTTAAATATTTATATCGGTGGTGGAGATTTTTACATTGGCTGGGAGGAAACTTCCAATACACCACCTATTGGTATAGACCTCTCAGATCCAGATTTTCGTAGTTACATCAATATAGATGATTCACCTCCAGTAGGTACTAATGGTGAATGGGCTGAATTGTACTTGGATGGAGATTTCATGGTTCGCGCTGAAGTGGATTCAGGTGTTCTGGCCATCGATGATGATTTGGTTAATGTCATCCCCGAAAACTTTATATTACGCCAGAATTACCCCAATCCTTTTAACCCGGTGACAAATATCTCCTTTGAGATCCCTGAATTTGCCAAGACACACCTTGCAGTGTTTGACCTTACTGGACGGGAAGTAAAAACACTGGTGAATAACGAAAACATGAATGCTGGTCGTTATATATACCAGTTAAATGCTGCTGATTTGCCTTCGGGGATGTATTTCTACAGGATATTAGCTATATCCGAAGCTGGGCATAGGTTTTCTGATACAAAGAAACTTGTCCTGATTAAATAGAACAAATTGGAGGGCGTCAACAGACGCCCTCCTTGTATTAATAATGTTAAATGAAAAAAGTTACAATATATTGATTGCAATCGGTGCGCACTGCGCGCTGCTAGCTAATTCAATTACCATATCGCCGGATACGTTAAGCACAACGCTTGAATACGGTGAATTGACGACAGAGACTGTTACCATTACAAACAGCAATGCATTCCCGGTGAATCTGGAAATTTCAATACTGGAACAGCCTACGACAGGGAGGATGCCATTTGATGTAACCCGCTTTGCTCCAGAACCAGAATCATTGTTTCGCAATTTTACGCCAGATATACAGTACCAGGATGAAAATGGAAATTGGGTAGATGGTATCCGTTGTGGAACTACACCTACACCTACCAATGTGTTGTCATTGGTGCAAAACGCAATTGATAATAACAGATCCCAACGTCGATCCAGCCGAAACCTAGTGAATGTTCAGGTGGCTTGGCATGTGATCCATGCCAGCAATGGTGCCGGAAATATTTCCAATGATATGATCGTTGACCAGATTGAAGTGCTTAATGATGCCTATGCTCCCTATGATATATTCTTTACTTTGGTCAGTGTTGACTATACGATGAATGATAATTGGTTCGCAGACATGGACCAGTATGAGAGTGCCTATAAACAACAATTAAATATTGACCTGGTTCATCATTTGAATATTTATTCAGGGAATATGCTTGGTGGTCTTTTGGGCTGGTCATATATGCCTTATTCATGGCCAGAGAATCATTATATGCACGGTGTCTGTTTACTGTATTCAACATTGCCTGGAGGAACATCATATCCCTATAATGCCGGGGACATCGCAACCCATGAAGTCGGCCATTACCTTGGTTTAGAGCATACATTCTTGAATGGTTGCAGTACAAATAATGACTATGTGGGTGACACTCCTCAAGAGAATGATGGGAATAATATTTATAATTGCAACAATACGGATACCTGTCCTAACGATCCAGGAATGGATCCGGTTCATAATTTTATGACTTACACCGACGATGCATGTGTGGATGAATTCACAACAGGCCAGGGCGACCGTATGGAAGATATGATTGCCACTTATAGACCCGGCTTGCTGGAAAATCCCATTGCTCCGGAATGGATATATACATCAGAAAATTCTATTACTGTACCGGCCAATGGCAGCACTGATCTAGTATTTACGTTTAATAGTTCATTTTTGGTTGGAGGAGATTATGCAGCCCATGTTTATTTTGAAGAAAATACAATGGACACAACAGTGGTGCTACCTGCTTTTTTCCATGTAGCTGGAATTACAAACCTTGATTTAAGCTTTGCAACAGTCGTGGATACACTGTACCCAAATGAATTTACAAATCATTATTTGGAAATTATCTTTAACGGAGGAGATCCTCTTATATACGAATTTACTTACGATATATCATGGCTCACGGTTTTAGGAGCAGATGGTGAACTGGAAAATGGTGAAACAGATTTTGTTACATTTAGTTTGAATAGCTTGTTTATGTTAGCGGGAGACTATGAGGGAGAAGTCATTTTGAATTCAAATCAAGGGTCAATCCCGATTCAACTTCATTTAACGGTTCTGGAAGAATTGGGACTTATAGCTGGAACAATGCCAGAAAAATTTGCCGTCAGCAATAATTTTCCCAATCCCTTTAATCCGGTTACAACATTCTCAATTGACCTGCCTGCACAATCATCCGTAAACGCAGCAGTGTACGACTTGTATGGCAGAAAAATTGCAACATTGTTGCATTCAGTGTGGAATGCCGGTTCATATAATCTTTCCTGGCAGGGTCAAAATGATGCTGGTGCAATGGTATCAGCCGGAATGTATTTCTTAAAGGTGGATACTGAATATAACCACCATGTACAAAAAATGATTTTCATAAAATGATGACAAAAACACTAATTCCAATACTGTTTTTATGTTCAGCAATTGCTGTCTACGCAGATGATATTGAAGTATCGCAGGATACATTGCTGCAAAATTTGAATTATGGTGCAACAGCAGATCGCACAATAACAATCACTAACAACACTTCAAGCGCTGTGGATTTATCTATTACTTTGGTGGACCAGACCTGGATACCACCCTTGGTCCAGGAGCCATTTCAAGAGAACCCGGTCGTTCCAGATGTTCCTAATGACCTGGGATTTTCAAATGAATATATTTGCGGTACACCTGATCCAAGTCCCGCAGAAGTGTTGATAACAGTCGAGCAAGTGGAACGCTGGTTGGAACAACAGGATAGGAATTCTCGAAACATTGTGAATGTGCAGATTGCCTGGCATGTAATCCATGCCGTTAGCGGCACCGGGGCATTGTCGTCCAACCAGATCGCTGCCCAGGTTACCTGGCTGAATAATGCCTTTGCTGACCATAATTTTATTTTTACCCTTGCGTCTGTGGATTACACGGAAAACAATGACTGGTTCTACAACATGTATGACCTGGACGGCCAGGTAAAATCCCAACTGTACACTGATCCTTACCACCACATGAATGTGTATACGGCATCAATTTTCAGTGATGGGGTGGCTGGGTACGCCTATCTGCCACAAAGTTGGCCGGAAGGAAGTTATATGCACGGTATCGTTTTGGACTACCGTACATTACCTTATGCCGGCGGTTACGATGGTGATATAGCAGTACATGAAGCAGGCCATTATCTGGGACTGAACCACACATTCTATAATAACTGTTCAACCGGTAACGATGGTGTAGATGATACACCGGCGCACCACGATGATTACCTGTGGCAGTGCAATAATAATTTAGACAGTTGTCCCGATTTACCAGGCAATGATCCTATCCATAATTATATGACCTATACAAACAACTCTTGTCAGTGGGAGTTTACTCCGGGTCAAAAGGACAGAATGCATGCCTTGGTTGCAACCTATCGTCCAGGATTGCTGGAAAACCCTGTTGCGCCGCTATGGATGACTACAGCAGACGAAACAGTTACTGTTCCTGCAAATAGTACGTTGGATGTCGATTTTACATTTGATGCTACAAATACCTACGGCGGCACGTATTATGGTGACGTTATTTTCACAGCTGCAACACCAGATACAGCTATCACAGTTTCTGCGACGCTGAATATTACCGGTTTTCCGGAAATTGGATTGAATACAACGGTTCTTTCATTTGCTGATACTTATATAAATGATACATCGGCTGTATCATTAGAAATTTCAAATGTGGGTTCAGATTATCTGGATATCAGTAGCTTTGAATTTGATTATGATTACTTTTTTACTGAAGCTCAAGTTGCATCGATCCCACCAAGTGAGTCAGAAGAAATAGCAATATACTTTATTCCTGATTCAGTCGGTTCTTTCAGCGGCATCATGACGATCAATTCTAACGACGATGATGACCCGGCAGTAGATGTCACTTTATATGGTACGGGAGAAGAATCACCGCTGCTATTATCATTTTCAACATTGATTGATACACTGGCTCCTAATTCAATTAATTCTCATTTGCTAACTTTATCAAATACTGGAAATGTATCGTTAGACTATCAGATTAATCATGATATTGAATGGTTAACGATCAGTCCAGAAAACGGTACCATTCCTGCATTTAATACGGAGTTGATCCAATTCAATATCAGTACTCTTTTTATGAATTATGGAGAATATAATGGAACTATTGAAATTGAAACCAGTGTGGGCGTTTTCTATGTAGAAGTGACTATTATTGTAGCGGAACTTAATATAGACAACGATATTGCTGGTATTCCACATACGTTTAAAGTACACGAAAATTTTCCCAATCCCTTCAATCCTGTTACAAAAGTACAGATAGATGTACCAGAATTTGGCCATGCAATTATACAAGTTCATGATGTTTCTGGAAGATTAATAACCACTCTGGTAAATGAAGAATTAAGACCGGGATTCCATAGTATTCAATGGAATGGAAAAAATCAATTAGGTGAATCGGTTTCATCAGGCGTATATATATTAAATGTGCGATTTGAAAATCTCAATATTTCACAAAAGATGCTGTTGGTGAAATAAACCTTTTACCGTAACTTTCCCTCAGGAGAGATAAATGAAAAAATTAACAATTATACTAACTCTTTTTGTTGGATTTGCTCAAGCATTGGATTGCCCTGCAGATTCAGCATATCATTTAGACACCCGCACTTTATTGCCGGATGGGTCACCAAACCCCAATTATGATCAAACAATAGCGACCGGTTTGTGTGCATGCCTTGGTTTTGAATCTATTTTGTCTACTTTGGGTGATTCTACAGTCTTGCTGGCTGTACGAATAGTCGATAATGAACCAATACGCGGATTGCAATTGGATGTATATCATGATGCAGGTTCTGATCTTATCTACGGCGATGTTGGTGAAGTGCAAAAAGGAGAAAAACTGGAAATTGTTTACGATGAAGACGGCGAACTGATTACCAGTTCCAACGCCATGCAGCTTTTGAGCAATGAAGTTGATGACCATGTAAAAGTAATGGCATACAGTACAAACCTTGCCCGAACGGCTGGGGATAGTACAGAAGGCCATTTATTTACGATTGTCTATAAGGCCGCCAACGGTATAGAAAGTTTACCAGCGACCATTACTTTTTATTTGGATGATGTGAAACTACCCGGAACATCCATGGCCCCGGATCTATTGAATGTTTCTTGTAGTTACCCCGATGCTGATAATGCTGTTACATTCAACACATCAGAAATGGGTATTGATGATGAAATTATACCTACAGTTTTCAGCCTTGGCCAGAATTTCCCTAATCCCTTTAACCCTACCACGCAGATCGCCTTCGACCTACCAGAACAAGCTACGGCGAAATTGGTTGTGTATAATCTAATAGGACAGCAAGTAAATGTTCTTACAGATAGACACATGAACGCTGGTCATCACGTTTTTGATTGGAACGGACTGGACTCCGGAGGAAAATTAGTTGCATCCGGTGTGTATTTTTATGAGCTTCGAGCCGGTGATTTCGTAGCCAAGAAAAAGATGCTTTTGCTGCGCTAAATAGTTTAGACTTTAACTATATATGTATAAATTCCCCTGTCCTTGAGGTCAGGGGAATTTTTTTTATGAGTAAAAAATTCACATTAATAATAATACTGTTGGTTACCATATTATTTGGGCAAGATCAATACCGTTCTGTTCAAAATGCGCAGGATGACTGGCAAGATTACAGCACATTCCAGAAGCATGAATTACTTTCGTTCTGCGACTTTCTTATTACAGAGGGATTTTATGAACGGGCATTATTAAGTCTCTTCCAATATTTGTACCGTTATCCCGGAGATAGTTTAGAAACAGCAGTTTATTATTATATAGCTCAAAGCTATGAATTTTCTGAAAACTTTGATTTAGCTGAACTTTATTATACACGGACTCAAGAAATGTCCGACAGCACTGATATGGTCTTCCGAGCCGCAGAATACCGAAAAATGTATTTATTATTAAAGGCGGAAGATTATGATCAAATCTTGAAAAAAACGAAATTATCTAAAGATCCATATGATCTCACATTTCGTGGTTATGCTTTTTTCCATAAATTGAAATGGATCGAATCAAGGCAAGCATTCCTAGCAGCAGAAGAACAATTTGATCATAAATACTATTCCAAACGATTGGCTCCCATATTCAAAGCAATTGATGCTTCAGCGAATGTACCCTTGAGAAATAAATGGCTGTCTTTAGCAGCATCATTGGTTCCTGGTGGTGGACATGCCTATTTGGAACAATGGGAATCAGCAGGTGGAATGCTGGTATCCATGATGCTTATTTCATCGATGATCTCAAATACGACACTAACACAATCAGGAAAATTATCTTTTGACCAATCGAATCAACATGTTGTTCCATTATCAAATGGTATTAAAACTGAAAATAATTCTTTTACACAGCAACGGGGATATGCACTTTCTGGGAATATAAAGTTATCTACTGAAAATGCTAAAATTCTTATACCGCCAGCGATAGTTGGATTGGGGTTTTACATAGGAAGCATTTGGAAAACATGGACAGATGTAGATGAAGCTAACCGTGCTCGCGTGGAGCGATTTGTTGGTAGAGTAACTGATAAGATAGCAATTGATCGGTTTATGGACTTCCCGGAGCCAGAACTAATTACCCAATAAAAAGTTGTAATAAATACGATATAGTTATTGACACGGTATTACTTAAAGAATTAATTTTACAGGCTTTGCGCAGCTTGTGTAAAGCGCTTTTGTTTTTTGATAATTTGGTATGCGTGACTTGTCAGTGAATTTGAGAGATAAAACGATAGTACAGAATCAAACATACAATGGAGAGTTTGATCCTGGCTCAGGACGAACGCTGGCGGCGTGCTTAACACATGCAAGTCAAGGAGAAAGGTTCCTTCGGGAAACGAGTAAACTGGCGAACGGGTGAGTAACACGTAGGTAACCTGCCCTAGAGACTGGGATAACTCCGCGAAAGCGGTGCTAATACTGGATAATGCAGCGGGTCCTTCGGGACATTGTTGTTAAAACTGGCTTCGGCTAGTACTTTAGGATGGGCCTGCGCCCGATTAGCTTGTTGGTAGGGTAACGGCCTACCAAGGCGATGATCGGTAGCTGGTCTGAGAGGATGATCAGCCACACTGGGATTGAGATACGGCCCAGACTCCTACGGGAGGCAGCAGTGGGGAATTTTGCGCAATGGGCGAAAGCCTGACGCAGCAACGCCGCGTGACCGATGAAGCTTCTCGGAGTGTAAAGGTCTGTCGTGAGGGAAGAAAAATCCGGATGTAAATAATGTTCGGACGTGACGGTACCTCACAAGAAAGCACCGGCTAACTTAGTGCCAGCAGCCGCGGTAATACTAGGGGTGCTAGCGTTGTCCGGAATCACTGGGCGTAAAGGGTCCGTAGGCGTTTTGCTAAGTTGATTGTTAAATCCATCGGCTCAACCGATGATCTGCAATCAAAACTGGCAGAATAGAGTTCGAGAGAGGAAAGTGGAATTCCTGGTGTAGCGGTGACATGCGTAGATATCAGGAGGAACACCAATGGCGAAGGCAGCTTTCTGGCTCGATACTGACGCTGAGGGACGAAAGCGTGGGGAGCGAACAGGATTAGATACCCTGGTAGTCCACGCCGTAAACGATGAGTACTTGATGATGGAGGATTCGACCCCTTCGTTGTCGTAGCTAACGCGATAAGTACTCCGCCTGGGGACTACGACCGCAAGGTTGAAACTCAAAGGAATTGACGGGGACCCGCACAAGCGGTGGAACATGTGGTTTAATTCGATGCAACGCGAAGAACCTTACCTGGGCTTGACATGTAGGTGAAAGTTCTGTGAAAGCAGAACCCTCTGCGAGCTTGCTCAAAGACACCTTCACAGGTGGTGCATGGCTGTCGTCAGCTCGTGTCGTGAGATGTTGGGTTAAGTCCCGCAACGAGCGCAACCCCTTTCCTTAGTTGCCAGCACGTTATGGTGGGGACTCTAAGGATACCGCCTGGGACAACCAGGAGGAAGGTGGGGATGATGTCAAGTCAGTATGTCCCTTATGTCCAGGGCTACACACGTGTTACAATGGCAAGTACAATGGGTCGCCAACCCGCGAGGGGGAGCTAATCCCAAAAAACTTGCCTCAGTTCAGATTGGAGTCTGCAACTCGACTCTATGAAGGAGGAATCGCTAGTAATCGTGGATCAGCACGCCACGGTGAATACGTTCCCGGGTCTTGTACACACCGCCCGTCACGCCATGGAAGTCAGCAGTACCCAAAGCCGGTGGCCTAACCTTCGGGAGGGAGCCGTTTAAGGTAAGGCTGGTAACTGGGGCGAAGTCGTAACAAGGTAGCCGTACCGGAAGGTGCGGCTGGATCACCTCCTTTCTAAGGAGTAATTCTGACATTCGTGTCGGAATATGGTCGAACTCAAATTCGACGGTCACGCATACCCTTATTTTTTGGGCTTGTAGCTCAGTTGGTTAGAGCGCATCCCTGATAAGGATGAGGTCCGTGGTTCAAATCCACGTAAGCCCACTATAGAGTAATTGTCACAAATATTTGGGGCTATAGCTCAGTTGGGAGAGCGCCTGATTTGCATTCAGGAGGTCGTCGGTTCGATCCCGGCTAGCTCCACCAAAGATTTTTTAAAAAGAAGAATTTTGTTCCCAAGTGGAACACAATATGTTTTTTGACAATGTGGAAATTGACGTGGTAGCGTTTCTTAACGACACAACTTTGGTAAAGTTATTAAGGGCGTACGGGGAATGCCTAGGCACATGGAGCCGATGAAGGACGTGGTAAGCTGCGATAAGCCTCGGGAAGGAGCAAACATCCTTAGATCCGGGGATTTCCGAATGGGGCAACCCAAATCGAGTCATGTCGATTAACTCCTGTCTGAATATATAGGACAGGGTGAGACAACGAGGTGAACTGACACATCTAAGTAACCTCAGGAAGAGAAACCAAAAGGGATTTCCTCAGTAGCGGCGAGCGAACGGGAATGAGCCTAAACCGCCAACGTGCCAAGCTTACAGGCGTTGCGCTGGCGGGGTTGTGGGATCGATTCAGAGTCTGCTGTAACAGGCTCGGCAAGTCAAAAAATCTGATATTAATTGAATGGTCTGGAAAGTCCAACCGTAGAAGGTGATAGTCCTGTAAATGAAAATTGACGATCTTGCTGGAATCGACACCCGAGTAACACGGGACACGAGAAATCTTGTGTGAATCTGCCGGGACCATCCGGTAAGGCTAAATACTCCCATGTGACCGATAGTGAACTAGTACCGTGAGGGAAAGGTGAAAAGTACTCCTAACGGAGAGTGAAATAGAACCTGAAACCGTATGCCTACAAGCAGTCAGAGCTCCAGTTATCTTCGGATAGCGGAGTGATGGCGTGCCTTTTGCATAATGAGCCAGTGAGTTACTCGTATATTGCAAGGTTAAGACTAAAAGGTCGGAGCCGTAGCGAAAGCAAGTCTGAATAGGGCGTTGAGTAATATGCGGTAGACCCGAAACCGAGTGATCTAGCCATGGCCAGGATGAAGTCCCGGTAACACGGGATGGAGGTCCGAACCCACCAGCGTTGAAAAGCTGGGGGATGAGCTGTGGTTAGGGGTGAAAGGCCAATCAAACTCGGAGATATCTGGTTCTCGCCGAAATGCCTTTAGGGGCAGCGTCATGTTAGTATACCGGGGGTAGAGCACTGAATGGGCTAGGGGGCCTACAAGCTTACCGACCCCAATCAAACTCCGAATACCGGTATTATAATGCATGGCAGTGAGCTCATGGGGGATAAGCTTCATGAACAAAAGGGAAAGAACCCAGACCATCAGCTAAGGTCCCAAAGTCGATGCTAAGTGATAAAGGATGTCAAATCGCCCAGACAG
>Ga0208132_1001007_pt1 | contig 12633 bp, 12 predicted proteins | sample ETNtaG_16_FD_185785 | JGI IMG/M metagenome (GOLD analysis project Ga0208132, IMG submission 185785) | Marine microbial and viral communities from oxygen minimum zone, Eastern Pacific Ocean - ETNP201406SV199 (SPAdes) (version 2) | ecosystem: Environmental > Aquatic > Marine > Oceanic ... | reverse complement strand
ACAAATAATAGTTTATTTATAGCAACCTCTTCTTTTTCAGTAGAAGATAGCTATATTTTTAATTTATTAAAAAAAAAAAATATTTTTTTTAAAACAAATCCAATTAAAAAAAAATTAAATGAAAAAGAAATTTTAAAATATTCAAATAATTTTACCCACATAATTGCTGGCACTGAAAATTATAATCAAAAAGTATTAAATCATCTTCCAAATTTAAAATATATATTTAGGCTAGGTTCAGGTACAGATAATATCGATTTTAATACAATCAAAAAAAAAAAAATTAAATTTAATAAATCAAACATAACACCAGAAGTGGCAGTAGCAGAGTTAATTATTGGTTTTTCGATTTCAATTCTCAGAAATCTTAATGAACAAAATAATAATATGAAAAAAAAAATATGGAAAAAACAAATGGGCAATCTTTTACGTGGAAAAAAATTTGGGATAATAGGTTATGGCAAAGTTGGTAAGTATCTAACAAAGTTAGTAAAAGCCTTTGGTGCAGATTTGATCATAAATGATAAAAAAAAAATAAATAATATAAACCAAAAATCTCTAAATTATTTAATTTCTAATTCAGATATAATTTCATTAAATTTAAATTATAATAATAGAATTATTCTCACAAAGGAAAAATTAAAAAAATTAAAAAAAAATTGTATAATTATAAATACATCTAGAGCTGAATTAATTGATAATGAACATTTATATAAAATGTTAAAAAATAATAAAATTAGTGTAGCTGCTTTAGATGTATTTAATGATGAACCTTATTATGGAAAGTTTATTAAACTTAAAAATGTTCTATTGACTCCGCACATTGCTGGATATGCTAAAGAAATCAGACTTTCTATGGAGAGAGAAGCGATTAATATGATAGTTAAAAATTATGCAATTTGATCAAATAATTTTTGATTTTGATGGAGTTATTGTTGATAGTCATAGAGTAAAAAATAAAGCATTTTATCAATTATTTTTATCCCATGGAAAGAAAATAGCCAAAAGAGCTTTAAATTATCATTTAAAAAATGTTGGCAAATCAAGATTTATAAAATTTAGATTTATTATTAAAAATATTTTAAATGAAAGAGTTACAAAAAAAAAACTAAACTCATTCTCCTCAAAACTTAATTTAATGACTCTTGAAAAAATATACAAACTTAAAGTATCTTCTTGTCTTTTAAATTTTTTAAGAAAAGAAAATAAAAATTTAGAATTTTATATTAGCACTGGAACACCTCAAAAGGTTATAGAAAGAATTTTAAAAAAAAAAAAAATTTATAAATATTTTAAGAAAGTTTATGGTTCACCGATGAATAAAATTCAACATATAAAATTAATTAGAAGAAATAAAAAAAAAACCTTATTTATAGGAGATAGTTATGAGGATTTTAATAGTTGCAACAAAACAAACACAAATTTTATTTTGAAAGAGCACAAAGAAAATAAAAATGATTTTTTAAAAAAAAAAATATTAAAAATTAAAAATTTTAAAAACTTTGCCTCTATTTATAACTGTAAAACTATTTCCAACAGGAAAAGCTACCCGATCTTTTAAATTGTATTAATAAAATTCAACAAGACAGTCCATTTTGGATTGTCTTGTTGAATTTGAAATAAACTATTTTCCAGGTGCTTTATAATTAGCCGCAGCTGTTGCAGCAAGTTTTGCAGCACTATTAATATTTATAGGCTCCATTATAGATATGTTGGTTACTGCACCAGTTGCTTCGGTAGCAAGTTTTGCTGCCACCATACTTTCAAAGTTAGGTGCTTCTATGGAAACAATAAAATCGTAAGAACCTCTCACGATATCATAGCTTAATACTTTGCCCCCTACTGCACTAGCAACCGCACTAATTGCTGCGCCTCTATCACTATCCGGATCTGCAAGAAAACCTTGAAATGCTTTTGCAGTATAATTTCCCAAAAGATAAAATTTTGCCATTTGTATTTGCTCCTTTCTAAAATTAATTTTACTACAGATTAAGTATATTTGAAAAATAAATTTATTTAATAAAATCTTCTAGATAACTATAAGTGGGACCAAATTTTCCCAGGGAAGCAGTCGTGGCCCTACTGATGCGACCATCATCTTTGTTAATCAAATAGGGCAAAACATCAGATATAACACTATCACCAAATTCTTCACTAGATTCATTGGGTAATTCTGAAGGTAAATTATCAACGGCCATAACAGCAATACCTTTGCTACCCAAATCAATTTCTTTCATTGAATTGATATCAATTGAATAATAAGGATTTGCAATCGTTGTAGATCTTATGGTGGTTGGTACCGCTCCATTAATGTCGCAAGTAATATCGCCTATGATTTTTAGGTTTTTAAATTCATTAATTTGATTTGGATAAAAAAATTTTGGAAATTTTGGTTCCCAGTAATGACCGGTTACAAGCATATCTGTATCAAATAGATAATTTTTTACTTTTGACTTATATTCATGAGGGTTTGAAGTAAAATCTTGAACCGAATAATCTTTGCCATCATTCCGTTCAACATATTCTCTAGTCGAAACATTACAAAAAATTGCTTCGTTATGTTCTTTGTTTAAATAATCATTTATTGAAACCTGTTTAATATTCGCATGTTTTAAAACTTCCATGGAACCTTTAGCAACATTTCCTCTTCCTGTTTGTAATATTTTAAGCTTATTAAAATTTTGCTTACCGAGTAATTCTTTAATTTTTTCGTAGCTGTTGATTTCAAAAGCTCTTGGAAGTGATTTTTCTTTTTGTAATTTTAGATAAAGATTAAGGGTATTGTAGCAACCAACAATACCTGCAAACCTACCAAAACCAAGATATCGGTATCCCTTTCCCGATACCTCTCTTATATTTTCATAGTCAATCAAAGTAATATTTTTTTTTAAAATCTCTCTTAAAAGCTCTTTCTTATAAATAATAGCTTTGTCTTGTGTGACCCGGTTGATATAATTTCGAACTTTAGTTGTATGTGAAAAAAATAAATAAGTTTTGTTTTCAATAAGCGCTGATATATCCACTTCTTTCACTCCAAAAATGATATCTGCGTTACTTATGTCATCTGTTATCTCAGCACCTGCATTTAAATAATCTTCATCTCTAAAACATCTTTTTTTGGAGGTTTGCACCAATATACGTAAATTAGGAAATTTTTTAATTAATTTCTGTGTTTGATTGGGTGTAAGAGGAGTTCGATTTTCATCAATTCTCGCTTCTCTTATTATAGATATTGTATATTTTTTATTAACCATTAAATAGTTTATCTCTTTGAAAAAATTTAGAATTTAATAGGTCGCCCTACCACCGCTAATATCAAAAACTGCTCCCGTTGAAAATGAATTTTCCTCACTAGCTAGCCATGCAACCAGGGAGGCAAGTTCATCAACCTCCAAAAATCTATTTCTTGGAACTTTTGACAACATAAAATTTACATGTTCTTTTGTCATTTGATCTAGTATTCTTGTTTTAGCCCCTGCGGGTGTTACCACATTTACAGCTATATTTTTATCTGCAAGTTCCTTACCAAGAGACTTTGTTAATCCAATTACTCCAGCTTTTGATGAGCTATATGCACTTGCATTTGCATTACCTTCTTTTCCAGAAATTGATGCTATATTTACTATCCTTCCATAATTATTTTTTATCATATGTGGAACTACTGCTTTGCAGCAATAAAAAACTGCGTTGAGATTTACATTTATAACTTTTTGCCATTCATCGACAGGATAATTCCAGACACCTGCATTTAAACCTGTAATACCAGCATTGTTTATAAAAATATCAATATTTTTTTTATTAGCAATCAATTCAATACTTTTTGTAACTTCATTAAAATTTGTTATATCAACAATTTGAGTTGTAAATTTTTCATTTTTTATACTTTCTTGTGTTCTGTTAAGAGCAGATTTATCGATATCCCAGACAATTACTTCTGCTCCACAATCTAAAAATTTTTTTGCAATTGCAAGACCAAAACCTTGAGCGCCACCCGTAACAATTGCAATTCGATTTGATAAATTAAACTTAATCATTCTTAATTTTTTTTCTTTTTATTAATGGAAAAATCAAAGCAATGAAAGATAAAATAAAAAAAGTTAATGCAATTGGACGTGTAAAAAACATCAGCCAATTTCCTTCAAATATAACTAATGATTGTCTTAGTGTACCTTCAACTAGTTCTCCCAAAATTAATCCAATTATAACTGGAACTAATGAGAAACCATAACGTCTCATAAAAAAACCAATTACACCAAACAAAAGCATAATCCAAACATCAATCAATGATTGATTTAATGAATATGTTCCACAAACAGAAACAGCAAATATCATTGGCCACAATAATTTGTTGGAAACCAAAGTTATTCTTGCAAAAATTTTTGCTCCAAAAAATCCAAATACAAAAAACATGATGTTTGCAATTAACATTGAGCCAAAGATTCCATAAAGAAATTCTGGCTGCTCTCTAAATAAATCTGGTCCTGGTCTTACTCCATGAATTATCAAGCCTGTTAATATTACTGCTGTAGTTGCACTGCCTGGAATTCCTAAAGCCAAAGTTGGAACCATTGCACCGCCTGTTGCAGCATTATTTGCAGCTTCAGCACCTGCTATTCCTTCAATTGAACCTTTTCCAAATTCTTCTGGTTTTTTTGACCATCTTTTTGCTTCAGCATAACCAATTAAAGATGCAACTGTTCCACCTTCTGCTGGTAAAACACCAATAAAAGAACCTATGCCTGATGATCTTAAAATTGTTTTCCAAGTTAATTTATAATCATTTAAAGAAGGTAGTTTTACTGCTTTTAAAGCAACTCTTTTGAAAACTTGATCTAATAAAGTGGATTGAGTTAACATCTCGCTAATAGCAAATAATCCGACAACTACGGGTATAAAACCAATTCCTTCTGACAATTCATTAATTCCAAAAGTAAATCTATCAATTGAAGTCATAAAATCTTTTCCAATTGTTGAAATTAAAATTCCAAAAGCACCTGCAATTAAATTTTTTATAGGACTTCCATCGCCTATAGATGCAAGCATAGTCAAGCCAAATATAGCTAATGCAAAATATTCTGGTTGACCAAATTCATAGGCAAGTTGAGCTAATAATGGAGCAAAAAAAACAAGAACTACTACACTAAAAATACCTCCAATAGTGCTTGATACTGTTGCCATTCCTAATGCTCTACCTGCTTCACCTTTTTGAGCTAAAGGATAACCATCTAAACAAGTTGCTGCTGCTGCTGGTGTTCCAGGCGTATTAATTAGTATAGCTGTAATTGCTCCTCCATAAGTACCTGCACAATAAATTGATGTTAAAAGTACTATTGCGGAAAGTGGATCCAACGTCATTGTAAAAGGTAAAATTAACGCTCCACCAGTAGTAGGCCCTAGTCCTGGTAAAACACCAAGAATTAAACCAAATAAAGTTCCAAAAAATAAAACTATTAATAGTTTCGAGCTAAATAAAGGTGCCATCATTAAATATAAATTTTCCATGCTAGTTATAATAAATATTAGTAATTATTCCTGGTGGAAATCTTAAGCCCAAAATTGTTTCAAAAAATATAAATACAATGATAGGAAACAATATGCTTACTAATAGTAAGTATATAATTCTTCGCTCACCCCAAAAATATGAAACCAAAAATGATAAAACTGAGATAGCCAGGAGAAAATCTAGAGTCTTTGCAATAATAATAAATAAAATAAAATTATAAAAAGTTATAAAAAATTGTTTTGGTAACTTTTTTTCTTTTTTCCATGGAATCTTTAAAGATAAAAAATAAACAATTGAAGTTAGAAATATTATTAAAACTAGTAATGCCTTAGGAAATGTAGCTGGCTGTATTCCTCGATTTAAAATTGGAGGAACTATGTCAAATGTAAATGTAACAATTAATAAAATAGAAGAAATTATAATTATTATGAATGAAACTATAAAAGAATTAGTAAAAAAAAAGGGCAAACTATTTTTGTTTGCCCTTTTCTTATTTTGTACATTGTTCATTTAAAAAAATGTACAACGAATAGTTAATTAGTATAACCCAAAGCTTTAAGTTGAGCAGTCATTTCAGCAAGCATTACTTCCATTTGCTTACCCCACTCTTCAGCACCAACTACACTTGACTCATCAAGACCAATCTCTGTTAAGAAATTTTTATAGTAATTGTGACTCATTGCTTTTAGCATTCCAGCTTCTAACTCTTTTACTCTTTCAGCTGGAGCACCTTTTTTAGTTACAAATCCTCTGACAGTAGATAAAGAAACAGGTATTCCTAGCTCTGTAGCTGTTGGGCTGTCTCCTATTTTTGCCATTCTATTGTTTGCAAGAACTATTGAAACACAAAGTGTTCCTTCATTAATTTCAGTTAATGCTTCTCCTAAGTTTAAAACACCTACATCAATATCTCCTTTGACAAGGTTAGTCTTAATTGGAGCAACACCTTTGTAGGCAACAATTGTAGGATCTTTTAAATTACCTTTTTTTGTAAAAGCAATTGCACTTACATCATCAATTCCACCAGTATGAGTAGTTCCGTATTTAAGTGATTTTGATTTTGAAGTGCTGATAAATGTTTTAGCATCTTTAATATCTGCTTTACAATTAACAACGAATAATTGTGGATCATCGGTTCCTCTTGCTAACGGCTGCATATCACTTAATTTAACTTTTGTTTTACCTAGAGCCATTGAAACAGCATGTCCAGTAGTCCAAGTTAAAGTATGTTGTCCATCAGCTGGTAATGACATCATGTAGTCCATAGAAACGGCTCCACCACCACCTTTTTTATTTACCAATTGCATATCTTGTTTAAGAACTCTTCTAGCTCTTAAAAGCATCATTCTAGTTGTTACGTCAGTTCCTCCACCGAAACCAGCATGCGTTATTGCCTGGATAGCACCATCTGCTTTTGCAGATGTAGCCAATATTGGCAATGATACAACAAAAAATTCAGTTACCAAGAACACAGCTGCTAGTAAAACTTTAAATGTTTTTTTCATTATTTCCCTCTCTTATTTATTGATTTATATTTAATAATTTAACCATAATCTGTTAGAAACCGTAAGAAAAAAATGGCTAATAAAAAAAGAAATATTGCTATACTATTAGGAGATCCTTCAGGTATCGGTCCTGAATTAGTATCAAAATTACTCTCACAAAATGAATTAGACCAAGCAAATATAATTGTAATAGGGGAAAAAAATATTTTAGAAAATGGAAACAAGATTACAGGGAATTCTCATAATCTTAATTTTGTAGAAAAATTTGAAGAAATAAATTTTGAAAAAGGAAATAAATTTTTCCTAGATATTTCTAAAGGTAAAAACATAAATTATAAATTATCAGAGTGTTCGGCAGAGTCAGGAGAAACAGTTTTAAATGCTTTGAATTGCGCTTTAGATTTAACAAAATCAAATAAAATTCATGCAATAAATTTTGCACCATATAATAAAACAAGTATGAAATTGGCAGGAAGTAAATATGAAGATGAACTACACTTAATGGCAGATAAACTTGAAGTAAAAGATTATTTTTGTGAGTTTAATGTTGTTGATAATTTTTGGACTGCAAGAGTAACATCACATATGCCACTGAAAGATGTTCCAAATCATATTAAAAAAGAAAACATTTTAAAACCAATAAAATTAATTAACAAAACTATGAAATTAAGCGGAATTAAAAATCCAAGAATAGCTGTACAAGCTTTAAATCCACATGCTGAATTTGGTACAGAAGAAAAAGATGAAATTATACCTGCAATTGAAGAGGCAAAAAAAAATGGTATGAATGCCGATGGGCCATTGCCCTGTGATACTTCTTTCATTACTGCTTTCAAAAATAAAAATCATGATTGTATAGTTGGAATGTATCATGATGCATTACAATCTGGTCTTAAAGCTTTTGGTTTTGATCGTGGAGTTACTGTTCAAGGAGGTTTGCCAATACCAATAACAACTCCTGCTCATGGTACAGCGTTTGATATTGTCGGTAAAAATATTGCAAATATAAAGCCAACTATTGAATCATTTAAAATAGCACTAAAATTAAGTGAAAATTTATTATCATGACTAAAATAAAAGATATAAAAGCTACAATCTATAAATGGACTGGTCCGATTGTTCCGCCAGCTCAAAATTTCTGTACAAATCCTACTGATTTACTTCGTGAAAAAGGAGACAAAATGAAATCCTTTCGTTTCCACGAATGGTTAGTTTGTGAAGTAATAGCGGATGATGGAACTGTAGGTATAGGTAATGCAGCATTAGCGCCACAAGTTACCAAGAAAGCAATAGACTGTTATTTAAAAGATTTAGTAATAGAAGAAGACCCGTTTGATTATGAATATCTTTGGGAAAAAATGTATAGAAATACAATGGCATGGGGAAGGAAAGGAATAGGCATGATTGGAATATCGGCAATTGATCTTGGGATTTGGGACTTAATGGGCAAGATTAAAAAAAAACCTGTATTTAAGCTTATTGGAAATAGAACAAAAGAAAAAATTCCTGTTTATGCTTCAAAGCTTTATAGCCAACCTATAAACGAACTTCAAAAAGAGGCTGATACATATCTTAAAGAAGGTTTTAAAATGTTTAAAATGCGCTTTGGTTGGGGTCCTAAAGATGGGCTGGAAGGTGTAAAAAAAAATATTAATCTTGTAAATGCTGTAAGAGAAGTTATTGGTTACGATAATGATCTAATGCTTGAAGCTTATATGGGATGGAACTTAGAATATTCTAAAAGCATTATTCCTCAGTTAATTAAATTTAAACCAAAATGGTTGGAAGAACCTGTTATTCCTGATGATATTAGTGGTTACTCTGAACTAAACGCTATGGGTTCAATCCCCATAGCTGGAGGAGAACATGAATTTAATTTTTATGGATTTAAACATCTTTTGGAAATGAAAGCAGTGAGTTATATTCAATATGATGCAAATCGAGTTGGTGGAATAACTGCTGCACAAAAAATAAATATACTAGCTGAACAATATAATGTTCCAGTAGTTCCTCATGCTGGTCAAATGCACAATTATCATCTAACAATGGCAAACAATAACTGTCCATTTTCAGAATATTTTCCTGTTAACCAGGTAGAAATAGGAAACGAGTTATTTTATTATCTTTTTGAAGGAGAACCCAAACCAAAAAACGGCTTTATTGATTTAAATGATAACCTACCAGGTTTTGGTATTACAATAACTGATAAGTTTAAATCCAATTTTGATGTGATAAGCTAAAATTGTTTTGTAATGTATGTTTATCAATTATATTTTAATAGGTAGCCCTTCCACCACTTAAATCAAAAACAGCACCAGTAGAAAAAGAATTTTCTTCGCTTACCAACCAAGCTACAAGTGAAGCAAGCTCTTCCACTTTAGCAAATCGATTACGCGGTATTTTAGATAACATATAATCAATATGTTTTTTCGTCATTTGATCAAAAATTCTTGTTTTAGCAGCAGCGGGAGTAACACAATTTACTGCAATATTTTTCAAAGCAAGTTCTTTGCCTAAAGATTTAGTTAATCCAATAACTCCTGCTTTTGATGTACTATAAGCACTTGCGTTGGGATTTCCTTCTTTACCAGCTATTGATGCAATATTTACTATTCTTCCGTAGTTATTTTTTAACATAAAAGGAACTACAGCCTTGCAACAATAAAAAACTGCATTCAAATTTAAATCGATTACTTTATTCCATTCATCCAATGGGTATTCAACAACCGTTGTATTCATTCCTGCAATGCCAGCATTATTTATAAAAATATCTATTTTACCATGTTTGCTTTCAACATCATTTAAATTCTTTATTATTTCTTCAAAATTTTTTACATCAACATTTTGATAAAAGCATTTTTCCGAATTTATTTTTTTTAGTGCAATTTCTGCTGATTCTTTATCTATATCCCAAATTATAACTTTTGCACCAGATTGAATGAATCTTTCAGTTATAGCGAAACCAAAACCTTGGGCACCCCCTGTAACAACAGAAACTCTATTTTTTAAATCAAACTTGTTCATTAATTGATTTGCAATAAATAAAAATTAAATTTATCACTCGTAAAATTTTTTATTGAGTGTGGCCATATTTTTTTAATCTAATATCACCGGTTCTTGCGTGCGCTTCCATTCCCTCGGCCCTGCCAAGTCTGGCTGCGGTAGCTCCAACGATCTTGTTAGCTTCTTTGGTCATTCTTTGAAAAGTTAATGTTTTTATAAATTTTCCAACAAATAAACCTCCAGTATATCTACCTCCTCCTTTTGTCGGTAAAATATGATTTGTGCCAGAGCACTTATCTCCATAGGCTACTGTTGTTTCTTCTCCTAAAAATAAAGACCCATAGTTTTTTAATCTCTTCAACCACCAATCTAAATTTTCTGCATGAACTTCCAAATGTTCAGATGCATACTCGTCACTTATTGCAGCCATTTCTTCATTTGAATCACAAAGTATTACTTCGCCATAATCTCTCCATGCAGCTTCAGCACTTGTTCTTGGGAGTTCAGGCAATTCTTTAATCAATTCTGGTATTCTTTTCATCACATAGTCAGCTAAAGTCTTATCGGTTGTAAATAACCAGCCTGGAGAGTTGTAGCCATGCTCAGCTTGACCAACTATATCTGCTGCAACAATTTCTTTATCTGCAGATTTATCAGCAATAATAGCTATTTCAGTTGGACCAGCAAATTGGTCTATGCCAACCTTACCATAAACTATTCTTTTAGCTTCTGCTACGTACTGGTTGCCAGCACCAACCAAAAAATCGACCGGAGGATTTCCAAAACACCCGTACGTCATTGAACCTATTGCAGCTACACCACCTAAATTTAATATAATGTCAGCTCCACAAAGATTAGCTGCATAAATAATTCCAGGATGAGCTCCATTCTTATTCTTTGGTGGACTTGCGCAAATTATAGTTTTTACACCGGCAACCTTAGCTGGAGTTATGGCCATTGTTGCTGATGAAATATGAGCATAACGTCCTCCAGGTATATAACAACCTGCTGTATTAACTGGAATAAGTTTTTGGCCTGCAAATAATCCTTTTGAAAGTTCTACCTCAAATTCATTATTCATACTTTTGAGTTGATGCTCGGCAAACTTCTTAATTCTTTCATGAGCAAACTGAACGTCGTCTTTTGTTTTTTGGTCAACCTTTTTTTTTGCTTCTTCGATTTTTTCTTTTGATACAATAATTTCTCCTTCGTATTTATCAAATTTTTTTGTTATCTCTTTAATCCCCTCTTCTCTTCTTTTCTCAATATCGTTTAAAATATTTTGAACTGCTGCACGGGTTTTTGTATCGTCCGTTGATGGATATTTAATTGCTTTTTTTAAATACTTTATTGTCATGAGATAGATTATTTACCATAAATATATTCTGGAAGCCACATGACTAATTCTGGGAAGATTATTATAATTATCAATCTGATTATTTGAAGAATCATAAATTGCATCATTCCCATATAAATATCTTTTAAATCTCACTCAGGAACGACTCCTTTTAAGAAGTATGCTGATAATGCTACGGAAGGTGATAACCAGACGGTTTGGATATTAACGACAACTAAAATAGCAAACTAGGTTAAATTAAAACCTGGTGCTTCTATCAATGGCAAAATAATTGGAACTATGATAATAGCAAACAGTAAATTATGATAGATCAAATAATCATTTTTTTTGAAATTGTACTTATTGATTTGGTTTTAGCGGGTGACAATGCAATTATAATCGGGATGGTCGCGTCAAAATTCGATGTAAATATAAGAAAAAAAATAATATATTGGGGAATTGGATTTGCAATTATTTTAAGGATTGTACTTACTTTAGTTACTGCTTATTTACTTCAAATTAATGGTCTTAAAACTATTGGTGGATTACTTCTAATTTATGTTGCTTACAAACTTTACAAAGATGTGGTCAAAAATTATGAAGATGTAAAAAAACAAAAAATAAAAACTGAAAACTCTAATCTGTTTAAAGCAATTATGATGATAATAATTGCTGATTTCAGTATGAGCTTAGATAATATTCTTGGAGTCGCTGGAGTAGCAAAACAAAATTACGCCTTATTAGTTTTTGGTTTAATATTATCTATTTTTCTTATGGCTACATTTGCTAACATTATAGCTAAATGGATTAAAAAATATAAATGGATTGGTTGGTTAGGATTGTTAGCAATACTGGCTGTTGCTATAGAATTAATTTATAGTGATATAAACGTTTTTTTATAAATTTATTTATAACATGAACAAAAAATACCCAAGAGACATGGTTGGCTATGGTACAAAACTACCCAAGGTTAATTGGCCAAATAATGCAAAATTAGCTCTTCAAATAGTTTTAAACTATGAAGAAGGATCTGAAAACTGTGTTTTGCATGGAGATAAAACATCTGAAGTCTTTTTGTCTGAAATTATTGGAGCAGAACCTGTCAAAGGAAGACATATTAACATGGAATCTCTTTATGAATACGGATCCAGAAGAGGCTTTTGGCGTATTCATAAATTGTTTCAAGAAAAAAAAATTCCAATAACTATTTTTGGTGTTGGGATGGCTTTAGAAAAAAATTTAGAAATTTGTCAAGCAATTAAAGAATCTGACTATGAGGTTGCATC
>Ga0208132_1000994_pt1 | contig 12756 bp, 13 predicted proteins | sample ETNtaG_16_FD_185785 | JGI IMG/M metagenome (GOLD analysis project Ga0208132, IMG submission 185785) | Marine microbial and viral communities from oxygen minimum zone, Eastern Pacific Ocean - ETNP201406SV199 (SPAdes) (version 2) | ecosystem: Environmental > Aquatic > Marine > Oceanic ... | reverse complement strand
CCATGCCCTCCCGCCTCAAAGGTTCGACCATCGAGAAGACCTTCCGAAAAAATGGTTTCAATACCCGGCGTACATTTACCAAGGTAACAATGAGCAAGGGGTAGGGATTTCTTGAAAGCTCGGGCATCCATTTCAACCCCATCGGCTACGACCTTGTCGCCTTCGCCAACATAAGAAAGGCAGCGTCCACCGATAAATGGTGACCGTTCAAGGACGAGGACTTTCTTATCGCAATCCTGGCCTAATAAGCTTGCAGCAGTCATTCCAGCCACACCTGCGCCGATGACAATAATGTCATAATTCTCTGTCGTCATGTTTTCCCCTCCTTTCTTTATTGATTCCCACTCAATAGTAGTCTAATTTGAAACCCTTATAGATAGTAGGTTTTAGAGGTATTTTTTTACTTTGTAACTACTTTGTAACTACTTTGTAACTCCATTTAACGTTCACTTTGTAAAAGAATTTCTTTGGGTAAAATAAATGCTCCTCTTTCAAGATGCCACACTCTTGATACTTCATTAACTGATAGATCATCATAAAGATGAGGAAATAAACCACTTCTTTCTCCTTTTGGAATAGGATCTTCAAAAATAAGTGAATCTTTAATCTCTTCTTGATTAAGTTGAAGTAGGACTAATTTTTCATGTTCTGTGAAAAAAAGAGAAAAAGTTAAAGCAAGTTGACTAGAGTTTGAAAGATGAACAAAACCATCTTTTTTATCTAGTTCTGTGACAATAAAACCAGTTTTGGATGCATCTTCCCACTGCTCGATTGTCAATATTTTATAGATATCATTCACCATTCTAAACTCTCCTCCCAAATTAGAATCTTCTCCTATCGCTGAAAAGGGAAGTAGAAAAACTAGACTGAATAATATTTGTATTGATATTCTTTTTCTCATCATTCCCACTCAGTAATTACCTTATCTAGAACCCCAGTAAAATCAATGGTTTCAAGGCATGTTATTATTATTGTGTAACTTTTAAACATAAAAGGACTCGTTTTCTTATTCATTTTATTCCCACTTTTCTTTTTTATATTTTTCCAACAATTCTTTTGAGTTCTCTTAAATGACTCTTGAAAGCTTTTCTTCCTAAAGACGTCAATGATAGCCAAGTGCGTTGACGAGTAAATTCTGTCTTTTTTATTAGTCGAATGTAATTTGCATCTTCCAATACCTTTAAATGTTTGGATAGTACTGAATCACTTACATCGAGTTGTTCTTTAATAATCTTAAACTCCAACTCTTTTGTAGTTTCCAACAAAGCACATATTTGTAAGCGATTAGGTGCATGGATAACGGTGTCGAATGCTGCCTTAGTCATGATTTTTATCCATTGTTATGTACTCACCAGTGGGGTATTTGTATAACAAATAAGCAAGATAACCACCTGCAATCAATGCAGCTATGTGGGGAGCGAATTCAAATCCTAACAATCGAACTTGTCTACCTGCGATAAGAATTACCGTGAAAATAACAACTTGTACTAATTCAAATCTAACCCTTTCTTTTGTCCTAGCTAAAAAACTTAGCTTTATTCCCAAAAGACGAAAAGTGTATACATATAAACCTGTAAAAATTAGTAAGCCAGCTACACCTATGTACATGCCCAATGCCCACATGTTTTCATGTTCTGTCATCCCCCAACTAAAGACGATAAGGGAGTAACTTAAGCTTATTAGTGTTATTAGTAATAGCGGTATTCTGAATGACTTGATAGCATCACGTTTGGTTAAATCTACTGATTTTAATGTCGCTGCCGCCTCTTCTTTGCTTATAGTTTCTTTTTCATTATTCATAGTTTCTATCCCAACAATCCATATTTAAAAAAATTATAATACGCTTAACTTTCCATATTGGCAAGTTATAGTTTTCTATATTGGCAAGTTATAGTTTTCCATATTGGAAAGTTTTAAGGATTTTATATTAAGAAAAATACCTTTAGCCAACATAATATCATCTTGATAAAATACCCCATTATTATTACCCATAAGATCTAGCCTTTAAAATCATGCTACAAATATCTGATGATCTTAAAAATTTTTTAAATAATGAAGTCCTTGATGGTCTTGATATGAGCTCTGAATATTTTTGGTCTTCTTTTGAGGAAATTCTTAAAGAATTTGTTCCAAGAAATAAAAAATTATTGGAAAAAAGAGAAATATTTCAGTCTCAAATTGATGAGTGGCATATAGAAAGAAAAGGGGAAACTCATAACCATGCTGAATACAAAGATTTTTTAACAGAAATTGATTATTTAGTTGAAGATGAAGGAGATTTTCATATATCAACAGCGAATGTTGATCCTGAAATCAAAACAATAGCAGGTCCTCAACTAGTCGTGCCAGTCATGAATGCAAGATTTGCTCTGAATGCAACTAATGCAAGATGGGGAAGTTTATACGATGCACTCTATGGAACTGATATTATTTCAGAAGATGATGGTGCAACTAAAGCTGGCGCTTATAATCCAGTCAGAGGAGATAAAGTTATTGCGTTTGCTAAGAAATTTTTAGATACAACAATTCCTTTATCATCTGGATCTTTTGTTGACGTCAAAGATTTCATATTTGAAGATCACAGCCTATCAATGTTATTAGATGATGGTTCTAAAACACAACTGGCACAACCCAATCAATATGTTGGTTATATTAATAATAGCCAAGATGCTTTCGGTCTATTGTTTGGAAACAATAACCTGCATTTTGAAATCCAAATAGATATAAATCATCCAGTTGGCCAGGTGGATAGGGCAGGCGTTAAAGATATTTTAATTGAATCGGCCGTAACTACTATTCAAGATTGTGAAGACTCTGTTGCAGCTGTAGACGGACCTGATAAAACAGCTGTGTATAGAAATTGGTTGGGCTTGATGAAGGGAAATCTAACGGCAACCTTTGAAAAAAACGGGGAGGTTATGACAAGAGTGCTTAATCAAGACAGAACTTACCAATCTATTGATGGCACATCATTTACCTTACCTGGCCGAAGCTTAATGCTAGTTAGAAACGTAGGTCATTTAATGACCAATCCTGCTGTTCTTGATACAAATGGTGATGAAGTACCTGAAGGCATTCTTGATGCAATGTTTACAATTTGTATTGCCAAGCATGATCTAATTGGAAATAGCACTTATAAAAACTCAAAAACTGGAAGTATATATATTGTTAAACCTAAAATGCATGGTCCTGAAGAAGTTCAATTTACTTGCGATCTCTTTCAAGCTATTGAAAAGGTTTTGTCTTTAGAACCTCTAACGGTAAAAGTTGGAATCATGGATGAAGAAAGAAGAACCACCGTTAATTTAAAGGAATGTATTAGAGCTGCAAAAGATAGAGTTATCTTTATTAATACTGGTTTCCTTGACAGAACAGGGGATGAAATACATACCAGTATGGAGATGGGTCCAATGGTACGAAAAGAAGAAATCAAGCAGCAAAAATGGATTTCAGCATATGAGAATTGGAACGTTGATTGCGGATTAGAGACAGGATTTAAAGACAGGGCACAAATTGGAAAGGGTATGTGGCCAATGCCCGATGAGATGTTGGGTATGTATAACACAAAAGCCATACACCCTAAAGCAGGAGCTAATTGTGCTTGGGTGCCCTCACCAACTGCGGCATCTCTACACGCAATTCATTATCATCAAATTCTTGTTAGCGACCAACAAACCAAGTTAGCTAAAAGAGCTAAAGCAAGTATAGATGATATTTTAACCATGCCTGTTCTTGAAGATTCAGGGAGTTTGTCTACTGAAGAAATTCAAGCAGAGCTTGATAATAATGCCCAAGGCATTTTGGGCTATGTTGTTCGATGGATCAATCATGGTGTTGGTTGTTCTAAGGTTCCAGATATAAACAATGTTGGTCTCATGGAAGATAGAGCTACCTGTCGGATATCTTCACAACATATTTCAAATTGGTTATATCACGGTTTGTGTTCCAAGGGCCAGGTTATAGAAACAATGAAGCGAATGGCTATCATTGTGGACGAACAAAATGCTCAGGATGCTAATTATATTAATATGGCTCCAGACTTTGCTAGTATTGCCTTTTCTGCTGCCTGCGATCTTGCAATAGAGGGAAGAAATCAACCAAATGGTTATACCGAACCCATACTTCACGCTAAACGGCTTGATTATAAAGCTTAAATGTAACCTTACAGTGGTTAGCAGTTGAAGACAGGTATATTCTATTCGCCAGTGAGCAATTGTTTCTATTATTGGTGGGTACTTATTTTGCAATTAAAGGAAATGATAGGCAATAATCATCTAACAAACCAGTCAAATATTACAAATTGTTGATAGTGGATGGCCTGTGGGGAAAGCTTTTCATAAGCCCTCTACGATTACAAAATCTCTTTCAGAAGAAGATGCAATAATATTATATGCTTCCTGATATTCCTGACTCTGATAGGTTTCTTTGGCGAGTTCTAGGCTTGGAAATTCTACCATGACGGTTCTTTCATAACGGCCATTTTCCATTTGTAGTTGTTTTCCGCCTCTGACCAGAAATTTACCACCATTATCTGCCACTATCTTAGTAGCTAAAGACGCATAATTTTCAAATGCATCTTGATCGTTGTATTGGCATCTAACTATCCAATAACCTTTCATAGGGCCAAACCTCTAAACCGTGAATTGCGTTTCTAATATCCATGACAATTGGCAATGTTTTTTTCACCGTTATTCATCCTTATATTGTAATAGAAAATTGAAGATAGCGAATACCCATAAATGAACTTATTTCTATGCTAAGGTGTTGCTCATGAATAGATTCTTGATCAGCTTTGTTTCCATCTATCTTCTCGTTTTTGTAAGCAGTCTAAATGGCCAAGAGGCTTTATCTAGAATACATTGTGGCAAAATTCTTGATGTTAAGAATGGTTTGGTGCGAAACAATGTAATGATTGGCATTGGTCAAGGTTCTGGAAAAATAAAGTCCCTCGAATTTAATCACTCTAAGACAGATTATGATGATATAGACACACTTAACCTATCAAACTATTTTTGCCTACCAGGTCTGATCGATATGCACACCCATATATCGGAAGACCATTATAGACCATTGGTTGACTACCTAACTATGACGCAGCAGGAACAGATCGCTATTGGAAGAGGCCTTGTGAAAAAGACATTACTAGCCGGATTCACTTCAGTTCGCGATTTGGGAGTCTATATTGCTTGGACTGATAAATTATTACGAGATGAGATCAACGCCGGATTAACTGATGGTCCAAGAATGCAAATCTCGGGTTTCTACTTGACCATTCCAGGTGGCGGTGGTGATATCGATGTTCCTGGTTATACAGGCAACGTTCCAGCTCACATTCGACAAGGTGTAACACAGGGAGTGGAAAATTTTAGGAACAGAGCGGAAACAGCTGTCGATGGAGGGGCAGATGTGTTGAAGATGATCGCATCTGGTGCTGTGTTAGCTTTTGGTAGTCTTCCTGGCAGTCCAGAAATGACTCCTGAAGAGATTGCAGCGGTCGTTGCAGTGGGTCACAAAGCAGGTATTAAGGTGACTGCCCACGCTCATGGAGCTCAGTCTGTCAAAGAAGCCATTTTGGCTGGTGTTGATTCAATTGAACATGCATCACTCATAGACGATGAAGGCATCCAACTGGCGAAAGAACATAATGTCGCCTTGTCGATGGATATTTACAACGGTGACTACATTAATATCGCTGGTAAGGAGGAGAACTGGCCTGAAGAATTTTTAAGAAAAAACAGAGAAACAACAGCAGAACAAAGAAATGGTTTTACCAAAGCACATCGGGCAGGAGTAAGAATCGTTTATGGAACCGATGCTGGAGTGTATCCACACGGTGATAATGCCAAACAATTTGTTTACATGGTCAGACAAGGCATGACCTCAATTGAGGCTATCCAAGCAGCGACCATACATGCAGCGGATGTGATGGGTTGGGGTAATCAAGTTGGCCAAATAAATCCAGGGTTTTTTGCAGATATCATCGCTCTGCGAGATAATCCAATCAGCAATATTCAAGCTTTGGAGAATATTGATGTTGTCATTAAAGGAGGACAGCTTTATAAACTAGATGGCAAAACTTTTTAATCACCCAACTATGAACATGATACATAAGAAATTGCTTTCCATATTATTGCTATTGGTTTGCTCATTGGGTGCAATGGCTGAGACTGAAATACAAGTCCCTGAGGTTGCACTGACAGGAATTCCTTTTGATATTTCAATAGCAGATGCCTCAAATGCCAATCTCTGCAATTATTCGATAGAAATTAATAAGCTTGCCTATCAACCCGATGATTGCATGGATTCCAATAGTGTTAACTTCAGCAATATTGTCATAGAAGAAAAGGGCTCATACTCTATTAGTATCGTGGTCGATGAGTCAGAGATAGCTACAAAGGAAATCAACGTTTTATGGGGATGGTTATCTGTTTTACCCCCATTATTTACCATTCTGATGGCTCTCATCTCCAAGAGCGTGATTCCATCTTTGTTTTTAGGGATATGGATTGGATCGTTCTCTATCCTTGGTCTTAATATCACCGTGTTGGGACAAAGTTTTCTCGATATTATCGCAAGGTACATCAAGAACTCACTGGCAAACCCAGATCATGCAGCGATAATAATTTTCACTTTGATGATTGGAGGACTGGTCGGAATCATATCAAAGAATGGGGGCATGCTTGGAGTTGTCAATTCCCTAACGCGGTTTACCACCAATGCAAAACGTGGTCAATTAATAACTTCTTTTCTGGGCATAGCTATATTTTTTGATGATTATGCCAATACCTTAGTTGTTGGCAATACCATGAGAAAAATAACCGACAAACTTAAGATTTCCAGAGCGAAATTAGCGTTCTTAGTTGATTCTACAGCAGCACCGATCGCATGCATTGCCTTGATTACAACTTGGGTTGGGTATCAGTTAGGGATGATTGATGCATCCATCGGGCAGATTAATGAAATCAATGAATCTGCTTATTACATTTATTTAAATTCAATTCTATATAGTTTTTATCCCGTTTTTATGTTGGCCTTTGTATTAACCATTGCGGGCTCTGGTAGAGATTTTGCAGCAATGCACAAATATGAAATAGCAGCAAGGGCAGGGGAAGATTATTCCCTCCAAGGAGCTGAGATGGGCTATACCAATGAATCTGAATCCAAGCAACTTGAGCCAAAAGAGCCAATGAGGGCAAAAGCTTATAATGCGATTATCCCAATTCTTATATTCATCGGAAGTGTTATTGTTGGATTATTTATGACCGGGGAAGGCAACTCTGTCATGGAGATTATTGGTTCTGCCGATGCCTATCAAGCTCTTATGTGGGGATCCTTGATCGCAGTGATGTTTGCAGTCTTATTAACCCTTGTCCAGGGTATTATGTCCCTAGAAGAGACCGTACAGTCCTGGTACGGGGGAATTAAATTCACGATCTTTGCAATCATTATTCTGATCATGGCTTGGTCTCTTGGTGAGACAACTGAGATACTGCAGACTGCAAAGTATTTGGTCTCCATTCTTGGCGCATTTTTACCTGTAGCATTTATACCAACTATAGTATTTATACTCTCGGCAGCCACAGCCTTTGCTACAGGGACCAGTTGGGGGACTATGGGAATATTTTATCCCATTGTGGTGCCTTTGGTTTGGCAAGTCTTATTAATGAATGGGCTGGCAGATCCTGATCATATGTTTATTCTATATTCATCAGTTGCATGTGTTCTCAGTGGAGCTGTTTGGGGTGATCATTGTTCTCCTATTTCAGATACCACTATCTTGTCATCGATGGCTTCAGGTTGTAGTCACATAGATCACGTTACAACCCAATTACCTTATGCTATAACCGTTGCCTCAATTGCTTTATTGATTGGCACAATTCCAACCGGATTCGGCATCTCACCTTGGATCATGATTCTAATAGGTCTTTCAACTGTGGTCGCAACAGTTTTCATCTTGGGTAAGAAGATTGATTAGATGAAGCTATCACTTGAAGCAGAAAACAAGACTTTTGGTGGTCACTATCAAGTGCATTCTCACTGGGGTGAATCCACCAACTGTAACATGGTGTTCTCAATTTTTTTGCCTCCACAGTCAGAAGTTAAGAAATTACCGGTCCTGATTTGGTTATCTGGACTGACGTGTACGGAGGAAAACTTTCGTATCAAAGCTGGAGTTCAGCGTTACGCTACTGAGGCAGGTATCATTGTGGTGTCTCCTGATACTAGTCCAAGGGGTGAGGGGGTGCCAGATGATCCCGATTATGGCTTCGGCCAGGGTGCGAGTTTTTATCTGGATGCCACCCAAGAACCTTGGTCTGAGCATTTCAATATGTATAGCTACATCCTTAAAGATCTCCTTTCCATTCTAGAGTCTAATTTTCCAACCGATATGAAAAGAGTAGGTATTTTTGGCCACTCAATGGGCGGTCATGGTGCCTTAACCATTGCCTTTAAAAACCCTGAGCTATTTAAATCTGTTTCAGCTTTTTCCCCAATTTGTGCTCCCACAAAAGCGCCTTGGGGTGAAAATGCCTTCACTCGATACTTAGGCGAGGATACCAGTCTTTGGCAAGATTATGATGCCTGTGATTTAGTTCGTACAAAAGGTTGGTCAAGCGATATTTTGGTCGATCAGGGCGATGATGATGAATATCTGACTGACTACTTGAAACCAGATCTTCTGGAGCAAGCTTGCGAGGAGAAAAAGGAATTTCGATCAAGCTAAGAAGACATGCAGGCTATGATCACAGTTACTTTTTTGTTTCAACTTTTATAGGTGATCACATTTTGTGGCATTCAGAACGCTTGTGAGGGGATTGTCTGATTTACGACTGGGTTGTTTGTCTTCTCCGTTTTGGATTTTGAGAGATAGTTCTTTCGGGAAGATTTACAATTTTTGACAGTTCCCTGAATTCATCAATATTATGTGGAATAGCCATTGCGTGAACAAAATACTCTTGAAATTTTGCTTCAGTCGCTGTTTCAATTTTTTCTATTTTTCTTATTTCCTTTTCAATTTCATCCCGGCTAACTGTGTCCAAGAGCGCCATTCTTGCACCCGTGCTGGCCGCATTACCAGCCGAAGTCACCATATCTATTTTGCAGTCTGGAATCATTCCTAGAACCATTGCATATTTAACATCAATGTGGCTACCAAAAGCACCTGCAAGCCTTATTTTATCGACCTTTTCAACACCCAAATTATCCATCAGAAGTTTTGCTCCTGCATACAAAGCTGCCTTTGCAAGCTGGATTGCTCGAATATCATTTTGAGTGATTAATACCTCAGGTGTCCCACGATGCAAAAAATAGGAAAACGTTCTTCCTTGTTGAATTAATCGATCAGTTTTAGTTACTAATGATTCATTCATCAGGCCATCTTGGCTGATAATTCCGGCAAGATACATTCCCGCTACTGCTTCAATGATTCCTGAGCCACAAATGCCAGTGATCCCTATTTTTTGAATGCTGTCTTCAAACTCGCTTTCATCAGACCAATAGTCTGAGCCAATGACTTTAAATCTAGGTTCAAAGTTTTCAGGATTGATTCTGACTCTCTCAATGGCACCCGGAGCTGCACGCTGACCTGAATTGATCTGGGCACCCTCAAAGGCGGGTCCAGTTGGACTGGAAGCGGCCAATAATTTATTTTCATTGCCAATGATAATTTCGGCATTAGTGCCCACATCGACAATGAGATTAACCTCTTCTTGGTTGTATGGTTTTTCAGTTAATAGAACAGCAGCTGCATCAGCTCCAACATGACCGGCTAGACATGGCAAGACATAGACTTCGGCATGCTGGTTAATATCTATACCAAGATCTGCAGCTCGCAGATGCAATGCTTTTTCTGTGGCCAATTTAAAAGGCAATAGGCCTAAGGGTATAGGATCAAATCCAAGAAAAAGGTGGTGCATGACCGGGTTGCCTACGATGGTTAGTTCTAGAACCTGTTGGAGATTAATTTCAGTTTCATCACATGCTTTTTGAATGAGTCCATTGATTGCAGTTCTAGCTGCTTGAGTTAATTTCTCTTGCGATCCAGGGTTTTGCATACAGTAAGAAAGTCTGCTCATTAGATCTTCACCAAATCTTATCTGTGGATTCATAGATCCTTGGTTAGATTCAATGGACCCATCGGATAAATTACATAAATTTATCGCAATCGTTGTTGAGCCTATATCAATTGCAGCTCCGTAACAGCTTTCTATAAAACCGGGGAAGATTGCTATCAGATTCTGTTTATTTCTGACTGCAACTGTACATGTTCCTTGGCCTTCTTTTAAGATCGCTAGAATTTGTTTCCAATCTTCAACTATAAAATTTAGATTTGTCAGTGACCACTGATCCTCCAGTGCTGTCTTAATTTGATTGAGCAGATTGGCTCTTTTAGTGGAAATAGCTTCTGCTAATTCTATGTAATATAAATGGACGGATGGGTTGATGGTAATTTCTGTAGCTTCAAATTCTTTTCTGACAAGCTGCTGATGCAGTTGGCTTTCAGGTGGCACATCTACCACAATATCTCCTAGGATCTTTGACTGACAACCTAACCTTCTATTGGCCTTCAACGATTTCCGCTTGGCATATTTTTTTTCAGCTTCAGTGATTGATGAAAGATTTTCTAGCTTTGATGAAATGCGATGTTTTGCGTGTTCTCCCTCAGATAATTCTATTTGACAGCGCCCACAAATAGCTCTTCCTCCACAAACAGAGTCTAAGTCCACCCCCAGTATTCTTGCAGCATCAAGGATTTTTGTGCCTTCAGGGAAGCATCCATTTTTTCCGGAAGGTACAAATGCAATTTTGTACTCATTATTCTTTGAGTTAGGCATGAAAAATTTTTAGGATCTCTTTCTTCTGCGTCTGGATTGCTTTTCTCTGGGTTCGCGGTAATTATTGATCCATTCAGCACATTCTGGATCATGCCCCATAACGACATTCGCCCCCCTTATTGATTGCATGATTTCTTTATCTAATGGGTTAGTAATAGCACAAGGCATTCCTGAACTGATTGCCATTGCTATGAATGCGGCATTTAAACCATGACGATTAGGTAGACCAAAACTTAAATTCGAAGCACCACATGTGGTGTTTACCTTTAAATCTTCTCTGAGTCTTTTGACTAGTTCTAAAACTTGTCTGCCTGCCTGATTCAGTGCTCCAATTGGCATCACTAATGGATCTATGATCACGTCTTCTTTGGGTATGCCGTGATCGCTCGCACGTTCGACTATTTTTTTAGCAACCTCAAAACGGACATTAATATCTTCTGAGATGCCTGTGTCATCATTGGATATACCAATTACAGCAGCACCATACTGCTTGACTAAGGGCAATACTCTTTCTAGTCGCTCCTCTTCTCCCGTGACAGAATTCAGCAGCGCTTTACCTTCATATGCCTCAAGTCCTGCTGCTAACGCATCTACAATTGAGGAATCAATACACAGTGGGACATCCGTTACACTTTGAATCAATTTAATTGATTCTGCGAGAATCATGGGCTCATCTGCTAATGGAATTCCGGCATTAACATCAAGCATCTGAGCACCTGCTGCTATTTGTGCAATAGCATCAGTTTTGACCCTTTCTAAATTGCCTGATTTCATTTCCTCAGCAAGTAACTTTCTCCCGGTAGGATTGATACGTTCACCAATGACGACAAAAGGCTGATCAGAGCCTATTCTGATTTCTTTGGTTTTAGAACTTAAGACTGTTTCTGTTGTAGACATGGTTTTATTTTGGCTTTATTCCACTAGATTTGATGGTTTTTTCAAGAATATCATCAGGAAATTCATTTTCAAGTTGACTGACAAGTATTTCTATTAATTCTTCTGGATCCCCATCAAGACGCTGTGTTTCTCTTCTCCATTCTTGCATATAAGCCTCACTGGAGCCTTTTCCTGCCCGCATGGCGGCTCTGTCTATAGCAATTGCAAATTTTGGATCCAGTTGTTTTTTATATTTTTCTCTACCGACTTTATATATTACATGTGACGGTATATCTCTCCAAAAAAATGTAGTCATTTTAGCCATCAATGCTTAACTCCGACCGATTCTTCAATGTGTTTTTTAAAATTTTCCAAACCCGTATAGTGTGTCGAGTGCTCAAGTTCTAGGAATTCAGCACATTGTCTAGACTTTTCAATCAATTTTTCAGACCTTGATTGGGCAAGATAGACTACTTTTTTATAGTTGCCAAAATATTCCTCCTTTAACTCTGGGTGTTTATCCAATCCAAGACCTTGAATGACAAGACGCTTAAAATGTTTGACCAGAAAATCTGTTAAGTAAAAAGTTCCCATTTCATTGGTATATAGTGATTTGAATATCTCTGAGCCACTAAAAAATTCGTAACAGTGTGCCCCAGGTAAGCGTTCAATATTATAAGGTTCCAACAAAGCATCTAGCAGTCCTCCTGTACCGCAATCCGCATAGGCTATAAATACCTCATCATAATCACCGCTTATCGAGTCCAGTTTCTCTTTAACTTTTCCGGGTATCAGTTTTGGAGTGTTGTGTAATTTCGCGTCTAGGCACTGTATTGTTATGTGTTCCCATTTATTCAACTTTTTTATTAGGTTCAGCTCATAGGAGAGTGCACCACAAGCGATGATGAGATTATTCTTTACTTTCATCGCCTCGGTACCATTTTTGAATACTGTCCACTCTAATGTCTTCCCAAGATTTTTTATCCAATCTAAACACCAGAATAGTGTCATTTTCTGGATTTTGTTTCATTGCATTATGACTGTC
>Ga0208132_1000991_pt1 | contig 12788 bp, 8 predicted proteins | sample ETNtaG_16_FD_185785 | JGI IMG/M metagenome (GOLD analysis project Ga0208132, IMG submission 185785) | Marine microbial and viral communities from oxygen minimum zone, Eastern Pacific Ocean - ETNP201406SV199 (SPAdes) (version 2) | ecosystem: Environmental > Aquatic > Marine > Oceanic ... | reverse complement strand
TTCACCGTCAACCCCAGAACCGAGTCATAGGTCTGCTCAACCTGCGCAACCTGGTTGGCCGTCGGCCACTCCAGGAAATACGCCACGTTGAGCTCATCAAGACCACCCGTGTCAACCGTTACAGCCGACTGCGGGTTGGCGGCACCAAAGCCGCCACCAGTGGTCGCCGCGAGGTACGAGGTGTCCACCACGGCGTCGTAGGAGTCCAGCGCAGTGTCGATCTCGCCCTGGGCGACGAAGAAGTCCATCTGCTCCTTCATGGCCGCCTGAACGGTTCCACCCAGCCACGCATCTGACAACTGCGAATCACGATCCAGGAACGTGAACGCATCCAGCAGCGAGTTCGAACCTGCCACGTCCATGCCGGCAGCGTCGGCGATCGTGGCCTCGAGAGACCCGCGATCGGATGCATAGGCGGCGTTGGCGTCCTCGGTGACCTGCAGGAACCCGGTTACGACATCGCCATGCTCGTCAGCGAAGCCGCGAGGAGCCGAGATGATGTCGAACACGCGGATGCCAAGGGCCTCCTGCTCCGAACCGGTCATAACCAGGTTGCCGCCCGCAGCCAGCATCATGTTGATCGCACCACCAAACGCACACGCCATAGCGACGTCACCGTTTTCGAACGCGGCAACCGCAGCCGGACCACCCTCCGACGGGATCAACGACACGTCGCCGAGATCCACGCCCAGGTGCTCGAGCATCTTGAGCAACTTGAAATGCGTCACGTTGCCGATCGGCGTGTAGATGTTCTGACCCGCCAACGACGACGCAGCATTGTCCTGCGACACGTCGTAATCCGGATGCGCAACACAGTTGTCGGCATCGGCATACGACACCGCAACACCCACGATCACATGATCAGCACCGCTGGTCACATAGTTCGCGAACGGCGTCAGACCCTGCGAATACGAAATGTCGATATCGCCCGACTCCATCGCCAACGCCATGTCGTTACCCGAAGAGAACGGCAACCAGTTCACCGTCAACCCCAGAACCGAGTCATAGGTCTGCTCAACCTGCGCAACCTGGTTGGCCGTCGGCCACTCCAGGAAATACGCCACGTTGAGCTCATCAAGACCACCCGTGTCAACCGTTACAGCCGTGGTCGTCGGCGCAGCCGTGGTCGTCGCAGCCGTCGTTTCAGGCGACGAGTCCCCCCCACTGCCACAGGCGGCGGCCACGAGGCCGAACGCCATCAGGAAGGCCATGATCCTTCGCCAGTTCTTCATGTGTTGCTCCTTTGGTTCCCTCTCTAGGACCATGTCGGATCGGTCTTCTGTGGTCAGAAGCCCGATCACGGCACGGCATGTCGGTGGTCGATCCCGTTCGGCGAACGAAGCACCCGGCGATGGACAACCGTCCACTGCCACCTGGCGCCTCGGCCTCTTTCGTTCGGTCCGTTCCCCTCCTTCGTGCTCCGTTCGGAGCGCGATCAGTCATTCTCGTCCAGCCAGGAGCGCGTGCGCTCCAGCACCCGGTCGGTCCGGGTCATCAGGTCCTCGACCACCGTTCCGTCGGCAATCAGCGGCGGTGAGATGGTCAGGCCCGTATAGCCACGGTCGTCAGGTCGAACCGTCATGTGCTGCTCACGTACGAAGCCACCCAGAACGCCACCCCGCAGGCCCGCCTCCTGCGAAGAGCTCAACTCACGACCCGATGCACGATCGGCACAGAGGTCGATGGCGTAGAAGAAGCCGGTGCCCCGCACCTCTTTCACACACGGATGGGCGTCGACCAGCTTGGCAAGCGATTCCGCCATGCCGACCTCGTTGTCACGCACGTGGCCCATGAGGCCCTCGTCGCGCATGGCGGACATGTTGGCGACAGCAACGGCGGTGGCGACGGGGTGACCGCCGAACGTGGAGCCGTGCATGTAGGTGCCCATCGGCGAATCGTTGACCGCTTCGACCAGCTCGCCACGGATGACCACACCGCCGAGGGGCTGGTAGGCGGAGGTGACGCCCTTGGCGAACGTGATCATGTCGGGCACGACGCCGAAGCGCTCGCTGGCGAACCAGTGCCCGAAGCGCCCGAACGAGCAGATGACCTCGTCGGCGACCAGGAGGACACCGTGGCGGTCGCAGATGCGCCGCAGTTCCTGCCAGTAGCCGTCGGGGGGAACCAGGGCTCCACCGCCGTTCTGGACCGGTTCCGCGATGACCATGGCGACGGTCTCGGGGCCTTCGGCGAGAATCGTCTCTTCGATGGCCTGTACGCACGACAGGTCGGCGACCGGGGTGCCGGCCGGCGAGGTGCACTGGCGGGTGTTGGGCACGTGGCGGACGCCGTCCCAGAGCAGGGGGAGGAACGGGTCGCGGAACTTCGGGATGCCGGTGACGGCGAGGGCGCCGAGGGTGGTTCCGTGATACGCCCAGTTGCGGGAGATGACCTTGTAGCGGCCCTCGTCGCCCTGTGAGAGGTGGTAGTTGCGAGCGAACTTGAGCGCAGACTCGACGGCCTCTGAACCGGAGCTGACGAAGAACACCTCGGAGAGGTCGCCCGGGGCGAAGCCGGCGATCATCGATGCCGCCTCGATGGACGGCGGGTGGGCGTTACCCCAGTTGGTGGCATAGGCGAGGCGGCCCATCTGGGCGGCGGCGGCTTCGGCCAGGTCGGTGCGGCCGTGTCCGATGTTGACGCAGAACAGCCCGGCGAGGCCGTCCAGCCATTCATTGCCGTCGGTGTCGTAGAGGTAGCAGCCTTCGCCCCGCTCGAAGATGGGGAGGGTGTCGCTGTGCCAGGCGGCGGCGGGGGTGAAGTGGGGCACGAGGTGGCGCTGGGCTCGTTCACGCTGACCGCTCATGCATGGCACCTGTGCTGTTGGGTCGACGGGTCGTACACTCCGGTCGGCACTCGCAGGTCCGGTCCACCGCATGGTGGAGATGGGCGTAACGAACGTCACCGACGTTAGATTCCGTAACTTATACAAATCTGTTTCTAACTGCAAGGGAGTAGGTGCAAACTGCACCGCCCGCCGTCTCCCCCCGGAGGTCACCGTGGCACCACAGGTCCCCGACCGTGCACAGGTCGTCATCATCGGGGGTGGCGTCGTCGGCGCCAGCATCGCCTACCACCTCACCGAGTTGGGCTGGACCGACATCGCCCTTCTCGAACGCCACACCCTCACCAGCGGTACGACCTGGCACGCCGCCGGCCTCGTGGGCTGCCTGCGGGCCACCCAGAACATGACCCGGCTGGCCGCCTACACCGCCGAGCTCTACGACCGGCTCGAAAACGAGATGGGCCACCCGACCGGCTTCAGGCAGACCGGCTCCGTCAGCGTCGCCGACAACCCGGAACGGCTGGAGGAGCTGGTACGTGGCGCCGGCATGGCCAACTGCTTCGGCGTCGACGTCGACGTCATCGGACCCGACGAACTGCTCGACCGCTGGCCACTCCTGAACCCCGAGGGCATCCTCGGCGGCGTCTGGCTCCCCGGCGACGGCCAGACCTCGCCCATCGACACCACCATGGCCCTGGCCGCCGTCGCCAGGGAGAATGGGGCCCGGGTCATAGAGGGCGTATCGGTCGAACGCATCCGCACCGCCGACGGCCGGGCCGTCGGCGTCGACACCGACCACGGGCCGATCGACGCCGAATACGTCGTCGTGGCGGCAGGCATGTGGTCGCACCAACTGGGCCGCGACATCGGCGTCAACATCCCACTGGCCGCCTGCGAGCACTTCTACCTCGTCACCGACGGCATACCCGACCTACCCAGCGGCCTTCCGGTCCTACGCGACACCGACAACTGCACCTACGTCAAGGAAGAAGCCGGCCGCCTCATGGTGGGCTTCTTCGAACTCGTCGCCAAGCCGTTCGGCACCGACGGCATCCCGACCGACCGGCCAAACATGCAGTTCCCGTTCGACTGGGACCACATGGCGCCCGTCTACGAAGGGATCTGCGAACGCATCCCGATGCTCGCCGAGGTGCCGTTGCGGCTCGAGTTCAACGGCCCCGAATCGTTCACGCCCGACGACCGCTACCTGCTCGGCGAAACCCCCGAGGTGCGCAACCTGTTCGTGGCGACGGGCTTCAACTCGATCGGCCTCCAGTCGGCGGGCGGGGTCGGCAAGGTGCTCGCCGACTGGATCGTCGACGGAAAGCCGCCCATGGACCTCTGGGACGTCGACATCCGACGCATGCAGGCCTTCCAGGCCAACCGCCGCTACCTGCGGGACCGTTCCGTCGAGGGCCTCGGGCTGCTCTACGCAATGCACTGGCCATTCCGACAGGTCGAGACCGCCCGGGGCGTGCGACGCTCGGCGGTCCACGACCGGCTGACCGGCCTCGGGGCCTGCCATGGCGAGAGCGGTGGGTGGGAACGCCCGAACTGGTTCGCCCCCGAGGGCGTCGACCCCGTCTACGAGTACTCGTACGGCCGGCAGAACTGGTTCGAGCACTCGGCCGCCGAGCACCGGGCCTGCCGGGAAGGCGCCGCCCTGTTCGACCAGTCGTCGCTCGTCAAGCTGCTGGTCCAGGGACCGGATGCCGCCGAGGTGCTGAACCGGATCTCGTCGGCCGACGTCGACACCGAACCCGGTACGTCCGTCTACACCACCTGGCTCAACGACCGCGGAGGGATCGAGGCGGACCTCACCGTCAATCGCCTCGACGACGAACGCTTCCTCGTCGTCACGGCATTCTCAACCCAGGTCAAGGACGCCGACTGGATCGCCAGGCACACACCCGCCGACGCAACGATGACCGTCACCGACGTGACCTCCGGCTGGGCGACGCTCGGCGTGTTCGGCCCCGAGGCCCGCCGCATCCTCTCGCCGCTGACCGACACCGACCTCGGCAACGAGGCGTTCCCGTTCGGAACCCTCCAGGAGATCGACCTCGCCTACGCCCGCTCGATAGCCGTGCGCCGCACCTACATGGGAGAGTTGGGCTGGGAACTGTACGTGCCGACCGAGTTCGCCGTCGGCGTGTTCGACGCCCTCTGGGAGTCGGGTGCACCGGAGGGCCTCACGCTCGCCGGCTACCACGCCATGAACTCGCTGCGCATGGAGAAGGCATACCGCCACTGGGGCGACGACATCGCCGACGAGGACACACCGCTCGAGGCAGGGCTCTCCTGGGGCGTGTCGTGGGACAAGCCCGGCGGGTTCATCGGCCGCGAGGCCCTGATCGCCCAACGCGAGGCCGGCCTCACCCGTCGGCTCGTGCAGTTCCGCCTCGACGACCCCGAGCCCCTGCTGTACCACGACGAGCCGGTGTTTCGCGACGGCCGACTGGTCGGGCGGATCACCTCGGGCATGTACGGACACACCGTCGGTGGCGCCCTCGGCATGTCCTATCTCGGAAGCGAACCCGACACCCCGCGTCCACAGGTGATCGAGGGGACCTTCGAGGTCGGGGTCAACGGCGAGCGGGTTCCGGCGACAGCGTCGTACCGGCCGTTCTACGACCCCGACAGCGAGCGCGTCCGGCTCTAGACCGGGTCCGGCCAGTCGCCCCGGACGACGGTCAATACGAGAACGGCCATGCCTTGAAATACGCTCTTACGCGCGCCAAGATGCCAGCGATGCCCCGGGGCTCCAACAGCAGGAACCCTGCGATGAGCAGGCCGAAGATGACCTGGTTCAGTGAGGAGACCGACAGGATCCCCTCGAGGCCACCCTTGTCGCCACCGACGCCGGGAAGGTCGTAGTCCTTCGCCAGTCCGTCGATCACCCGAGGCAGCGCTCCCACGAACAGCGCCCCGATGATCGAACCGTGCACGGTGCCGAGCCCACCGAGGATGACCATGGCGATGTACTGGATTGCGACGAGCAACCCGAAGTCGATCGGGCTCACATAGGCCTGGAGTGTGCCGTAGAGGCCACCGGCCATCGCGGCGATCGCACTCGAGATGGCGAAGGCCATCGTCTTGTATCGGAAGAGATCGATGCCGATGATTTCGGCGGCGATGTCACGGTCGCGTACCGCCTGCAACGCCCGACCGGGCCGGGTGCGGACGATGTTCTTCACGAGGAGTGCAGTGACCGCCACGAACCCCCAGATGAGCCAGAAGAACGACTGCTGCTTCTCGAACCCATGGCCGAACAACGTGAGGTCCCGGAAGTCGAACGGCCCGACCTCCAGGGAGGCCTTCGACACGGAGACGCCCGTGTTCCCGCCGGTGACCGACTTCCAGTTGCGGAAGACGTGGTCCCCGACGAAAACCAGTCCGAGCGTGACGACCACCAGGTAGTTGCCCCGGAGTCGGAGCGCAAAGGGGCCGATCAGGAAGCCGACGGCGAAGCCCAACAGAGTCGCTCCGGGCAACCACAACCAGAAGGGAAGGCCCCAGGTCGCTCCCGCGTAGGCGGTGAAGTAGGCGCCAACCCCGATGAACACCGAGTGCCCGAGCGAGACCTGGCCCGTGTACCCGGTCAGGAGGTTGAGGCCCAGGGCGCCGATGGCGAATATGCCCGCATAGTTGAGGGTCGTCATCGTGAGCCCCCAGCCTTCGACCAGGCGGGTGACCGCGAACGTCTCCCACCAGACCGGAATGAACAGGTAGGCGAAAACCATCACAACGAGGCCGGCTCGGAGCGTCGGCGAACCGAACAACCGCAGGTCGTCCTGATAGCGGACCTTGAGGTCCTTCCACGGCCTCGACATCAGCCCCGCATCCCCCCGCTCCGTGGTCGCCTCATACCCGATGGACCTCCTTGGTGCCGAAGAGGCCGTAGGGCCGGACCATCAGGACGAGCAGCATCACGATGTACACGGCGACCCGGTCGAAGCCCACGCCGAGCCATTGGAGGTCCCATTCGGGTTGGTACACCTTGGTCAGGTTCTGGACGATCCCGATGATGACACCACCCAACACAGCGCCACCGGGCGAGTCGAACCCGCCGAGGATCATGGCAGGGAAGGCGAAGAAGACGACGAGGTCCAGGTTGGGGGTGAGTTGGGCGATCCCCGCACCGGCGGTCGTGCCGGCCAATGCCGCCACGCCACCGGCGATGCCGAACGCCACCGCGAACACCACCCTGAGGGAGATGCCCTGGGCAACCGCTGCCTCATGGTCGAAGTGCGTGGCCCGCATCGCCACGCCGATCTTGGTGTACCGGTTGACGGCGAAGAATGCCACCAGGGCAGCGGCCATGAGCCCGATCGTCCAGAGCTTGGCATGCGACAGGACGAGGCCTCCGACCTTCGTCACGTTGAGTCCCCAGGGGTCGCCCATGTTGAGTTCCGAGAAGCCCCAGATGGACGGGACGATCTGCTTGATGACGAAGAGCAGGCCGATCGTGACCATGATCGAGCCGAAGACGGGCAGTTCCTTGGTCTGTCCGGTCCCCAGGTGCTGCTCGATCCGGCGCGTCACGCCGTAGCCGATGAGGCCGACGACAGCCGCTGTGGCAACAGCGGGGACGTGGCCCCATCCGTTGAAGTAGAGAACGGCCCACAGAACGAGCAACAGTGCGACGCCCACCGTCTCGCGCAGCACCCATTGGAGGAGGATGCGCTGTACCACCATGCTGACACCGGCCGTCACCAGGATCGACACCAGAAGGGCCAGGTAGAAGTTCCAGCCCCACGTCTGGCTGACGTTGTAGGTGACGTACGCCCCGATCAGCACGAACCCCCCCTGGGCGAAGTTGATGATGCCGGTGGCTCGGTAGATGACGACGAAGCCGAGCACGATCACCGAGTACTGGGCGCCCATTGCCACTCCGTCGAACAGGCCCTGCAGGAGTTGGATCACCGGTACATCCCCTCGATGAGGTCGCTGAACTGTTCGGCGATCGCAGACCGCTTCACCTTCTGGGTGGCCGTGAGCTGCCCGTCCTCGTGGTCGAGTTCGATGGGCAGCAATTCGAAGCGCTTGACCGTCTCGACCTGGGCGAACTCGACGTTTGTCTCGGCGACGACCTTGTCGATCAGGTCCCGGACCTCGGGCTTGGAGGCCAGATCCTCGTAGGTCGTGTAGGGCACCCGCTGGCGCGTCGCCCAGTCGCCGACGGTGTCACCCTCGATCCCGACCAGGGCGGTGAGGAACTTGCGGCGGTCGCCGACGACGATGGCTTCCCGGACGTACGGCGACACCTTGAGTCGGTTCTCGATCTCCGACGGCGAGATGTTCTTGCCGCCGGCGGTGATGATGATGTCCTTCTTGCGGTCGGTGATGTGGAGATGCCCGTCCTCGTCCATGAAGCCGACGTCCCCCGTGTGCAGCCAGCCATCGACGACCGTGGCGGCGGTGGCCTCCGGATTCTTGAAATAGCCCAGGAAGGTGCCGTCCGAGCGGGTCAGGATCTCGCCGTCGTCGGCAATGCGGACCTCGGATCCGGGCAGCGGCTTACCCACCGTCCCGATGCGGATGTCATCGGCAGGCGTCACGGTGGCAACCGCGGTGTTCTCGGTCATGCCGTAGCCCTCACGGACCGGGATGCCGATCGACCGCAGGAACTCGAGTACCTGAGGGGCAATGGGCGCCGCACCGGACAGGGCTTCTCGGACCCGTGCCATGCCGAGTTGACGGCGGAGCGACCGGAACACGAGGAGCCAACCCAGCCCGTACCAGAGTCGGTGGTGCGGCCCGTACGTCCCGTTCACCCGCCGACGCTCCAGTGCCGCACCCTGTGCCAGCCAGAATCCGAGCATCTTTCGCTTGGACCAGGAGGCGTCTGCACCCCGGATCTGGACACCGGCCATCATCTTCTCCCAGACCCGTGGCACGCCAAGGAAGAAGGTTGGCTGGACGTCACGGAGGTCCTGGAGGAACGAGTCGGGGTCCTCGCCGAAGTTGACGATGTAGCCATGTGAGATCCCGTTACTCACCGTGACCACCCGCTCGGCAATGTGGCACAAGGGCAGGTAGGACAGAACCTCGTCTCCCTCCCCGATCTCGAAGACCGAGCGCCAGGCCTGGGACGACATGTGCAGGTTGCGGTGGCTGATAATGGCGCCCTTCGGTGGGCCGGTCGTACCGGACGTGTAGACGATGATCGCCGGGTCCGTCGAAGAGATCTGTACGACGAGACGTTCGTGATCGCCGGGGTCCTCGGCTCGACCCCGGTCGAGCAGTTCGTCGAAGGTCAGGACGCGGGGGTCGTCGAGGATCCGTACGCCGCGTGGATCGACGACGACGATGTGGGCGAGATTGTCGAGGTGCTCCCATACCTCGACCGCCTTGTCGAGTTGTTCCTCGTCCTCGGCGACGAGCAGCCTGGACTCGGAGTGGCCAAGGAGGTACTTGACCTCCGAGGTGGGACTGGTCGGATAGATCCCGACGGCGACTGCTCCGATGCTCTGTGCACCGAGGTCGACAAAGACCCATTGGGGACAGTTCTCGGAGTGGATGGCCACCGTGTCTCCCGGCTCGATCCCGAGTGAACGCAGGCCGAGCGCCACCCAGCGGACGTGCTCAGCGACTTCGGCCCAGGTGAGTTCGTGCCAGACTCCGAACTCCTTGTGACGCATCGACACGTCGTCTGGACGAGCGGCGGCCGCGGTGAGCAACTTGGCCGGAAGATTCTCCGGCGGTGCGGCGACGGGTGACCGGTCGGTGGCCGCTTCGGTTGCTGTCATGACGTCTCCCCCAGGTAGGCCGCTATCACGTCGGAGTTCGATTGGATATCTGCCGGATCGCCTGTGGCGATCACCACGCCGAAGTCGAGGGCCATCACCCTGTCCGCGATGTCCATCACCAGCGCCATGTCGTGCTCCACGAGGATGACCGGCACCCCGAGTTCGTGGTTGACCTCGAGGATGTAGCGGGCCATGTCCTCGGTCTCCTCGAGGTTCATCCCGGCGACCGGTTCGTCCAGCAATAGCAACCGGGGCTCCATCGCCAGTGCCCGACCGAGTTCGATCCGCTTCTGAATGCCGAAAGGCAACAGGCCGACCGGTGTGTATCGGTGCGCCTGGAGTTCAAGCAGGTCGATGATCTCTTCCACCCGACCGCGGTTCTCGAGTTCCTCACGTTTGGCGCGTCCCCACCACAGGGCGCCGGACAAGAACCCCGTGCGCATCCGGAGGTGGCGACCCAGCATCAGGTTGTCGATCAAGTCCAGGTTCATGAACAACCCGAGGCTCTGAAAGGTCCGACCGATGCCACGACGGGCGATCGCGACGGGTCGCTGCCCGACCACCTGCCAGCCATCGAGTCGGATGGAGCCCTGTTCGGGTCGGTAGACGCCGTTGAGGCAGTTGAAGATCGACGTCTTGCCGGCACCGTTGGGTCCGATCACGGCGAACAACTCGCCGGGATCGACGTGGAAACTGACGTCGTTGAGTGCGGTGACACCTCCGAAGTGGAGGGTCATGCCTTCGGCCTCGAGGATCGGATCGGCGCCCGGCACCGGGCTGGCACCCATCAGGCGCTCCACCGCTTGCGTCGACGATAGGTCTTCACGTCGCGAAATGACCGGCGGCCCGTCTCGCCGACCCCGAGGTAGAACTCGCGGATGTCGGCGTCGGCCAGCAGTTCGGCCCCGGTGCCGTCACGGACGATGCGCCCGTTCTCCATGACATAGGCGCGGTCGGCAATGGAGAGGGCCATCGCGGCGTTCTGTTCCACGAGGAGCACGCTGGTGCCCTGAGCGTTGATGTCACGGATGATGTCCCGGACCTGTTGGACCAGGAGGGGTGCCAGGCCGAGTGACGGCTCGTCGAGCAGGAGCAGCTTCGGCGACGCCATGAGTGCGCGTCCGATCGCCAGCATCTGCTGTTCTCCACCGGAGAGATATCCGGCGGTCGACCTGGCTCGTTCGGCAAGGACGGGGAAGAGGTCGACGACCCGGTCGTGCGCCTCGTTGACCGCCTGTCGGGACCGCACGGTGTAGGCGCCGCTCCGGAGGTTCTCCTCGACGCTCAACTCGGCGAAGATCCTCCGACCCTCCATGACCTGGGAAAGTCCGTTCCGGACCAACCGGGAGGCGTCGTCGAGGTTGCTGCGCCGGCCGAGGAACGACACGGTTCCCTTGGTGATGTTGCCACGGTGCACCTCGAGAAGCCCGGTGACGGCACGCAGCAGGGTGGTCTTGCCGGCGCCGTTGGCCCCCAACAGGGCGACGATCTCACCCTCGGCAACCTCGAGGGACACACCGCGCAGCACGAGGATGACGTCGTTGTAGACAACCTCGATGTTCTGGACGGCAAGGATCGGTTCCGCTGCCACGGTGGCGACCGCAGGTTGGTTCATAACTCGCTTTCAGGACTGCCGTCCCCGAAACCCGAGGGAGGAAACATGGGACGACCCCGATTGCCCAGGACTTTCATTTCGCCGGGGTGGCCGGCACCGGCGCGCTTCACAGCGCCCGGCACCGGGCCGTCGTCGTTCGCCTAGAAGTCGAAGTCTGCGGCGTGCGAACTCTGGAAGATCGTGACCGCCTCGACCCCATTCGGCACTTCGGGGTTCACCCGGTAGATGGTGTTCGATCGACTGGGCTCGCGCTCTGCGGCTGTGCCGTACTTGTACATGCCGAACAGTCCGTCGTAGTCGAAGTCGCCGATCTGGGTGGACGCCTTCTGGATGCCTTCGCGCGACAGGTCACCGTTGGCCGCCGCCTTCTCGAGCACCTTTACCGTCAGCTGCGCCATCGCATAGCCGAACTGGAAGTAGTAGTCGGGAGGCTGTTCGGGGTAGTACGTCTCGAGCCGCTCAACCAACCTGACCATTCCGGGCACGTCCGGATCGGCCCAGGTTGCACCCTCGCCAATGATGATCAGGTACGCCTGGAGATAGGGAGCGAGTGCCGAATCGGCGAGGACGTTGATCCACACCGGCGAATTCCCGAGCCACACCGGGGTGAACTCCGACTGTGCAGCGGCTCCGAGCGCACCACCGGTCACCGACGGTGTCGACGTGAGCCACACGACCTCACAACCCGAACCCTGCAACTGCTGGACCTGGGCACTGAAGTCCGTGTCGCCCGAGACGTATCTCGCGGTGTCGGCGATGGTGATCCCCAGTGCCTCGGCGATGAAGTCCAGGCCCTGCTGGCCGGCCTCGCCGTACGGATCGTCCTGGATGAAGCTGCAGTAGACTTGGTCCACGGATCCGCCACCTTCGTTGATCCACCAGTCGATGCCGTTGATGGCCTGGACCTGGTAGGGAGCACCCAACGGCACCAGATTCGGCTGACGCACCCAGGCGGCGTCCAACGATGCCGGGATCGCCAACAGACCGTCGGCCGCGAGGGTCTCGAGCGCTGCGTTCACGATCGGTGTCCCCAGCAGGTTGCCGATCATCGCCACGTCGTCCTTGATCTCGTTGTACACCTGCAGTGCAACGGTCGGGTTGTACGTGCTGTCACCCTCGACGACCTCGATCTGGTACTTCCCGGCGATACCCCCCTGGGCGTTGGTCCAGTCGTAGAAGGTCATCGAACCCTTGTGCAGCGGGTTGCCGATGATCGCCACCGGCCCGGTGAAGTCGTTCACCACACCGATCTTGATGGTCGTGCCATCGAAGCCGGGTGCCGTCGATGGCTCTGAATCGTCGTCACCGCAGCCTGCGGCGAGAAGTGTGAACGACAGTGCAAGAGCAAGAACCTTGAGCAGACGCTTCATTGTGGAAATTCCTCCTAGTCAACGCTTGACACCCGACATTACCCGACGTTGAAGGGAGACCCCTATGTCCTCCCAGCCGCAGTCAGTTCGTACAGTTCTCGGATACTGACTGTTGGTGGACGATGTGTCAAGCCGATGGCTCGCCGGGTGTGCGATCCGGTGATCATTACAGTGGCCCGATGGCCACCGATCCCGATCTCCCGGTCGTAACCGTGGCCGAACTCGGAGTTCTGGTCGGCGAGGGGGTCAGGGCACTGTTTCCGGAC
>Ga0208132_1000986_pt1 | contig 12818 bp, 4 predicted proteins | sample ETNtaG_16_FD_185785 | JGI IMG/M metagenome (GOLD analysis project Ga0208132, IMG submission 185785) | Marine microbial and viral communities from oxygen minimum zone, Eastern Pacific Ocean - ETNP201406SV199 (SPAdes) (version 2) | ecosystem: Environmental > Aquatic > Marine > Oceanic ... | reverse complement strand
CCTCCAATTGTTTTTTCATTTCCGTCAATGTGGAATCAATAAGCTTTTTCTTTTCATCCAATTGGGCATCGCTGCTTTTCATGAGGTCGCCAAACTTGTTTTCAGCAATTTTCATGAATGTTTCAATATTCTGGTCTAATGCTTCTTTGGACAAATTTCCAAAGGCATCTTTGATCTGCTGCTGATCAGGCTCTTGGGTACGCTTGACCAAAAAAACAACAACAGCACCAATGATGACCCCAAGCAATAAAAGCAATATTCCTGTACTAAATGACATGGTATAAACTACATTATTTAAATATATCAAAAAACAAAACAGCCCCTTTCGGGGCTATTTATTAATACCAAATATTGTTATTTAATAAATATCATTTTTCTTATACTAGAATAATTTTTTGAGGATAACCTATAAAAATACATACCTGACGGTAAAGTGTTTCCATTATTATCTTTTCCATCCCATAGTATAGTGTACTGTCCCGGAATGTGTTCCCTATTGAAAATTTCATTAACCTCTTCACCTTGAATATTAAAAATGGTCAATTTAATAATTGAATTTTCAGGTATTGTATATTGTATAGATGTTGAAGGGTTAAACGGGTTTGGAAAATTTTGTGATAAGATATAGTAAGACGGTAATATTTCATCCTGAAGTGATAATTGAGAAACATCAATAGTATATTGCCATGGGCCATTAGATGCCCAAGTGGTATCGTAATTATCATAGGCACCCACGGTCCAATCAAAAGTGATACTGGATACTCCATAGTAATACATGGTATCATAAATGGTTTGATATGGTATATATAAAACCGTGTTATCCACTAGCTCACTCAAAAGATTACTGAATTCACCCGCGCTACTGGATAATAAATACAAAACATCGTCACCATCGGAATCATAAGCCGTACCCCAGGATACGACCAGGGATGTTGACACATTGCTAGAATTCACTTCGGATGTTTCGCCATCTGCTGGAGACACTAAATTAAATTCACCAGGTGAATGATTATTAACCACATCCAAGACCCCATTTGCACCAGTAAAATAATATTCACCTGTATTGATCGTAACATCAAGAATATCAAGTGGGTATAAATCTGTTGGCAACTCATATCCAACTGCGAAACGCAATTCACATAATAATCCTTCGGATGCTACAGGATCAAAACCAGCCATGGCCACTTGGGATGTTTGATCTATATGGTTCACTTCAGCAGTCCATTGTTCTGTTGAAGAGGACATATTGACACCAACAATCTGGATTGAATCATTCCCGGTATCGATCTCAAATTCCAACCCGACTATATCAATTCCTTGCAATTCATCTATATACAATGCTACACTGGCAGTATCTCCAGTCCTAACGAAAACTGAATCAAGTTCAAAGTATATTGGATCTGGAAACACTGCATCTGTATTCCATGTTGCTCCATAAACTGATCCATCATTACCATTGCCACTAGCATCAGATGCAGTAGCTCCAGTGCCTTCGTTGAAATTCCAGTAGCCAACCACATTTTCATTAACTGTGATGCCATTTATGATAATATCCTGAATCTCGTTTTGGGTATATTCATTGTTATAAAGTGCGACATCATCAATCAAACCATCGAATCCTCCCGCTAATGTATCACCTGCACTCCCACTAACATTTCCTATATATAATGGAATGGAATTCCCCGCAACCGCATCTATATCATCATCAATCGTCACATCCACTCCATTAACATAAATTTTAGCCAAATTTCCATTAAAGGTTGCTACAACATGCGTCCATTCATTTGTAAAGGTAAATTGACCACGAGCAAAATTGCTATTCCCTGCTAAAAAGGTGATAAAATTTAGTGCCGGATTCACCTCTAACTCATAACCATCGGGATTAGACCAGAATGATTTCTTTGAAATAATTCTATTATAACTATCAACATTAATATCATTTATCTTTATCCAGGACATGATCGTTCCCTGATCTCCCCCATTTTCGGATATATTCAATAGATCATCATGTAGTACTTCCACATAATCATCCACCCCATCAAAGCTCAGGGAATAGAATTGTGCAGTTGTTATGCTGGTCAGTAAAATGATTGCAGTTATGATTGTTGTCAGGTTTTTCATACTAACTATTTCAGCAGAATCAATTTCTTCGTTTCTGAAAACTCCCCGGCTTCGATATGATACAGGTACATTCCGGCACTGACACCTTGGCCGCGATGATCCTTCCCATCCCAGCGGACCCGGTAGGAACCGGCACTTAACGTGCCTGCTGTGAGCACAATCACTTCCTTGCCAGAAACATCGTAAATGATCAGTTTCACCAGGGATTCTTCCGGAAGATCAAAACGAATGGTAGTCTCCGGATTGAAGGGATTCGGATAATTGTTGTGCAAGGCAAATTTTGACGGCATCTGGTCATCAATCCCCAAGACACTTAAACTGATCTCCGCTGCCGAGGCCACATCGATGATGGTATTTTCATTCAGACGAAAATCCGTCAGGGTGATCTGCGTTGATTCAGTCAGGCCATCCAAGGCCAAAACATCCATCTGCACCAGTCCGCTGACTCCGTCTACCCTGCTAACACCGGCACCGACAAAATGTATAGTGCCATCAGAAAAATCTTCTTCAATGAAGAAATTCCCAAAAGCCTGGTTCCATACCAGATCATTGATCTGGATCGCGGCTGGATCGTATACCAGCACTCCTTCGAATGAAAGAATATTCTCTGCCTGATTCATGTTAATTGGTATCATAAATGTCTGATTGGCCTGCACATCTATATTCTCCATAAACGTTTCACCACCGGCAATCATGCCGCCCATTGAGCCGTCATAGGGTAGGGTATCAATAAGGCTGACCACGTATTGGAGAATAACCGCTGCATCCAGAGCCGAAATCGACGTATCCTGGGTTACATCAGCCAATCGTATTTCGTTATCAGATAGTGTGATATAATTTACTAAATATTGTAAAACAAGAGCCGCATCGTAGGCCTGCACCTGACCATTTAGATCCACATCACCAAATGTTTTGGGCAATATGGACACATAACCTGAATTGACCCTTGGAGTCAGATCTGCATTAAAGACAGCATCATTTAGTCCTACCGGAGCAGATACATAATCAGTCACAGCTTTGAAAATCACCTTAAGCAAAACACCATTCGCAGATACATCATTCTCACCTGTTGCCGCGAATGTGACCTCAGAGCTATCATCACTGACATTATATGTGTAATACCATCCAGCAGAACCCATAAGAGTACCAACAGTATCAAAACCGACAAATTCCAGCCCGGTATCATATTCAGTCAATATACCTTGGAACGCAAAATAGGAAGTATCAGACACAAGCTCAACACTGAGTTCCACGGCTACTGTGTCATCTAATAGCACTTCATGACTCGAAAAGGTCACATCGAGATCGTAGCTGAAAAACAGCTCTTTGAACGCCAAAATCAGGGGGCTCAAGTCAGACTGACCAATCTGTTCATAACCGTTACCCGCAGCATTGTTGGCATTCAGTGCCACAGGATTAAAAGGGAAAAATATAAGCTGACTTTCATATGACTCGAAATAGGTTCCACCTGAATACAATGTTGTACCTGGATCTGGATCATTCTCATTCCAAATATCACCTTCAAAAATCTCCATTACAGATACAGCTTCATCCCGCAGGTACAAACCGTCGGCATAGTTACTATGTCCTTGTTCATTGGTGGGTGCATAGTTCAGATAAAGATCATTTGCATTTAAATGATCATAAAGGGGATCTGTAAGAAAATTACCATCAATGGCACGCATGCGGCTAATACTGTTGCAGCAATTGTAGTACAGTTCCTGATAGGCGCCTGTCAGACCTAAAATATCATACTGATAAGACCCCGGTGAATAAAATGTATCGCCATACTGTCCGTATATTTGCCAGAGCATATCCTGTCCGCTAATGATATATCTCTTTTCACCTTGCTCATACCACTGTCGCATTTGATCGGTGATATTGTTCCAGGGATAATCACCCATAAATTCATAAATCATTTCAAAATGATTTAAAAATTCCACAGATGGTGTTGGGGTGTTAGGCATACCTTTTAAATCAAGGTAATAATGATCGTATTCTTCAAAACTATCATTCAAATACTGTTCAACAATATTAGCATCGTAGTAATTATTGGAATTATTGATGATCAGTATTTCGCTACCACGACAGGGTAAACAACTGTCGTAACAGTAAATAGGTAACTCGTAGTTTTCTGTAGTGGGTACATGAATCCACCTGTTTCCATTATCGCCAGACCCCCAGGCACACTCGTTTTCTAAAATGACTTCATTATCAGCCCATGAAGAACCATTTACAAACTTGTACTCATGATAATCGCCAGAATTCATTTGTATGGTGACAGAATAGACACTGTCGCCATCACTATCGAACAATTGAGTAGTTGAAGGATCCCATCCTTGCCAGCCGCCGGCTATATGTATCCCATCACTTGAGATTGTATGGCCGGACATATCCACACTAAAGGTTACATTTACAATGTCTCTGTTGGTATTGTTATTATAAGGATCAACAACGTCATGACCAGAGTTATAATGTGGTTCGTCTTTCCCTACACTTTCTGCATGGAGGAAGGTTCCGAACACTGTAAATGCGATTACGATCAAATTCATTTTATAGTTTTTCATTTTCATACCCTCCTATTTCACCACGATCATTTTAGCATTTTTGTGAAAAGTACCGGCATTAATCTGGTAAAAATAGACACCCGAAGAAATCTGTTCACCTCGATCATTCCTACCGTCCCAAAGGACATCATAGAATCCAGGATCATGATCCCGGTTCACCAACGTTCGCACCTGGCGTCCCAATATATCATAGACTACCATCTTCACATGGGAATTTTCCGGTATATCATAGCGAATATTTGTTACAGGGTTAAACGGATTTGGGTAATTCTGATGCAAGGCAAACACATCGGGAATCAGCCCTTCAGCATCTGTCTTCAATGATATATGCATCACTTGAATGGTTTCGTTCACCAGCGGAGTTTCTTCATTCCAGCGTACGTATTCCACTAGGACAGGGACATTGGATGAATCAGCAAATTCTGCACTGATATCCATATGCAGCATAACAGTCAGTGCATTGTGATCTTCGATTTCACTTCCTGCGGCTGCAAAGCGAAGATAGTCATCTTCCACATGCAATTGCTTCATGTAGCCATGCAATGCTTCCGGCCAAGTTAGGCCAGTAAATCGGATCAAATCCGATTCAATGCTTATACTGCCTTCCAGGGAATGAATATTTAGCAGATTATTGAATGTTAAAGGAATATCTATAGCCTGACCGGCCTCTACAAACGCATTATCATAATTGAGAACTGCAAAAGCATTGGCATAGCCGCCACCGTCATATGGAAGAGAATCTATTATACCTACCACATAATCAAGAATGGTTGTTGCATCCAATGCAGATAATGACTCATCACCTGTGGCATCAGCCACAGCCAAGCTGCGGTGATCCAATGTAGTATAACCAACAATATGTTTAAGGATCAAACCGCCGTCCACAGCCTGGATCGTGCCATTCCAGTCCACATCACCTATAACAAGGGGAAGAACATCTATTCCTCCGTTTTCAATAACTACGTCTATTTCACCACTATTGAATGTAGCCTCTTCCACAGTAATGGGAATCAACCCAACAGCTGTGTCTGGTATTTCAAAATTCAGCCTGAAAAGTACGCCTTCACCGGATATAGCATCAGCTCCAGCTAGTGCACTCATAAGTAAATACAGCCCTTCACTGGTATTTTCATTAGCAAAAACAAGCCAATCATTATCGCCAGCCAAAGTATTGGCAGTATCTACAGAGATAAAATCCATTAATCCAGAATAACCACCAAAGGTAAGTTCGGCAGAAATGAAATTGGTGTCATATGGCGTCGCTAAAAATATATCTACAGCCATAGTATCGTTGGGTATGGCTTCCGGTTGGCCAATATTTATATAAAATTCTGTCCATACAGGACTAGTCCGCCAATTCTTATAATCAATGTAGCGGTTGTCTCCGTCGGTATCGTACCAGTCCCAAATACGAGTTAAATTTTGGGGGTTATCCACTGACTCTATCTCATGTGTAGTAGCTGCTCCCCAATAATTATTAGCCATATCAACAGAATCGCCCTGGCAACAGCCGTAATCAAAATAAACATCATAAGGACCGTTATTGTAAATATTATTATGGTTTATTTTGATGGAATTATACTCCTCATAGATGCCTTGGAAGACGATTCCCCAGTTCCACCAATTGTCATTATTCCAGTTCATAGAGCCGTTCTCCGCAATGGTATTGCCAATGATCGTTGGCGTACTGTGATATATTTGAATGCCAATCCCACGACCATCACCAACGTCTGCAGTAAAAAAACGGGGCTGGTTATACATAATCCTGGAGTCTTTGATGGTTACTTTGGATTCATTCCTGATCTCTATTCCTATATTGTCATTATTCCATTGATCCCAGTGACCATTGTGGGTGATGTTACAGTTATCAATAATAATTTCACCTGTATTAGCATTGATCCCTTGTCCTTCTAATAAGATTCCTCTATTATTCCATGAGATGTCCGAATCTTTGATAAGTATATCAAAATTATCGTTACTATTCTGTTTATATATGTCGAATGCCCTTCCATTATCTGCAAAATAACTATTTGATATTTCGTATTCTCCATCAGAATTAGAATCATAATATCTCATCATCACCGCATGACTGGCATCGCGGATATTGACATACTTAAGCAGCAATGTATCGCGATCATTTTCATTGCAGCACCAGTCATAGTCCTGGATGCCGGACCATACATTGCCGATGTTATTTGTTCCATCACCAAGTTGGGATGCAAGTGCATGGGCCTCTAAAGTGATGCTATCTTGTTCAGTTCCTATGGCAATAAAAGAAGCATTATCATACACATCCAGATTTGTCCAGTTATAAAACTTGACCGTTACTCCCGGATCGATCCGAAAGCGATTATTCACATACACACCGCCGGTGATTACATAGGGGCTATTATCAATTGTCCAGCGGCCGCTCAATTCACCGTCAATACCACCAAATATCACATAATTGGTATTATCTTCTGCAGTACCCCAATCATTGGACGCATCGCTGTAGGTCACATAAACCACATCTCCGGAACGAACTTGCAAACTGCCGTCATCCCTGGCATTCGGGTTCAATGAGATATACACCCGCTCGCCGTTCAGGTTGCGCTCCATACGGATTTTTGCAACTTCATTTTGCGCTAATCGCTCAATATCTTGTTCATCTTTATCCGGATATTGATCGGCAAATTCTTGACGAAATTGCTCCATGAAATCGGCTTCTTCTTCCAGGGTCATGGCCCGGGAAGACTGTAATTCAAATGGAATTCCACCAAAAAACCAGCCGGCAGAATCCGTTTCATTCAAAGTAATTGTTTCACCATCAGTGTCCGTTTCACTGGTAAGAGTGACAGAAACAGTCCCGGTATTTTCCAGATCAATGTCACGCATATGAATATAAATACTGTCCACGTCCGTGTCATTTTCTATATCCCATAAACGGTACTCACTTACATGGCTACCATTCTCATTTGCGAAATAAACATCACCGCCATTGCCGCAGGAACCGGTATTACCTTCATAACAGGAATAATTAATAAAAGGTAAATCGTTATTGTCATACCAGTCTTCAAAAATGGAAATGTTTTGTGGGTTCGTTCCAGATTCCATTTCTGCTGTGGCATCTGTGCCCCAGTTATTATAGCGCATATCAATTTCATGACCGGCATCTCCCCAACCAACATGGACCTCAAAATTACCGTTATCATAAATTTCATTATTATTTATTTTGGGATAGTTGCTGGAATGTATTCCACGCAAATAAATACCAACATTGTCCCAATTTTCATCAATAGGCCAACCATTATCCCGGATTACATTGTTAGTTATAATTGCTGATGACCAACCAATTGTTATTCCTATACCATAGCCTTGACCAACGTCACCATTGCCATAATATTGTGGTTGATTATAACGAATGTCATTACCATCAATTAATATATTGTTATTGGAATTTTCAACCAATATACCTTCGCTCCAATTATCCCATTCCCATAAGTAACCATTATGATGAATAGTATTATTTTTGATAACTATCGGCATATCCCAATTGTTACTAAGAATGATCCCTGTTTGAAGATTCTCAATAATAGATGAATTGAGAACCTTTACATGACTGTATTGGGCCGTATTATCATGTGAGGAAGCGTTAGACCATATGCTAATCCCACTTTGTGAATTTTCTGTAATCAAACAGTGGTTGAACCGCACTACAGCACTATCCGGATTATCTTCCTCATCATAATAGTCTATAAAAACATCTATCCCCTGGGCATCTTTGAATTCACAATATTCAAAAATTGCTTTCTGATCATTATCAGTCTCATAATGATTATAATCTACCCATATCCTTTCCCATGAATGACCCATTGTATCAACTTCACCATAAGGAATAAATTTGATCGAGTCTGCCACACTTCCATAAGCCCATAAATTTCCGTCTATAAAAATCTGTCCGCGATCAAGAAACTTAATCACTGTACCCTGGTCTATATCCAGCGTATCATTAGCCGCTACATATGAGTACCCAGTTATTACGTAGGGACTGTTGGCCGCGGACCAGGAGCCCTTCAAGCGGCCCTCATAACCACCGAACAGAATACTGGCACTCGAGGTATCTGCCGTGCCCCAGTCGCCGGCAGCATCGTAATATGTCGTAACAACAAAATCTCCATTCTGCACCTGTAAAAGTCCATCATTGCGAGCTAAATTTTCAGGTTCAACCCTGACACCCAGTTCATAAAGTCTTTTGTACTCATTCATGAGCAAATGCTGGGCATAGCCAGCAACCCGATTTTCACTCCAATCCGGATTTTCACTGGTGACATCAGCCACGTATTGCTCTAGTAGTGCTGCTTCATAATCATCCGTCATTACCCGGGTGGACTGCAGGTCGATGGGGATATAGCCCACATAATCATTGCCGGTACCTACACAGACCACAGCCTCATCATCGCTGTCTGTGTCTGAAGTAATGTACACCGTAACTGTATCTTCATTGCCGTCGCCAATATCACCTAAGTCGTAGACGTGGACAAAGAGTGTTTCCGCACTGGCCGGCACCGTTAATTCGTAGGCATTCCCATCTGCATTGGTAAAACTCAAGTCCCCGGTATAGCCGCAGTCAGCACCTTCCCAACAGGCATAATTGATCATTGGTAATCCATCGCCACCATCAAATCGATCATGAAAATCATCAATATTAGCTGGGTGGTATGATGAATCTGACATTGTACTATTTAAATCACCCCAGTCATTATTACGAAAATCCAACTCAACTCCATTCCAGTTGTCGCTCCAATGAGAACAATAAACTTCATGACGCCCGTTAGAGTGAATGATATTGTTTTGAAAAACAGGTAAATAGTTGTATTGATCATTATGACCAATTCTTATACCCCAATTTTGCCAGTTATCCTCAAGAGATACATCCGTTCCATTATATGTAATTGTATTATTCGTTATAGTTGCCTCTGCATCGTACCAATATATTCCAGATCCCCTACCTGCTCCCTCATCAGTTGCATAATATTGAGGCTGGTTGTACTGTATAATATTATTATCTACTAAAATGTTATAAGCACCTCTATGAGTTCTTATACCATAATTATAATTACTTCCTTCGTCTTCATACCCATTGTGGGTGATAGTACTATTAGTCAGGGAAACATTTTCAGCGTCCCAGCCGATCCAGACACCAACGCCATAGTTCCACCAGCCATTTCGTGTAACAGTGCAGTTATCAATAGTTAGATTTGTAAAATAATTGTCACTTCCAATACCGTCATTACTATTATACTGGATGAGACTATTACTGATACTGTGATTCCAATAGTGATTTGAATCAGCTTCTGCTGAACCATCTCCGTTCCAGGTACCATAGTAATAAATTCCGTTATCAGCATTTTCGATGATGGCATAATTAATATTTGAAACCTGCGCTCCATCCTCATGATGTGTAGAATAAAATCTTAGGCCAGACCAGCTGTCAATATTATGTAAGTTGCCAGACTCTGATGTGAATTTTACAGAATCTGTTTCAGAGCCACTAACATATAGATCTCCATATATTTCAAAATGTTGATAACCATTAAAGTATACGGTAACACCTTCCTGGATAGTCAGTGACATATGCTGAGGAATATGAATATTGCCATCCACAAACACAGTATCCGCTGACCAGTTGCCGTAAACATCCCCGCTTACATGTATAGGGGGCGGGTTATTATCATATTCAATGGCCAACTGGTAGTTGATCAGCCAACTACGTATGTGCCAGCCGCCATTGCCGGAAGTTCCTTCGCATTCATTATAGAATTTTGTAAATACATACGGATCGTTTGCTATATCATTGTTCGATTCTGCCCAAAAGCCTACACCACCAAAGTCACCATAGACATCACCTGCACCAGTGTATTGGACTAAAATACCGATCCACTCATCTTCAGTGACTTCAACTTCAGATCCGTAATCTGCAAGGGCGATCCAATTGTCTACATTTCCTCCAGCGCTCTGATAGTTACCAGTGTAATCTGCCTGGGTTGTAGGGTCTATTCTTACGGTATTTGAACCCGATGGCCATACTAGTCCTTTCACTGGCACTCTCTGCCCCATCATGATAAAATCATCAACATAGATTGAACCGCCATCAGCATCCGATGGTTGTACATGCATAACACCAATCTGCACAATTGCTGTATTTTCAGGAACCGTACACGTTTTTGTTAGTTGATGCCAAGTATCAGCAGCATTAGACCCATGATATCTAACTGTATCCATACCAATCCAAGTATAGGAATCATCGGAAAAATATTTTGCAAAAAGCACACCATAAGAATTACTGATTGGGTCAGCATTATGATGGTAAAATTGTGCCGAAATATCAAAACTTGTTCCGGGAGCAAATTCACCATAATTAAATTCTTTATATACATTGTTTTCCATATTTGATTCACCGGAAGACAATCCCCATAATTTTACTGCATAGTCTCCTTCAGCAGCTGTGAATGTGTCAGTGCTGTTATCCATTGTTTCACCGGTACTAATTAATGCTTGACTACCATCATGAGGCCAACTTTTCCAACCGCGTGTGAATCCATCTTCAAAACCTGGATTGGTTAATAGATTAATATCATCTAGTGCTGTACCATCTTCAGTCCCCAGAGGATCCTGGGCGTTATCTGCTACATTAACACCTGTATAACATACACCTTGAGTTCCACCAGAAGAATAGGATGTCCCTTCAATTTCCATATAGCCTGTTGATTCATCCATGTCATAGCCACCGATCCAGCCATTTCCATTCACTATACCGTCATTCGCGTTATACGTTGAACCATCACTTCTATTTGGGTAGGATACTCTATGTAAAGAGATTGTTAATTCCTGATCTCCTTGACCCCACATATATACTGGGACATTCACACCTTTTAATGTTCCGGATGCTTGAACTTGGTACATAACCATCATCGCATCTCTTGGCAACATAAAAAAATAAGGATCCCAAGCACCATCACTTGGAAAATATTGTAATGTGTCACTTACAGAACGGGTTACATTTCTGGTAACAGGCAGGCGGTCATCAGTGGGAATAAAGTCTGGATCATCGAATTCATCCAGGAGATTGGGATTTAGTCCATTGGGAAAATTCTTTTGTAACTTTTCTAATTCTCTTTTCCGTTTCAGGATCGGCTGCAGATCTCCTTCTACCAGACGTTCCAGGGGCAGGTCTTCCCCCTCAATGAGATAGTCAGCATAGAGATGCAAATGCTCTTGGATAATTGCTTCTTTGGAAAGAGATAAAAGGTCTTGATCACTATATTGGGTGGTAATAAGCGGACGCTCTACCGATAACAAGGTTGTTACAACTAATAATGAAACAATACCGGTTACTTTACTATTGCTAGCCATAAAGACTCCTAGCTTTAATTATAATTAGGAAAAATTGTTTGCTTGTTAGTGCACTGTAAAATTAAAGATAAATAATTAAAAATGTATTACTAAATGCACGCAAGTGAAACACATCACATGCAATAATCAATTTAATGTTTTAAATAAAACTACACCCAGTTCTTCGAAACTTTGAAAGATGTCATCATGGCTCTTACTAGCAGTAGACTACTCATCTACTACTAACTAGCTAAACTCCTAAAACATCAAGTACAAGCCGTATCACATTCCCAGTCGCACCTGCTTTAGGACCGTAAGGTTTTTCCTTTTCACCCAATTGGGCATCGCTACTTTTCATGAGGTCGCCAAACTTGTTTTCAGCAATTTTCATGAATGTTTCAATATTCTGGTCTAATGCTTCTTTGGACAAATTTCCAGAGGTATCTTTGATCTGCTGCTGATCTGGAAGATTATTCCGTTTTATCAGCAATAATAACCACTGCCCCAATGGCAATACCAAGAAGTAATAATAATAATCCGGTGCTGAAAGACATGGCGGGAACTACACTAAATTATACGATCTGTAACCGGCAAATGATTATTGACTTTCCCCCTTATAATCCCAACTCTTTCGCTTTTTCTTGCAAAGCATCAATCACGAATTGGATATGTTCGGTCACATCAACATTCAATTCATCAATGCCTTGAAAAATATCATCTCTGCTCACACTAGCGGCAAACGATCTCTGCTTCAGTTTT
>Ga0208132_1000979_pt1 | contig 12877 bp, 10 predicted proteins | sample ETNtaG_16_FD_185785 | JGI IMG/M metagenome (GOLD analysis project Ga0208132, IMG submission 185785) | Marine microbial and viral communities from oxygen minimum zone, Eastern Pacific Ocean - ETNP201406SV199 (SPAdes) (version 2) | ecosystem: Environmental > Aquatic > Marine > Oceanic ... | reverse complement strand
GTATCTTACTTGCCTTTTTTATTGCCTGATCAAAACTGCCTGTTATATCTGTTAATGCGGCCATCAATAGATTGCCAAGGCTCATTCCGTTAAGCGAACCCTTATTGAACCGATATTGAAAAAGCTGATATAAATCCTTTTCCTGTTCTTCTGTTTCTGAAAGTGCAACCAGACAGTTTCTTACATCTCCGGGAGGTAATATTCCGTATTGCTCTCTTATGACGCCGGAACTTCTACCGGAATCTGTAACTGTTACAATTGCCGTCAGGTTTTCGCTGTATGTTTTCAATCCTTCAAGTGCTATCGGGAGTCCGGTACCGCCGCCAATAGCTAATATCTTTAAATTGTCATGTGTCTTTCCTATATCTTTCAATTTGAGTAAAGTCGGCAGTTGAAAAAATCTTTTTATCTTGTAATCCGGCTTATTTGAACTGTCATAGGCCGTTTCATTCTTAAACCTTCCGTGTAACATTTGGACGGTTACCATTCCCTTGGATTTTGCAATTCTAAGCTCTCCCCTCACCCGGTCACCAACGACAACGACATTCTGTGGAGACAATGAATACTTTCTGACAATTGCCTCAAAGCTGTCTTCCATTAACAGGCCAACTTCCTGGTCGTTAATTATTATTTCATCAAAGTAAGGCTTCAGGTTAAGCAGTTCTATCTTTTTATATTGCCTTTCATAAATTCCTGTTGTCAGCAAAAACAGTTTGTATTTCTCTTGCGCCAGTTTTTTTAAAGTTGGTACAACATCCGGGAAGAGTTGTATATCGGTCACTTCATTACTATTATAAGCCTTCAGGGCGGAGCGAACAAGCTCATGGCCCATATTAAATTTATTTGATATTTCATTGAAAACAGGATAATAGGGGCCATGCTTTTCTGATAATTCTTTTTGTAATAAATATACTTCTTCCTCCGTGCTCGGCAGTCCCGCATTAACCATTGCCCTTGCGGCACGTTTTCGAGATGCTTCAAGAAGCGAGCCGGTACAATCGTATAGCGTATCATCAAGATCAAATATAATTGCTTTCATAGTTTCCTTTTAATAAGAATTTCAAAGTATTCCGGTAGGTGCCAACTCATGTTATCGAACAGACTTGCGGTAGCAAGTTTAACTTACTTATTCTACTTTCAAGTTTCTAATTTCAGATGGAAAACCAACCTTACTGCCAACTGTAATTCCGTTTTTTCTGAACCAGCCTTCTTCCATTTCAAGAGCAAACCTCACTTTAACCTTTGATGTATGGCTTGTTAAACTGTACGGAGCCATAGGCTCTATCTGAGTAATTGTATCGCTGGAATTTATGAAAGCAATAGAAAGAGGGATTTTTGTATTTTTCATCCAGAATGACAAATTTTGTTCCTGTGGATAGATAAATAACATACCGTAGTCGCTGTCTAATTTGTCCCGAAACATTAAGCCTATTGTACGTTCTTTTTGTCTAAAAGCAACTTCTACACGAGGTTTTTTGTCGTGTATATTTATTTCGTATGTAATATTGTCTGATATATTGGAATGACTGGAACAACTCCAGAGCATTGAAGTCAGTACTAAAAGAAGCATGATATGCAAGTAGCTGTTTCTTGCGATGCGGAATGGTGAGTCCATAGTGTAGTTATTTTGTGTATTAAAGCCTGTTCGCTGAACAGGTTAGATACTTATCTTTTTTAAACAACAAAGAGGCAAAACATATTTTATCGCATAGAACGCTACAATCTTTATTGTTTTTTGCATATTTTAAAACTTTTTTCACGCTCTCAGTATTTTCCATGGTTATTTTTGACAGAACCTTAACCGCTATCAAGCTCGTCCAGCTCTTTTAGAAGTTCTTCCTGTCGTGCGGATAGCTCCTTTGGAATGTCTATTATTATTTTTACTAGTAGGTTACCCTTTCTCCCATCTTTAGTTTTAACCCCTTGGCCTGTCATCCTTAAGGTTTGATTAGATTGTGAGCACCTCGGTATCTTTAGCGTTGCCTTACCCCTTAAGGTTGGAACTTCTATTTCTCCGCCTAAAGCAGCTTTAGTAAAAGGAACCTTTGCATCATACTGTATATCCAGGCCCCTTCTCTCAAAATAGGGATGTGACGCTATCTTAACACATATATACAAATCACCGGCACCTCCAGCCCTGATACCAGCCTCACCCTGACCAGAAAGCCTTAATGTAGAACCGTCCTTAATCCCTGCAGGTATCTTAACTGATAAAGATCTGGTTTTAGATGCCCGTCCTTCACCATTACAATTATTACATGGGCTATCAATCTTCCTTCCGGAACCATTACAATTAGGACATGGATTACTAATGGTAAAAAACCCTCCAGCAGGTTTTTGCTGCCTGCTTATGTGGCCGGTACCGTTACACTGAGAACATACAGTTGATGCTCCGTTTTTAGCGCCTGTTCCCTTGCATGCTTCACATGCTTCATTCTTTGTAAATCGGAGCTGTTTCTCACATCCTAATGCAGCATCAGTAAAGGAAATTGTCATATCGTACCTGAGATCTGAGCCTCTCTGCGGTCCGGTTCTTTCTTTGTAATATCGTTTACCAAATATATCTCCAAATATATCCCCGAAACTACTGAATATATCAGAGCTGCTTTCAAAACCATGAAAACCCATATCCTCAAGTCCTGCATGCCCCCGCAAGTCGTACATCTTCCTTTTCTCAGGATTACTGAGCACCTCGTAAGCATTTGCGGCTTCCTTGAATTTTCGCTCAGCTTCCTTATCTCCCGGATTCTTATCCGGATGATATTTGAGGGCCAGTCTTCTATATGCTTTCTTCAACTCATCATCAGTTGCACTTTTACTTACCCCTAATACCTCATAATAGTCACGTTCTTTGACATTACCATATGCCATACTCATACCTTTTTAATTATTCGTATATTAAGAATTCCTTCAGAATAGTTTGCCTCAATTTCCTCACCAAAACACTTGGCCGGCAATTGTACCTGTCTCTCAAAATATCCGTAACACAATTCTTCTATATGTCGTGGGCCGGTTATTGTTCCGTGTGGGTCAGGCCTTTCGCCCCTGATATATAAAACATCATCTTCCTCTAAAGATATATCAATGTCTTCCTGAAGTGTACCCGGAAGCGCAACATTGAGAACAACCTCTTTTTCCGTCTCATACATATTTATCTGCGGTGTAAAAGATATTTCTTTTGTTGATGAAAAACGATCGAAGAAATTACTGAACAATTCATTCACTTCCTGTTGTAATCGTGCAAGTTCCTGCCACGGGTCCCACTTTTCTATGGTCATCCGCACTCCTTTATTTTAAATATCACTTCGACAGATTTAGAACGGTAAGCTATATTATATACACTGCTTCATTCGCTGTGGAAAATTTTTGAGGTTTTACTGAATTTGAAACTCAGATAAAAAAGTGTGAGAATCTTCTTCCTGCTAATTCAAGGTATTCAGTACATGGAATTTTTTTAATTACTTAGAATTGCAACATATACGCCGAATCAATACATTCCATTTTTTCTATTGATAAGAGGGTCTCCTGGGAAACTACTGCATCAACATTTATGACTATCATCGCTACTCCGCCAGTCTCTTTCCTGCCAAACGTCATGTGTCCTATATTTACATCTTGATCTCCCAGCATCTTACCTATGTCCCCTATCAAACCTGGTCTATCCTGTCCAAACAAGATCAGGACATGACCAATCGGGTCCATGTCAACGCGATAGTCATTTATTATCTCAATTTTAGGTTCATTATTTTTAAATACGGTGCCTGAGACAGAGCTTTCACCGTTATCTGTATTAATCCTGGAAAAAACCAGACTAGTATAATCCTCCGATGTACTACTGATTATTTCATTAATCTTTATTCCTCTTTCATCTGCCAGTATACGGGCATTAATGATATTTACGTCCTCATCTAAAACATGCTTCAACATGCCTGCCAACAGACTATCTGTCAAAGGACGTATATTATTTTTTGAAACGTCACCGCTGAATTGTATGTCTATGGATTTTATTCTGCCCTTTACAAGCTGGATTAAGAGTACGCCCATTTTCTCTGTTAATATTATATAGGGTTTAAGCTGTTGAAATTCTTCCGGGCCTTGAACGGGCATGTTAACCGCATTTCGTATATTGTTGTCCTTTAGCGCATCTACCATCTGTTCCGCCGCATCCCTGGCAACGGCATACTGGGCTTCCTCTGTCAGAGCTCCAAGATGCGGTGTAGGAAGAACATTGTCAAGCGCCAACAGCTTATTGCCTTCCGGTGGTTCTTTTTCAAAGACATCAATCGCAGCTCCAGCCACCTTACCACTTACAAGTGCGTTATAAAGCGCATCCTCTGAAAGTATACCGCCTCTTGCACAGTTTATTATTCTTACACCATCTTTCATTAACGCAAACTCACGACGGGAAATCAGGTTTTTTGTTTCGTTAATTAATGGAATATGTAATGTTATATAATCAGCTTGTTTATAAATATCGTCAAGGTTCTTAACGAGCTGGACATTCAACTTTGGAATTGTTTCATTAGAAACAAAGGGATCATATCCCAGCACCTTCATCTCCAGCGCTATAGCACGTTTTGCGACTTCTTTACCGACCTTGCCCAACCCAATTATACCAAGTGTTTTTCCGGAAACTTGAGTACCCATGAATTTTTTGCGTTCCCACTCTCCCTCACGAACAGAATTGCAGGCCTGTGGTATATTCCTTGATAAAGCTAAAAGAAGCGTAATTGTATGCTCTGCAGTTGATGTTGTGTTACCCCCAGGGGTATTCATTACGATAATCCCTTTCTTTGTAGCAGCAGGCACATCAACGTTGTCAACCCCGACACCGGCCCGGCATATTGCACGAAGTTTAGAAGCATTTTCGATAATTTCCGGAGTACATTGCGTACTACTTCGGATAATCAAGCCGTCATACTTACCTATCTCTTCTTTTAATTCTTCCGGTGTAAAATCTGTCTTTATTGTAACCTGGAAATCCGCATTCTCCAGAATTGTTTTATATATGTCCGGAAGATTGTCTGATATTAATATCTTCATTTTTCTAAAATATATCCTTCGGTGTTGCTCAGAATGGTGAGCTTGACAAATTTAACTGTTTATTATATCAATACTTGCAGTCATTCCTCTGTCTAGCCATCAGACAAGCTTGGCTAAGTCGCATTCACGTTTAATGCCTTTTTGATTTAATCTTATGTTCTACTAATTGTGATTGAGTAAATGGCCTGAGAGCGATTCTAGCATGCGTTTTGGTGAAAATCAAATGCAATCTATCTCGCAAAAGCTTTAAGGATTATAAATTTAATATTATCATTAAGCATAATAACTTTGATTTTTAATACAAATTTCACTATATCTTATAGTAACAAAATGTTGTTTGGAAGGGGATAGTTTTGAAGAATTCTAATCATGAAATTGTCGGAGGAGTAAAATGTTACTTGATAAATTGATTTTGGTTAACCACTGGCTTCATCTTTCTGCGGCAGCCCTCTTAGTAGGGGGTATGATCTTTCTTGTAGTAATACTACGGCCGGTGTTGGGAAGAAGTTCATCAGTTTCAGGGATAGGTACATTTGCAAACGATGTTCACGAAAGGTTTCGTATCTATGTTGGCATATTAATAGGAGTACTTATTGTTACTGGAATCTTTAATTCGGTTGACAGCGTTATGTCTGCTGCGGATGCAGGCCTGAGTACAGGGTATAAAACTGCTATACGCATTAAGGTTATATTGGCTATCTGCCTCTTTATTATTTATGGTGTAAATGCCTTTTTGATCAAGGAAGAGAAGACTGAAGAAGATTGTTCCTGCTTAATCCAGCCTCCCGTTCATAAGAAAATATTACAGATAATTGCCCTTGTATTGGTCTTTGCAATATTGTTTTTAGCTGCATCGTTGAAGTTTTTATACTAAAATTGTTTCCTTTCTAAATTACCTTTTTAATGGCTTCCAGGCTTCAGAAAAACGCTTGACTTTCATATTAAGCAAAGTAGAATTAATTACTTAAGAAATTACCTGTTACTACCGATAAGTAGTATTATGCATTAAATTTAATATGTATGAATTAGTTGTACACAAAACGTTTGCCGGCGCTCATAATTTACGGGATTACGAGGGAGAATGTGAAAGGCTGCATGGTCATAACTGGAAGGTAGAGGTAACGCTTAAGTCGGAGAAACTTAACGGGTTAGGCATGGTCATGGATTTTAAGATTATAAAAAAGACACTCGAAGGGATACTTTCTCGTTTTGATCATTCTTATTTAAATGAACTCGAAGAATTTAATCAAGAAAATCCCACGACGGAAAATGTTTCAAAGGTAATATATGATAACTTAAGCGAAAAGTTACCTCCAGAAATACTCATTACTAAAGTAAAAACATGGGAATCTGAAAATTGTGCAGCTGCATATTATGTATAAGCCGTTCTTTTACAAGTCAATAAGTGAATATTAATTTAGACACTCCTATTCTTCAATTAGCTTTAGATTTTATAAACTTAAGACGCGCTGTTAAAGTAGCCAAAGAAGCGGTTGATGCAGGGGTTGAATGGGTTGAGGCGGGTACTCCCCTGATTAAGAGCGAAGGTTTGGATTCTGTCAGGACACTTCGGAAAGAGTTTCCAACAACAACGATAGTTGCTGACATGAAAACAATGGACGCAGGCCGCCTGGAAATGGAAACGGCCGCTAAGGCAGGAGCAGATATCGCAGTCGTTATGGGCAGCGCGCCGGACTCAACTATAAAGGAGTGTATAAGTGCAGGAAAAAATTACGGAATAAAAATAGAAGTCGACTTCCTTGGAATTGCCGATTGCGTCGAGCGCGCAATAGATGTTGAGGAATGGGGAGCCGACTTTATAGGTGTTCATACAGCTATAGACGAGCAAATGCTGGGGAATGATCCCTTTAAAAGACTTTCTAAAATTTGCTCAAAGGTCAAAATTCCTGTTGCCGTTGCAGGAGGAATTAATTCTGAAACGGCAGTTGACGCAATAAATGCGGGTGCAAAAATTATAGTGGTAGGTGGTGCAATTAGCAAAGCGACCGACATAAAAAACGCTACTACTAATTTAAAAAAAGCTATATCAAATCGTAAGCGGATAGCTGCAGATTTATTTAAAAGGGCTGTAGACGACAATATACACGAAATATTAGAGAAGGTTTCTACCGCAAATATATCAGACGGCAGCCACCGTCTCAAAGGAATTACTGGCCTCAAATGTATAAGCTTGGAAACTAAGATGATCGGACAGGCAGTAACTGTTCGAACATACCCTGGCGACTGGGCAAAAACAGTTGAGGCAATAGATAGGGCTGAAAAAGGAAATATAATAGTTATTGATTCCGGAGGCGTAGGCCCTGCCGTATGGGGAGAGCTTGCCACACATAGCGCTATACAGAAGAAGCTTGGGGGAGTTGTCGTAAACGGTGCAGTTCGAGACAGTAGCGAGATCAGAAAATTAAAGTTCCCTACATTTGCAAAACTGGTAATGCCAAATGCAGGAGAGCCTAAAGGTTTTGGCGAGATAGGCATACCCTTAAATATTTCAGGAATTACAATAAATAATGGCGATTGGATAGTTGGCGACAGTGACGGTTTAATTGTCATACCAAGGCGTGAAGCAAAAGAAATGGCTAACCACGCAATGGATTGGCTGGAAAAAGAAAACAGGATCCGTGAAGAAATATCTCAAGGAAAGACTTCTCTTGGAGAGGTTATGGAAATATTAAAATGGACAAAAAAATGAGAACTTTAAGGAGATGCATGTAATGAAATGTGAATCATGTAATAAAAAGCTGGCAACAGTACATCTCACCGAAATCGTAGATAATGAGAAGAAAGAAAGGCATTTCTGTGAAGATTGTGCTCAAAATGTTACAAATCATTTCCCTAAAGCCCCTTCCCCATCTGATATTTTAACAAGTCTTATCAACCAGGTATCTCCAGAAATAAGAGAAATGTCAAAAACGACTTGTCCTGTATGCGGCCTTTCTTATCTGGAATTCAGGTCTCAAGGCCGTCTGGGCTGCCCCATGGATTATAATGTATTCAAGAAAGGGCTTTTACCTCTTATTGAAAGGATGCATGGCAGCTCTCAACATGTGGGGAAAGTGCCTGCAAATGCTGGTGTAGAAATTATCAAGAAAAATGAATTGATACAATTACGTAAGGAATTAAATGAAGCAGTAGAAAAAGAAGATTACGAAAAAGCTGCTGAATTAAGAGATAAAATTTATGAACTTTCAGGGAATGTTGAAGATGGAGATTAAAGATCTTTCAGACAAAACGGGTGAGTGGCTTAGGGGTACCGGCAAGGAATCTGATATTGTAATAAGTAGCAGAATCCGCCTGGCAAGAAATATTACCGGGTTTCCTTTCCTTTCCCGCTCTAATTTAAAACAAAGAAAGGAAATAGAATCCTTACTTAGAAAGACTATAATAGAAAACAATATAACACAAGATATATCTTATGTAAATTTGAACAATGCAACTTCCGTTGACAAGTTACTCTTGGTTGAAAGACACCTGATCAGCAAAGAACATGCTGAGGGTGAAGGAGAAAGAGGTGTTGCATTCGGGAAATCAGAAACTATTAGCTTGATGATAAACGAAGAAGATCATCTCAGGGTCCAGGTAATCCGTTCTGGTTTCGAGCTAAAAAATACATGGGAAATAACTGATGAAATTGACAATATCCTGGGAAAAAGCTTAAATTTTGCTTTTTCTGCAAGGTTTGGATATCTGACTGCATGTCCGACAAATGTTGGTACAGGCATGCGGGTTTCTGTAATGGTACATCTCCCGGCACTTGGTATGACAAAGCACATTGAAAAGGTTTTCAATGCTGTAGGAAAACTCGGATTGGTAGTTAGAGGCCTATATGGAGAGGGCACTAAAGTCTCTGGAGATTTGTATCAAATCTCAAATCAGTTTGCATTAGGAAAATCTGAGAAAGAAATAATATCCATAATTGAAAGCGTGATACCCCGCATTACAAGCTATGAAAGGATGGCCAGAAAGGCTTTAGTTTTAGAAAGCAAGGACCAGCTGGCAGATAGAGTTTGGCGGTCATACGGTATGCTTAAGGCCGCTCGAATGATTACCTCCGAGGAAATATTACAGTTACTTTCACAGGTACGCATGGGTGTTAACATTGGTTTGATAGATGATATCGAGATGCGAACCCTTAATGAACTCTTTGTCCTGACACTTCCAGGACATTTGCAGAAATTGCAGGGCTGTGAACTGGATTCTACTCAAAGAAATATTATAAGAGCCTCTTATGTAAGAAAGAGGCTTGACGGTTTATAAAAAAAAGGTGGCAGAAAATGTTTGACAAATTTACCGATAGGGCAAGGAAGGTGATGGCTCTTGCAAGAGAGGAAGCGAAAAGATTCAACCATGAATATATAGGAACAGAACATATTTTACTTGGTTTGGTAAAAGAAGGTAGTGGCGTAGCCGCAAATGTCTTACAAAATTTAGACATCGATTTGAAAAAGATACGCATGGAAGTAGAAAAGATAGTTCAATCTGGGCCTGACCTGGTCTCAGTTGGACAATTGCCTTTCACTCCAAGGGTAAAGAAAGTATTAGAATACGCTATGGAAGAAGCAAAGGCTATGGGGCACAACTATATAGGTACTGAGCATCAACTACTTGGGTTACTCAGAGAGCAAGAGGGTGTTGCTGCGCAGGTATTGTTAAATTTAGGCGTAAAATTGGAAGGTGTAAGAGAGGAAGTAATCGAGCTTCTAGGTGCGGAAACAACACAAGGCTCTAAAGACAAAGAAGAAAAAAGAGGTAAGTCGAAGACTCCTGCCCTTGACTCCTTTGGTCGCGATTTAACACAACAGGCAAAGGATCAGGAACTGGATCCCGTAATTGGCAGACAGTCAGTTATTGAACGTTTGATCCAGGTTCTAAGTCGTCGAACAAAGAACAACCCTGTTTTGCTGGGGGAAGCGGGTGTTGGAAAAACGGCGATAGTAGAAGGATTGGCACAGGCTGTGGTTAGTGGAGCGGTTCCGGCTCTTTTGCGTGACAAAAGAATAGTTGCTTTAGATTTGGCGATGATGGTTGCAGGAACAAAATACCGAGGCCAATTCGAAGAGAGAATCAAAGCCGTAATGGGAGAGGTTCGTAGAGCAAAAAATATAATCCTCTTCATAGATGAGCTGCATACATTAGTAGGCGCAGGAGGTGCAGAAGGTGCAATCGATGCATCTAATGTCTTAAAGCCTGCTCTTTCCAGAGGAGAAATACAGTGTATTGGTGCAACTACTCTTGACGAATACAGGAAATACATTGAGAAAGACGGCGCGCTCGAAAGAAGATTTCAAACAATAATTGTTGACCCGCCTTCTAAGGAAGAAACCATTGAAATTTTAAAAGGTTTAAGGGATAGATATGAGGCACATCATAAGGTCCAAATAACTGATGAAGCATTAAAATTTGCTACAGAATATGCAACAAGATATATCACTGGAAGGTTCTTACCTGATAAGGCAATAGACGTTATTGACGAAGCGGGTGCGCGTGTAAGACTTAAGGCAACTACGCATCCTCCTGATTTAAGGCATATAGAGAAAGAAATAGAACATCTCGAAAAGGAAAAAGATAAATCCGTGGCATTACAGGATTTTGAGAGAGCAGCAAAGCTGAGAGATAAAGCAGACAAATTAAAAAAGAAAAAGGGTGACGTAGAAAAGGAATGGCGAGAGAAATGTACGGAGATAGACGGAACTGTAGATGAGGCGGTTATTACAGAAGTAGTTTCAACCATGACTGGCATACCGCTCAAACGTATGGAGGCAAAAGAAGCAAAGAGATTGCTCGATATCGAGAAAGAACTTTGTAAAACAGTCATAGGACAAGATAATGCTATTAACGCAGTAGCAAAGGCCGTCAGAAGGTCAAGGGCAGGCCTACAGAACCCAAACAGGCCGAGTGCCAGCTTTATCTTTATAGGCCCATCAGGAGTTGGAAAAACTCTCCTCTCAAAAGCCTTGGCTAAGTTTTTATTCGGAGATGAAGATTCATTGATTCAAATAGATATGTCTGAATACATGGAAAAACATAATGTATCAAGACTAATAGGCGCTCCTCCGGGTTATGTCGGTTTTGAGGAAGGAGGACAGTTAACGGAGAAAATACGAAGACGTCCCTACGCCGTAGTTCTCCTGGATGAAATCGAAAAAGCACATTCAGACGTATTTAATATGTTGTTACAGGTTCTGGAGGAAGGAAAATTAACAGACAGTTTTGGGCGTCATATTGATTTTCGTAACGTAATTATTATAATGACTTCGAACATTGGTGGAGACATAATTAAAAATACAGCCTCGTTAGGGTTCAAGAAAACATCTGGAGTGCAGTCTTATGAATCTATTCGCGAGCAACTATTACAGGCGGTTGAAAAGCATTTTCGCCCGGAGTTCATCAACAGGATTAGCGATATTGCCGTATTTAGAGATCTTACAAAGGAAGACCTGAGAATGATTGTAGAGATCGAATTAGAAAGCATACGTGAGAGGCTTAACAATTATAAAATAACACTTTCAATAACCAGGGAAGCAACTGATTTTCTTATTGACAAAAGCTTTAAACCAAATTATGGTGCAAGGCCGCTTCATAGAACCATAGAGAACTTATTAGAAGATCCACTTTCTGAAGAAATACTCAGAGGAAAGTTCAAAGAGAATGATTCCATTAAGGTAAAACTGAAGGACGAAAAACTGGTTTTTGAAGAGGCAACAGTAAAGGAAGAATTAGTCACAAGTGATTCGAAGATCAAATAATTGGATAGTAATATAGCAAATTGAGTAAATATTTAAAAAGGGGCTTTCGAGCCCCTTTTTTTATTGCTTGCAAGAACACAACTATCTTGTGATAATTATAAAAAACTCTAAGGGGAAACGAAGTTATATTATGACAAAAGCCAGTACTGTTTATGTCTGCTCGGAATGTGGATGGAAAACCAGTAGATGGGTAGGTAGATGTTCCGGTTGCGAAGAGTGGGATTCAATGACAGAAGAAAAATACGAATCTAGATATACTCACACCCTTCCGGAATATGATATAGAAAATCCCACCTGTATATCGGGCGTAAAAACGGTAAGCAAGCTTCGGACTAATACTAACATTGAAGAGTTTGATAGAATCCTTGGCGGTGGTATTGTGGCAGGCTCTGCAGTTTTGGTTGGGGGTACACCTGGAATAGGAAAATCAACTCTCCTGTTACAAATATGTCAAAAATTTAGTGAGCAGGGTTACGTGTCCTTGTACGTAACAGGAGAGGAATCAACCGCACAAATAAAATTGCGAGCAGACAGACTCAATGTATCATCTAAGAATATTTTTTTGGTTGCAGAAAACAATTTAGATGTTATTCTTGAACACATCAGAAAAATCAGCCCTAAGCTTGTCATAATTGACTCAGTACAGGCTATGTTTAAGCCGGTTCTCGAATCCTCTCCGGGAACAGTTTCACAAGTAAGGCAATGTACTAATGAGCTAATTCAAACATCAAAAAAGACTGAATCCTCCGTTTTTTTAGTGGGACATGTTACAAAACAAGGAGTAATTGCCGGTCCCAAAGTGTTAGAGCATTTGGTCGATACAGTACTGTACTTTGAAGGTGAAAAATTCATGTCATTCAGGATATTAAGGGCAGTAAAGAATCGCTTTGGACCTACAAATGAGATAGGAATTTTCGAGATGCGAAACAGCGGACTTAGGGAGGTTAGTGATCCTTCAGAAATATTCCTCTCCAGAACACAAAACCTGATATCAGGGTCTTCGATTATCTCTTGTATTGAGGGTACAAGAGCCCTGCTTGTAGAGGTGCAGGCACTTGTAACCAGGTCAA
>Ga0208132_1000975_pt1 | contig 12910 bp, 11 predicted proteins | sample ETNtaG_16_FD_185785 | JGI IMG/M metagenome (GOLD analysis project Ga0208132, IMG submission 185785) | Marine microbial and viral communities from oxygen minimum zone, Eastern Pacific Ocean - ETNP201406SV199 (SPAdes) (version 2) | ecosystem: Environmental > Aquatic > Marine > Oceanic ... | reverse complement strand
ATAAGTATTAGAAGGAACTAATTTGCGATGGGGGGGCTTTTGGAACTGAAGGAATTGGTAAATATATAAGCGAAAAAACCGGTATGAAAGGGAATATTTGGCGTAGTATTTTCTGCTCTTAGTCAGAGAAAGAGATACTCCTAAAACTTATACGATTTGTTTTAATTGTATTTTTGCTTTTGTTTTCGGTTTCTTACTCGTCTTTTTTACCAATTTTCTTCCCTCCTTCAAATTTGTGTTTTAGACAAAGCCCACACATTAATAGGTTAAATAGCCATTTGCTTCCGTGGGATTTAATCGACGGCAAAAAGGGCTTCCCGCATTACGAGAAAGCCCTTCTGCCGTCAGGCGACGAGGGGGAAAGGAGTAAGACCCCCGTCAGGTGAGTACGGCAAATCCCGATTACGCTGTGACGGCACACGGGAGGGCGAGGCTTGAAGTAACGGAGATGAAGGCTCCGGTCACATTTACCCCCGTACCCATTTTTATTTTTCAAGAAATACCATGTTTTAATAGAAAACGTTTAGTTTTTATTTACCATTATTTTCTATATATTTCTTAACCTCACTTTTAAGTGCTCTGCTCAATACCATCAGGGCAATCTCACTATCTGACCTCCGCCTATAGTACGGAGAATCCTTTGTTTTTTTTAATTCCTGAATCATCCCTTTGATATTTTCATCCCTTTTCTCATTATAATATATCTGTAAGCATCTACTCATGTCCTGCCTTTCGTCAAATCTATTCAAGTCAAATCAAGTTACCTTAAGTCTATTTGCATCATTTAGCAGAAGCCATGACCATTGTCAAGGAAAAAATACAACATTTTGTATATTTTTTTATTTTCCTTACAATATGTTGTAAAAATGCAGCCAAAATGGTGTAAGTATGTTGTAGGTAAGTCGTAAAAATATAGTCTTATTTACAAGTCTCTTTTACCAGTTTTATGGGTACTTTATAGTATTACTCTGCAAAACCCTTTTTTATAGAAACACAGGTTCCGGAAAAACATAAGTTTCGTGAATTTAAGAATTTAGGGGTTCTCGCCTAACAGGCCCCACCTAACAAACTGGCGGGCAGGGAGGAATTCCTGAATTGTATTTGATTTGGTTGCGGCTGCGCCGCGCCATGCAATCCGGCAGGTAAATATCTTTGTCAGCAGAAAAGCTCAGGGGGGAAGGATACCGCAAAGGTTCTCACGCAGAACGCAGGAGCTATGGGAAGGCTTACGTTAGTATCTGCATTCTATTCTTAATTTAGCTTTGCCTTGAGTGTATTGATAGCTTCTGTGATAAGCACAGATGCTAAAACTCTTTCACCGTCTTCTTTTGAGGTTCCTTTAATATCAAGAGTCCAGATAGTTTCATTTGTAATTACGTCTATACATTTAGCTTTAAATGAGACTACAAAAGTATGTGCTACGATCGGCCGGAAATAAGGCGTTTTTATGTAAGAGTAGCCATATCTTTCAATTTCGCCAACGACTATGGCATCAACGCCTATTGACCTTCCAAGGCGAGAATAGTTTTCTGTATGTAAGAAGTCTTCTTTTCTGAGATTCTTTAATTCAAGCTCTTCTTCTAATGTCTTTCCTTCTAAGATTACAAATCTTTCCCATCTTCTCAGCTCTCTAGCCATAATGCCTGTAAAAATAGTTTTTACCTTCTCGACGGAAGAAGATTTGAAAATATACCCGGTAGTACCTTCCTCTTTCAGAGATGTCTCAAACGTGACTATGGCAATTTTCTGTACTTCGTTATGTGGGAAATCATTATTAACGTTGACTTCAAGATTTTTTCCTATTGCTGCACAGCCGGTCAGGAACAGGAACAATATTGTGTATTTCTTCATAATAGTACTCTTCTATATTATTAGACAATTTTGATGATAACAATTTGTTTTCTATGTGTCTATTAATAAGTATGCAGAGGGCCCTATAGCCGGGACATATAACGAAAATAGCTTGACAAATTATGGCGGTGTGTTAATATTTTGCCTCTTTGCTTTAATCACATCCATAAGTATTTCCTCGTTTTGTAGAATACTTATATCTTGGAAAGACAACCTTTACTTCTCTTAATATCATTGAGAAATTCCGTCTAAAGGCGGGGAAAACAACTTTTCAATCAAGGTTTCTCAAAAAATCACGACTTGCTGGAATTATATGAATCTGCGTATATCTAGAAAATTAATTAATTTTGAATTTTGGAGCGAAATTGTCTATTATATTGGTCGGAAAGGAAACTAAAAAATGTCAATTAAAGTAGGAATAAATGGTTTTGGCAGAATAGGTCGAAATGTATATAGGGTAATTGCTGAGAGAGAAGGTATTGATGTACTTGCCATTAATGATTTAACCGATGCCAGGACATTGTCCACCCTTCTGAAATATGATTCAGTACACGGAAGATTTAAGGGGGACATTGAAGCAAAAGATGATGTGCTTATTGTAAAAGGAAAAGAAATCAGGTTAACAAAGGAAAAAGACCCTGCCAGTCTTTCATGGAAAGAACTGGGAGTTGAGGTAGCGATAGAATCCACCGGTATATTTACAAAAAAAGCGGATTGCGAAAAACATCTTGAAGCCGGAGCAAAGAAGGTAATCCTTTCTGCACCTGCAAAGGATCAGCTTGACGCTACAATTGTTATGGGGATAAATGAAAACGACCTTAAACCTGAACATAAAATTGTCTCCAATGCCTCCTGTACTACAAATTGTCTTGGGCCGCTTGCAAAGGTAATTAACGACAACTTCGGAATTGAAAAAGGCCTTATGACTACTATCCATGCCTATACTAACGATCAGAAAGTTGCCGATTTAATGCACAGCGACTTGAGAAGGGCCAGGGCTGCCGCCATAAATATTATCCCGACAACTACCGGTGCTGCGAAGGCTATTGGTGAAGTTATACCTGAGCTTAAAGGAAAGCTTGACGGTATGGCAATGCGGGTACCTGTCGCCAACGGTTCAGTAACTGATTTAGTTGCGTCAGTAAAAAAGAATGTAAGTATAGAGGAAATTAATAATGTTATAAAGACTGCATCAGAAAACGAATTAAAGGGCATATTGGAATATTGCGAAGACCCTATTGTCTCCTCAGATATAATAGACAACGCACATTCATGCATCTTTGACTCCCTGTCTACTTACGTAATTGGTGACAATCTGATAAAGGTAATTGGCTGGTATGATAACGAATGGGGTTACTCAAATCGTATGGTGGATTTGATAGAACTCATCGCAAAAAATTAAAGGGATTCTTAAGATGAGCAAACTTTTTATCAAAGATCTTGAACTGAAAGACAAAAAAGTATTTGTGCGGGTAGATTATAATGTTCCCTTCGATGATCAGGGAAACATAACTGATGATGCCAGGATAAGGGCCACTTTACCAACTATTAATTATTTACTTGATGAAGGTGCAAAAATAATCCTTGCCTCTCACCTCGGAAGGCCGGGCGGAAAGGTCTTGCCGGAATTCAGTTTAAAGCCAATTGTCAGGAGACTCCAAAGACTCCTGAATAAGGAAGTGACACTGGCAAATGATTGTATAGGTCCTGAGGTGAGGAAACAAGTGGACGCTATGCAGTCTGAGGATGTCTTGCTTCTTGAAAACCTGCGGTTTCATAAGGGAGAACAGGAAAACGATCCTGAGTTTGCCAGAGAGCTGGCAAGTTTATGTGATGTAATGGTACAGGATGCATTCGGGAATTGCCACAGGGCACATGCTTCAATGGTAGGTATGAATGAAGCGGTGTCTCAATCAGCGGCAGGATTTCTTTTGAAGAGGGAAATTGATTATTTTGAGAAGGCAGTCATTTTCCCATCGAGACCTGTTGTTGCTATAGTTGGCGGTGCAAAGGTTACAGATAAGATAAAGATTATCGAGAATCTTGTAAAGAAGGTTGATAAAATAATTATTGGCGGTGCAATGGCATTTCCTTTCCTTGCGGTACATGAATATGGGGTTGGCAGGGCAATGGTAGATGAAAATGTAGCGGTAAAGGTTTTAATGATAAACAAGCTTGCCAAGGAAAGAGGTGTTAAATTATATTTACCTGTAGACTTTGTAATCGGAGACAAATTTGACGGAATGGCTGAGACAAAGCTGGTAACCTTCCAGGAAATTCCGGATGAATGGTTTGCCCTGGATATCGGGCCTGCAAGTACAAAGCTTTTTTCTGAGGCCATGCAAAATGCGAAGACTATCATCTGGAATGGCCCTATGGGTGCATTTGAAATAGATGCCTTTAGCAGAGGCACATATGCAATGGTAGAATCTGTTGTATCTGCTTATGCATTGACCATTGTAGGAGGTGGAGACACAGACCTTGCATTCCACAGGATGGGAGAATCGTACAAGGTGTCATTTATTTCTACAGGTGGCGGAGCCTTTCTGGAATTATTAGAGGGTAATGAATTGCCCGGTATAGCGGCGTTGACTGATAAACCAGATTCTTAATAACACTGTTAATATATTAAAGTTCTTACATGCAAATAAAAATATCTGCTTCAATACTTGCCGCTGACCCGACACAGCTGGGAAATGAAATTAAGAGGGTGGAACAAGCGGGTGTCGATTTGATTCACATTGACGTTATGGATGGGCATTTTGTTCCAAATCTGACGATGGGCCCTTTTATTGTTGAAAGAATAAAAGAAATTACGAAAGTCCCTCTGGATATCCATCTCATGATCGAGAACCCCGATAAATATGTAGAATCCTTTACTCAGAAAACAACAAAAGATGATATCTTAACTTTTCACATTGAGGCAACAGAAGATCCGTTGAGTGTTATCAATTTAATCAAAGATCGAGGTATAAAAGCGGGGGTTGCAATTAACCCTGACACGCATGAAAAGACAGTTGAAAAGTTGCTTGAATCTATTGATATACTTCTTGTAATGACGGTTTATCCGGGATTCTCAGGCCAGGCTTTCAAAAAAAACGTATGTGATAAATTAAAGAAGCTGAGAGAAATGGCACCTGAAAATCTGGATATTGAAGTTGATGGCGGTATAAAACCGGAAACGATTCCTGACGCAGCATCTGCAGGCGCTAATGTTTTTGCTGCGGCGACGTCTATATTCGCAAAGGATGATTATAAAGAAGCAATAGAAGAACTCCGCCGGAAGGCACAGGAAAATTCTTATTTATTTATGAAAAGCTAGAGGCTATACTCACAGTAAATACTGAAAACATGCAGGCATGGACGGGTTTTTAACTTTTATACAGATAGCATTGACACACCAAAAGCTTTATCGGAAAAATGAGAGGAGAAACATAATTGTTCTTTAGAAGAAAAAAAAGTATACCCGATGGATTATGGAAAAGATGCGATGGATGTAAAAGCGTGGTTTATAATAAACAGGTGGAGGAGAAACAAAATGTCTGCCCTGAGTGTAATTACCACTTCAGGGTGTCCACCAGAGAGCGCATAAACATCACACTCGACAAAGACAGTTTTGAAGAATACTGGAATGATATGGTACCTTCTGATCCATTGAATTTTAAGGACCGTATAGAATATAAAGACCGGATTGCAAGTGAACAGAAAAAAACAAACTTAAACGAAGCGGCCACGGTTGGAAAGGGATTGATTGAGGGAAAGGAAGTTGTATTCGGTGTTACAGATTCGACCTTTATAATGGGAAGTATGGGATCAGTGGTTGGAGAAAAGATTACGAGAGCAGCCGAAAAGGCGCAGGAGCTATGGTTACCGCTTATCATAATCTCAGGCTCTGGAGGAGGAGCAAGAATGCACGAGGGAGCCTTATCGCTTATGCAAATGGCAAAGACTTGTGCGGCCGTATCCAGACTCCAGGATGCAGGATTATTGTTTATCTCAGTACTTACAGACCCTACTTTAGGTGGTGTCATGGCCAGCTTTGCCTCGCAGGCAGACATTATAATGGCCGAACCTGGTGCGCTTGTTGGGTTTGCAGGTCCAAGAGTTATTAAAGAAACTATTAAAAAAACGCTCCCTAAGGGGTTTCAATCTTCTGAGTCCATGCTCAAGCATGGATTTATTGATATAATAACTGAACGCAGCCGGCTAAGACCGGAAATTTCAAAGATCCTGGATTATTGCAACGTTAATCGCAAAAAAAGGTTTTTTCGCAAATCTATTTAAAAAAAGAGAAATGTAATTCATCTGGCAAAGCGAGAAAAACGTAAAACTATTATAAAAAAGATTTAAAACAAATACAAATTCCTCGGTAGCTCAATGGTAGAGTGGGTGGCTGTTAACCACTAGGTTGTAGGTTCGAATCCTACCCGAGGAGCCATCTTTCGCTAAAGCTACAGAATGGCTGTTGTCATTCTGTAGCTGGCATTTCCGAAGGCCTTTGATTAGATCCAGGCAGTCAGAAAAAGCGTAAACCAAAGGTAATCTATTCAGTTTGTTCCCGGTGGAGCCGGGGAATGTTTAGATTGTGATTTTGTAAGTAATACATGTATTAATAACAAAATCCATGCTGAGATCAAAAGCATGCCTCCTATTGGTGTGATCATTCCGACCTTGATTTTTGCAAATGCGAACAAATATAAGGAACCAGAAAACAACACGATACCCCCTATTGTATTGTAGATAGACAAATTCATCAATTTCCCCGGATATTTACTTTGTAATAACCCCAATATCAGTAAAAACAGGGCATGGTAAATCTGGTATCTGTTCCCTATCCGAAAAATCTCTAATGTTCCTGCTAGATGCTCTTTCAAGGCATGACTGCCCACTGCACCCAGAATAACCCCGGTAGCCCCAAAGAATAAGCCTGCGGCCAAACTTGTCTTTTCTAATTTATTCATTTCAATATATTATGTTTATCTGTTTCCTGATTCAAGCAATATATATTGTTATGTTTTGAAAAACGAGTAAAATATAAAAACAATATTGGTTTTTACAATATTTTTATACTGCTGTGTTTAATGACCGTTCTTTAATACCATAATGCCGTTATTAAACAAATCCAATTATCAAGCTCCATTTCTTCTTCAAAATGGACATGTGCAATCAATCTATCCTTCACTGTTCAGGAAATTCGATACAGGTTTTTACCAGAGAGAACGCCTTTACACACATGACGATGATTTTCTGGATATCGATTGGTCGAAAACAGGAAGCAAAAAGTTAGCCATTATTTCTCATGGTTTAGAGGGTAGTTCACACCGCCATTACGTTGTAGGAATGGTTAAGATGCTTAACCGAAATGGTTGGGACGCCCTGGCATGGAACTATAGGTCCTGTTCCGGAGAGATAAATCGCCAGTTACGTTTTTATAATAGTGGTACAATCGATGATTTAGAGTTTGTAATTGAACATGCAGTAAAGACTATGTCTTATCAGAAAATCGTATTAATAGGGTTCAGCATGGGAGGGAATTTAACACTTGTTTATCTTGGTAACAAAAGCAGTCGGATTAACAGCAAAATAGAAAAATCCGTTCTGTTTTCGGTTCCCTGTGATTTAAAGGCAAGTACATGGGAGCTCGCCAAATTCACAAACAAAATATATATGAGGCAATTTTTAATAACCCTGCATCAGAAAATCAGGGCTAAAATGGAATTGATGCCCGGACTGATAAATGATGATGATTATCATTTAATAAAGAATTTTAAGGACTATGACGACCGATACACTGCTCCGCTCCACGGCTTTAAGAATGCAGAAGATTACTGGAGCAAATGCAGTAGCAATCAGTTTATTTCAGAGATTAAAGTTCCAACATTAATTGTAAATGCCCTCAACGATCCGTTTATTGCCGATGGTTGTTATCCGGTTAAAGAGGCGCGGAACAGCAAATATGTTTATTTAGAGATGCCCAAATCTGGCGGGCATGTCGGTTTTATACAATTTAAAAAAGACAGGAGTTACTGGTCGGAAGAGCGAGCAATTGAATTTTTAAAACATAATTAAGTTAAGGAGAAAGCTATGGTTTTACGTTTTTTAGATAAATATCGTGATATAGGCCTGCTCATTCTACGAGTAGGCATTGGCGTCATGTTTATAATGCACGGCCTGCCTAAATTAACAGGCGGCCCGGAAAAATGGGAGATGCTCGGTGGAACCATGAAGTCGTTAGGAGTCGGCTTTGCTCCCATGGCCTGGGGCTTTATGGCTGCACTTTCAGAATGTGGAGGCGGCCTGCTATTGGCCCTGGGGTTTTTTACCCGCCCTGCCTGCTTCTTTCTGCTTGCGACCATGATCGTGGCAATGTCCATGCACATCAGCAAGGGTGACCCCTTCGTCACGTATTCTCATGCGATGGAAGCAGGGATTCTGTTCATAAGTTTGATTTTCATCGGCCCGGGGAAATACTCCCTGGACGGCCAACACAAGCCTGCCAAAAGGGCCTGACACTAAATCTTAAACAAAATATTTAGCCACAGATTTACACAGATAAAGGGAAAAAGAATTCTCACGCTAAGCCGCAAAGAGCGCAAAGTTTCAGATAATAAGAGGATTGAAGATCAGATAAAAATAGAAAATTTATAATGTGTCAAGTGGCGAGATGTACCCCTGTTTGTCTTTATGTTCCAACTGACAAAAGAAGAAACGGCAAATTGGAAGTCACAATTTGTGATGTCCAATAAAGAGAAGAAATAGTCAGTATTTCCTGCCTGTCGGCAGACAGGGTGTCTTCTGTTTTTTCGCCTTTTAACCTATATTCTAGTCTTCCTCTGCGATCTCTGCGTTAAGATTTGTTTTTTTTAGTGCTCATTCGTGCCTTTTACTCGCCCTCGGCGCTGTTTGTCCGGGGGAAATTAGTGTCTGTCTTTTGATTACCATGAGCCTTAATTAGTTCACCAAGGCCTTCATTTATTCTCTTTCGTGTATCGTTCTGAATCTTAGTGGATTTCTCTTTAACTCCAACACCTTTGTAATCCGCAGGATATAAAGGCTCTAAAACTTTTTCGTAAACCGTACCTTTGTTGAAAATCCATGCACCTTTTGGAGTAATGTCCAGGCCGCCATAAGACGCAATCGGAATAATTGGCAGGTTGTGCTTCACGGCAATACTGAACATGCCGCGTTTAAATTCACCCATCTTATAGTCTTCATCTTTTGTTCGAGTACCTTCCGGAAATATCACTAAATAAGGAGTTAAAGATCCATCCTTTAATACAGTCTCTTTTATTTTCTTTGCTGATTCTGACAGTACCTTCCATGTTTTTTTATCTTCCTTGTACACTTTAACCATACCTAAAGTTTCAATCCCCTTACCAAAAACCGGGATCTTGAATAACTCTCTTTTTGCACAAAACAGTGACTTTCCTTTCACAGTATGCAGTATAGCAGGAATATCCATTATCGAAGTGTGGTTCTGGCATATTATTGCAGGTTTGTTAATCAGGTTTTCCAAACCCGATACCTCTATCTTGACATTCAGAAGTTTTAAAAGCTGTTTTGCAAAAACATGAGCACGGCCAAATACCGCATCATGCGTTTTTTTCCTGATTAAGTCATACTCAATTTGCAGACGGCACCTGAAAATCAGAAACCATATGCCCGGTACCTGGTATAATGCAGATTTTAGTGAAAACTTTAACATATTATTATAAAAAGTTTAAAGTGACTAAAGTTGTAAAAAAGGCACTCACCGCAAAGGCGCAAAGTACGCAGAGAAAAATATATCATAGGAAAAAAACAGAAGACACGAATAACGATTTACGAATTAAGAACAAGATCGATGTTTATCCTGTTAATCCTGTCTAAAATAAGAAAACAAAATTTAATAGTTTTTACCCTTTGCGCTCTTTGCGGTGAACATTCTTTTAATTCCCATAATACACAAACGGCGCCCAGTAATATGGCGCTTTGTATTTTTCTCCAAAGCTGCCGCTGATAAACCGGCGTTTTACCTCTGTTATTGCTTCTGCATAGCCAATGCCTTTGTCTTGAACCATGCCGTACATTGCTGCCATGAACTGTGAAGTCGACTCACCTGCTGCCCTCCAGAGAGATATGGAAACGGCATTAGCTCCGGCTAAAATAAAGGATTGTGTAAACCCCATAATACCCGCATTCCCATCAACCCGGCCCAAACTTGTCTCACAGGCGGATAGAGTTATAAGGTCCGCCTGGAAGTCCAGTTCTGCAATCTCTTCTATTCGCAAATAACCATCTTCCTTCCCCTCATCTTTTTCGAACTGTGATAAGACCACGGCCGAAAGCTCCGGTACTTCATTTACTACCAGGCCATGAGTTGCAAAATGAAGTACTTTGTAATTATACAATGTCCAGTTTTTTGAAAGCTCTTTTACGTCCTTTTCCGTTACGTTGCTTCCTGTAAAAATGTCAGACCTTTTGATTACTTTATTAATATTCTTAACTTCATTTAATGTGTCAGGCAGATCGGGCCATGTACCAATGCCCAGGCCGTTATAAGCATTCCTGATATACCTTATATTGACGAAATCAGAAAAAACTTTTTTCTCTGCAAGTTCCTGCCGAATATTTTTAAGATCAGAATAAATATTTTTTTTGAAAAGGGCCATCTGCGCTTCATTCTCTATCACTTCTGCATCATAAGCCGCTTCCTCGTAAACCGCCCCTCCAAATGCCAGTAACGGCTTGCGTTTATCGCTGTGTTCCCGTTTCTTAATCAATTTACGTATGTCCACTGACTGGACATAGTTTATATGATAATTCTCTACCAGATATTGTCCGTTCCTGTCAATAAGAGTCTCGAAAGGTACAAAGGTAAGGATACCTCCCGGCACTATAATAAGGTTCTTCTTGTCCGCAAGCTGTGCCTCCATCGGTTTGATGAGTAATTCATATAGCCCCTTCCCAAGTTTATCAATGTCAGCCCGCCGTTCTCTTTCATCCTGTGGTGAAGGCTCTCTTAATAATGAGCTGTAATAATTGATAATATTATCAAAATCGTTTTTGTTTTCACTTAAATTGTGTTGATTTATTAAAAGGGCCTTTATCGGTGTATGGTATTTATCAATGGACGATTGGACAAAAGATTTGCGTGATACCTCCCTGCCGGTAAACTCTTCCCCGGTAATAGCAAACTGTATAATATCCTCCCTGTTAACATTTGCGTAAACAATTATTGCAGTATCTTCACCCAGTGTTTCCCGGATTTGTTCTACCTCTTGCAGTCTTATCTTCTTTTTATCGCCGGCAAATCTTTCTGCCATGAGTTTTGCCCTGCTGAGTTCGATAGTCCGGAAAGCGGAAGAAATATCGTTGTCCCTGATATATGCAGAGGCCAGCAGTTGATAGGTATATGATTGATCGGCCAGATATCCCCGGCGCACCTCTCCGGTTGTCGCCTTGCGTAATTTCTCTATTATGGATACAGACTCATTAAAACTTCCAATGGCAGGCTTATATTCTTTTTGTAAGAGATAAACCATGCCAATGTTGTTGAGGTCTCCGGATATATCTGCATCTTTACCAAATTTCTTATCAGTAGCCAGCTTCTGTTCGTGAGGTTTGATGGCCTTGTCATGTTTGCTCCAGTAGTAGCGGTAAACCATATCGAGGTTTTTCAGGCTAAGGGCTTCATCAGCTTCTTTTCCCAATTTCCTGTTTATTTCCAAAGCTTCTTTATAATACTTGAGGGCATCATCATATTGTCCCGTAGATTTGTAAACCCCGCCAATGTAATTGAGCCGAATGGCAACTTTGTCTTCATGTCCCAATTTTTTATTTATGGCTAAAGCTTTCTCATAATACTTGATGGTAACTTCATGCTGGCCCCAGTACTTGAAAATATTACCAATGTTGGCAAGGCCAATGGCAATATTATTATCCTGATTCACTGTTTCGGCTGTGTCCAAAGCCTCTTCATAATACTTCCAGGCTTTGACATATTTGCCCTGAGTTTCGTAAACCCCGCCAATGTTGGCAAGCTGAAGAACAACTTTATCTCCCTGCCCCAGTTTCTTATCAATATCTAAAGCATTTTCATAATACTTGATGGCCGTGTCATATTGCTTCCCAGATTTAAAAATATTACCAATGTTGGCAAGGCCTATAGAAATTTTATCATCCTGTTCCAGCTTTCTATCTATGTTTAAGGCTTTTTCAAAATACTCAATTGCCCTGCCATATTTGCCCTGAGTTTCTAAAACCCTGCCAATGCTGTTGAGCCGAATGGCAGCGTCAGCTTCCATTCCCAATTTTTTATTTATTCTTAACACATCTTCAAGATATTCTATGGCCTTATCATATTGGCCTTGAGAGTCGTAAACATCGCCAATGTTACTTAACCGAATAGCAGCTTTATCTTCCATCCCCAATCTCTTATCAATTTCCAGCGCTTCTTCAAGATACTCTATGGCCCTGTCATAACTACCCACAGATTTATAAATACCTCCAAGATGGCTGAGACAGTCGGCAATCTTATCTTCCTGCCCCAGCTTCTTGAATATAGTCATAGCTTCTTCAAGATACTTGACAGCCTCGTTATATTTACCCCGCTTCTCTAAATCCTGCGCCTTATGCCAATGCCTATCTGCCAGTTGATGATCTTGATCTTGAGCATAAGCAAATGAACAGATTAGTAACGCCGGTAATAATATTGATAAGGTTAAGTTTATTCTTTTTATGATCGTATACATTCCTGGAATCTATAAACGCAAAATAAGAGCCGTATTATATAGGAGAAATATAAGGCAATCTATTTAAATTATTTATAAATGATATAAGGACTAATTTAACGCAGAGTTCGCAGAGAACACAGAGAAAAACTGAAGGCTGTGGTTAAAGGCGAAAGAAGAAAAGAGATATTTGGCCACGGATAGACACGGATCAACACTGATGGTATTCCTGAATATTTACAATAGCTGCAATCTTTTTAAGTTGTTCGGGTTCCAAGACATCAAACCCGGGAATGCCTTTGAGGATAGAAATATAATCTATTTTCTCTTTTTTCATAACTTTATCA
>Ga0208132_1000972_pt1 | contig 12943 bp, 13 predicted proteins | sample ETNtaG_16_FD_185785 | JGI IMG/M metagenome (GOLD analysis project Ga0208132, IMG submission 185785) | Marine microbial and viral communities from oxygen minimum zone, Eastern Pacific Ocean - ETNP201406SV199 (SPAdes) (version 2) | ecosystem: Environmental > Aquatic > Marine > Oceanic ... | reverse complement strand
AGTTTGTTTTTGAAAACGCTATTTTAATGTAAGATCCAGATAATTTTACATTTCCCCTCAGTTTTAATGCAATACTCAGGTAACTAATGAAATGGACAATTAAGGATAACTTGAAACAGAAATGTTAATACAAGAAACACTGTAAGGATATAAACAAAGCATGACAATTATCATGGTTGCTCATCGTCTTTCTACTGTGACACATGCTGATAATATATTTGTGATAGAGAATAGAACTGTTTGTGAAGGTGGAACTTACGAGGGTTTGATAAAAAGAGAGATTACACTATCTGGATTCTCTGCAAGGTGGTACAAGTTTAATCTCTGCACCGCTAAAATGAGGATAAAACTTCAATGAAGATTAACCTTGTTGATGTAAAAGCACAGAATTCTTCAATTAAGAAAGAGTTAGATGCAGCAATTTCTGATGTTATTGAAAGTAGTGACTTTATAGATGGTCCTTTTGTTGAAGCTTTTGAAAAAGAGTTTGCCAAATGTCATGAATCACGATTTTGTGCTGCTGTTAATTCAGGGACAGCAGCTCTTCATGTAGCACTTTGGGCAATAGGCGTTAAGGCCGGAGATGAAGTCATTGTTCCGGGTAATACATTTATTGCCACAGCAGAAGCTGTGAGTTTAACCGGTGCGACTCCGGTCTTTGTAGATTGTGAAATTGAGTACTTTGGCCTTGATCCTTCAAAAATAGAGCCTGCGATAACAGCTAAAACAAAAGCTGTTATCGCTGTTCACCTTTATGGACAGCCTGCATAGCTTGAGTACATAAAAAAATTACAGATAGACATGAACTCTTTCTTGTAGAAGATTGTGCGCAGTCTCAAATCGCAAAGTATTCAGACCGATATGTTGGTACATACGGTATTTGTGGATGTTTCAGCTTTTATCCGGGAAAAAATCTGGGAGCATTTGGAGAGGGTGGGGCTGTTATAACTAATGATGAGTCCTTGTATAATAAAGTTCAGGTACTCAAAGATCATGGTTCCAGGGAGAAGTACATTCATGAATTCCCCGGTCACAACTACCGAATGGATGGGTTGCAGGGCGCTGTATTAAATGTCAAGCTTAAGTACTTGCCAAAATGGACTGAGATGCGGAGACAAAATGCGGCACTCTATAAAAAGTATCTTATTGATATTCCACAACTCCGGCTTCCCGAAGAACATCCTGATGTATATCACGTGTGGTACTTATTTGTTGTTAGAGTGGAACGCAGGGATGAGCTTTTTCTGTATCTGAAAGAGAATCAAATTTTCTCTGGAATTCATTACCCGGTTCCCTGTCATTTGCAGAAGGCTTACAAGTTTCTCGGTTATCATAAAGGGCAGTTGCCTGTTACAGAAAGCTATGCCGCAGAAATCTTATCTCTTCCGTTTTATCCCGAACTAGAAGGAGCACAAATTATTTATATAGTGAATAAAATTAGGAACTTCTTTGGTGTTCCAGGGATATAAATATTGATTGATAGGTAGAAATTAAACTTTAGAACACAATAATACATGCGTAAACAATCGCTCTCTTTTGACATTACTTTTCCGGTATATAATGAGAGAAAACAGTTGCAGAAATCAGTTTTAGAGATGATTGATTTCTGCGGTGTCAATAAGGTAATTGAATTTGTGATCACCATAGCCGATAATGGATCCATTGATGGCACAAGTGAGATTGCCAAACAACTGGAACAAGAGCATCAGGTTGTTCGTTATGTCAAGATCGATCAAAAAGGGGTTGGGGTGGCTTTGAAAAAAGCGTGGCTCAGTTCTTCTTGTGATATATTGGGAACTATGGATATTGATCTGTCGACAGATCTACGTCATTTTAAAGAGGTTTACAACTGCTTCCAGACAAAAAATGTTGATTTAATTGTAGGTTCACGCTTACTTGATGGTTCTGTCGTTATTGGGAGGTCCTTGGTTCGGGAAATAACATCAAGGGGTTTTAATAAAATACTGAGTAAGCTGCTTAAAATAAGATTTACTGATGGGATGTGTGGTTTTAAATTTATATATAAAGAGGTTTTTGAGAAATTAATGTTGACTGGGATTCAGAATAATGAGTGGTTTTTTGAGACAGAGTTACTGGTGAAAGCGGAATTGAATGGTTTTGAAATCCTGGAAATACCAGTTTATTGGAAGGACGACAGAGATTCGAAAGTAAGCATTATTCCGTTAAGTTTGAAATACTTGAAGGAAATAGGAAGATTAAGAAAGGAAGTAAATAAGAGATGAAAACGTGAGTACAGACAAAACTGAATTTGATTATATTATTTTAGGCGCTGGAATTTATGGTCTGTATGCCTCTTGTTTACTTCTTAAGAAGAATTATCGTGTTGCTTTAGTGGAATGCGATAATGAAGTATTCAGTAGGGCTTCATATGCCAACCAGGCCAGGGTCCACAATGGTTATCATTATCCGCGAAGTGTTCTTACCGCTAGAGCGTCTGCAAATAATTATCAGTTGTTTATTGATGATTTTAAAGATGCTATAAATAGTAATTTTGAAAAAATATATGCTTTAAGCAACAGAAACTCTTTTACCGCGGGGAAACATTTCGAAAAATTCTGCAAGTACTTAAACATTCCCTGTGATGAAATTAATCCTGAAAAATACTTTAGGAAGGGAACTGTTGAGATGGCCTATACTACTCTGGAATGTTCTTTTGATCCTATTTCAGTAAAAAATATTTTGTACGGCAAAATTATTGAAAACCCCAATTTCTATTTATTCGTAAACAAACAGTTGTACACAGTTGAGGAAAAACAAAAGAAATACTCATTACGCTTTTCAGATAAAACGAGCTTATTCGCTCCGCGTGTTTTAAATGCCACATATGCAAGCATAAATCAAGTTCTTGATAAATTTCATTTTAAAAAACTTGATATAAAGTACGAAATATGCGAGATCTCACTATGTGATGTGCCAGAAGAATTGTTACATAGTGGGATTACTGTGATGGACGGCCCCTTTTTTTCATTGATGCCTTTTGGCTTAACAGGTTTTCATTCCCTATCGTCAGTTGAGTTTACTCCTCATAACACATCTTACAGAGACCTGCCGCATTTTGAATGTCAAATGGATAGTAATTTGTGTACTCCAGAATATTTGGACAATTGTAATTTATGTGAAAGCAGGCCGGAGACCGCTTTTCCATATATGTCTCAATTGGCTAAAAAATATCTTAAAATTGATCAACTGAAACATAGACAATCCCTTTTTGCAATTAAACCTATTTTAAATGCATCCGAGATTGATGATTCACGGCCAACAGTTATCAAGACCTTCTCTGAGAACCCTTCTTTTATTGCCGTTCTGTCTGGCAAGATTAATAACATTTATGATATGGGAGAGGTTTTAATATGAAAAACAAAGTATATATTTCTACCGTTATATACCTTTATAATGATGAAGACATAGTTTGTAAGGCCCTGAAAGATATTACTAACTTTCTGGATAAATATTTTGAGCATTTTGAAGTTATTTGTATTGATGACTGTTCTTCCGATAAAACATTGGGAAAAGTGCTTGACCTCATACCTCACTTAAAAGGATATCATAATGTTATTAGTTTAACTCGAAAACATGGAATAGAAACAGCAATGCTGGCAGGAGGTGATAAATCAATTGGGGATTACATCTATGAAATAGAGCTGTCTTTCATGGATTATTCTCTGGACTTCATGCTGGAATTATTTAATAAGGCACAGTCCGGGTTTGACATTGTATCTGGTCGTGAACAGAAAATCCCTCTTGTTACTAATTTATTTTATTCTGTATTAAAGCTAGTATCTTATGTTGGTATGGACCTAAATACTGAAAACATAATAATCGTATCGCGGCGAGCACTTAATGCCATACTGAACATGTCGGAAAAGACCAGGTACCGAAAAGGGCTTTTATATTTTACAGGCTTTCCAAAAGCAGAATGTATTTATAAACCGATAAAATACATTAAAAGAAGAAATCGATCAATTTTAGAGAAATTACAATTGGCTCTTGAGATTATCATCTCATTTTCAAGGATTGGAACAAAAATGCCACTCATATTGTCGATAATATTTTTATCCATCTCTATATTTACGGGAATGTTAACATTGTACGAGTATATTTGGGGCGTATCTGCTGAAGTACGGGGTTGGACAACCCTTATGGCATTTCTATCGTTTGGTTTCTTTGGGGCTTTTCTTGTGCTTGGATTTCTGGGTGAATATATTAGTATGATCTTGATTGAGCTGCAGGGACGTCCACTTTATACTATAAAAAAACAATATCACAGTTTTAACAAACAAAAAGACTCTGGAGTCCGTCCAAAGTTAAAAAGTGTTGATTAATCATAATGCTCAGAATTATATTATTATGGAAACTCTTGGGGCAGCGGAAAATTGGTGTAAGCAGAGTTGCTAATTTTGCGAAGAATCAAATGAGTTATTTCCTCAAAAGAGAAACAGCTTCACGAAGTCCGTCTATTCTAATAGTTGAACCAACCAATGTGTGTAATATTGCCTGCTATAGCTGCCGGGATGAAAATAATAGAATTTATAATCATTTCTACAAAGAACACCCTAGAACAATACCTTTAGGCAAGATAAGTATTGATGTTTATAAAAGTGTTATTGATGAATTAAAAGACGATATCCTTATCGCTGTTCTATATGTACAGGGTGAGCCTCTTTTGTATAAGGGTATTTTTGGAATGATAAAGTATGCTACGGAGCGAAACGTACCTACGATGACGGCAACAAATGGGATGCCACTAACAATAGATGCAAGCCGGAAATTGGTAGAAAATGGGTTAGATTTTATAAAGATTGCCGTAAGTGGTTTTACACAGAAGACATATGGTAGATATCATATAGGGGGTGATATTGAAGTAATAAAAGAAAATATCAAAGGACTGGTTAACGCTAGGAATGAAAAAAAATCACATCTTTACATTATGATAGATTATATTCTTTTTGATTATAACCGGGATGAGTTTTTTCTATTTAAGGAATTTTGTGAAAAATTGCGAATAAAGTGCATTACTAGGCATGGCTTGCTTCCTCTTTTATTCAAAGAAGGTAATGTGGAGATGGAGAGGGTAGAACCTAAAAGTAGTTTATGTGATTGGCTGTGGCATGTTGCTGTAATTAATTGGGACGGGAGTGTGTGGCCATGTTGTCAGTTTCCTGTGGCATCAGATCCTATTACACTTGGTAATATAGATAATAATGGTTGTTCTCTAAAGTCTATTTGGAACAGTGAAAAATATCGTTCGTTTCGCAGGCAACATATTCGAAAGGGTAGGTCTAAAACATTTGTCTGCGATAGGTGTGATTGGGAGGGGGTTGGCTTGCAGGCTTTGAAAGAAAGGAAGCCACAGAATTTATGAAAGTTGCATTAATTAATCCACAACATATGTTTACAAGTTTCTGGTATTAAGAGTCACATTTCACCCACCAGGGCTGTGCTATATCTAGCAGCTTTTGCCTGCAACGGTACTTCTTTGAGACTTCAGAAGGCAGCAGATATACATTATACGTGAAGAATAAAGAAGTACTTAAGGCGTTCCTGAAGGATTTTCGTTTTTGCTGGCTTTATGAGGTAAGGATTCTCGTCAATAATTAAAAGTACTATAAAAAGTTCGGTTATTACAATCCTAGTCTTCATATGGAGATTTCCTCAGAATCGACTAATTAAGTAGGAATATGAAAATAATACTAATCAGTCCTCCTCAAATGTTTGCAAAAAGTAGGGTAGCTGCAGGCGTAAATCCTCCTTTAGGATTGATGTATCTTTCTGCGTCTTTACGAAATAACGGTTATAATCCAAAAATAATTGATGCCGTTGTTGAGGCTCCTAATAACATTTTTAAAATTGATAATGAGCTATCAGGTAGAGGGCTTAGGTTTAGAGATATCATTTCAAGAATACCTAAAGATGCGGGATTGATTGGGATTACCAACCTGTTTTCTTTCTCGTACCCTTTAGTTAGGCGGTTAACATATGAGATTAAAAAGAACTTTCCTGAAAAAAAGATAGTTTTAGGAGGAGCTCATCCCTCTGCAACTCCTATTGAAACGGTATCGGAAGCTTCTATTGATTTTGTGATTATTAGCGAAGGTGATTTGACAATTGTTGAATTAGCAGGCAATATCGATAATTCAACGGTCCTGAGTAAAATAGATGGACTAGCTTACAAAAGTGAGAATGGGAAGCCGGTTTTGAATCCAAAGACACGTTTTATTGAGGATCTCGATAGCGTGGCTTTTCCTGATAGAAATGCGGTCCCCATTGAATTATACTATGAAATCGGGTCGCCTCATGGGCCTTGTCAAGGCAGATGGACGCCTATACTTTCATCAAGAGGCTGTCCATTTCAATGTACTTTTTGTACATCAAATTTATGGGATCGAAGGTACAGGGTAAGATCTGCAAAAAATGTTCTTGATGAGATAGAACAATGTAAAAACGAATTTAACATTACAGAGTTCCTCTTTGAAGATGAAAATTTTACCATTAATAAAAAAAGAACGCTGGAAGTTTGTAATACGATTATAAATAAGAAACTTAATATAAGATGGCAGACTCCCAACGGAATCAGGGCATCAGTAACTGATGAGGAAATGCTTGATGTAATGAGAAAATCGGGATGTCATCATATCACCGTTGCTCCAGAATCTGGATCTGAAAGAGTACTGAATGAAATTATAAAGAAGCAACAGGATAAAGATGATGTAACAAGGGTTGTAATGTATGCCTCAAGGGTAGGACTGAAAACTGCGGCTTATTTTGTAAGTGGTTTGCCGGGTGAAACTGTAGATGATGTCGAAATGTCGATTGATTACGCTTGTACACTTGCAAAAGAGGGCTTGGATGAGATTGCATTCTCCAGATTTGTACCTCTTCCTGGCTCGGAACTTTATGAAAAACTTGTTAGAGAAGGCAAATTTGATGGATCCTGGCTGAAATTAACAACCACTGATGATCTTTCACTTGAGGAATCTTTTTCCGAGCATATTTCTACGGAGGAACTCAATAGACTTAGAAAAAAAGCATATTTAAGGTTTTACTTAACAAAAGTATTTTACCATCCATTCAAAGTGTTTAAGTCAATTATTAATGTTCTGAAGAAAAAAGGAGAACTAAAGACTGAAAGGACTCTGATTACAATGCTCAAAAAATACAACTAATAAGAAAGGGATCCACTTGAAAATAGAGTATGTTCTTGAATGGGATAAATACTGGGTAGGACATAACAAATCGTTTTTGGAGAAGGGAGTCAGATTTACAGAAAATATATCCTCTCCTTTTACGTGAAGAAGATTTTAGGCCTATATTTTAAGCAAGAGGGTTTTTTTGGATTGTGGCTCGGGTAGTTCTGAGTGTCAATGCGATTGCCATCATTCAATGAAAGGTATATTGTATTCTATATTTCAAAGTGCGCAGTCAGGAAGACTTGTAATAGGTTTTCGTTCTTAAATGGGGTTGTTGGTGATATATTTAGACTGCCATATAAAAGAAGGAAGTGTTTTCGGGATATATAACCTTGGGTAATGGAGTACTTCCTTCAGGAGGAACTTGTTACCATTTTGAATGAATTTTACAGGGTGTTGATCACCGGTTCGTATGTTGTTCTTTTCTAGCCTTGCAGTTTTAGCCCTTTTATTCTTGTTATGGACAGTATAACTCTTTTTGTGACAAGAATATGCAGAGTGAAATTCTGGTATACTCCTGATGAATTTACAAAGTTGACATCAAAAAAGCATGCCAAATCTATTATTAACAAAACCAGACTTAGTTTTGAGGCAATTCATTTCTCTTTTGATGGCTTGTTTTCTCATCATGTTGTTGTGGCGAAAAAGAACGGTTAAGGTATTAATGCATTTCATAGATAGCTTGCAAATAGAATTATAGTCACTCATATAACTGAACATTTTAACTCATAATTTAATAAGGAATAAGGATGAAAGTTCTATTAGTTAACCCTCCTTTTGAGCAAGAGGAGGAATCTGTGGGAAAAACTAAGAGTGTTAGAAAGGTGTTGAATATTATACCCCCACTTGGGATCACATATATTGCTGCTGTTTTAGAGAAGATTGGAGCCGAAGTTAAAATCATTGATTGTGCAACAGGGGTCTCGTATGAAAAAGTTTTTAAAATGTTAAAGGAAGAATTCCCTGACGTTATCGGTATAACTTCTACCACCCCGGCATTTGTTAATGCGAAAAAGGTAGCTTCCTTTGTAAGGAGGGAACTTCCAAGGGTAAAAACGATCATAGGAGGTGCACAGGTAAGTGCATTGCCGCATGAAACAATGGAAACCAGCCTCTTTGATATAGGTGTATTAGGTGAAGGTGAGCTTACAATTGAAAAACTGTTTAAGAATTATGAAAACAATGATTTCAAGGAGTTAGATAAAATCAACGGAATTGTTTATGTGAATGAGAATGGAGTACAGCAAAATAAAAATCAAGAATTTATTAATAATTTAGATTCAATACCACTGCCAGCAAGGCATTTGCTTCCTCATCCTATATGTTATCAACCGACGCCTGCTTCGTGCCGCAGAGTGCCTTATGCTGTGATGATTACAAGTAGGGGTTGTCCAGCCCAGTGTACTTTCTGTGATAGAAAGATATTTGGTGAGAGTTACAGGATGAGAAGTACCGCTAACCTTTTTGCGGAAATAGAAGAGGTAGTTTCAAAATACGGAGTACGGGAAATCAGGCTTTTTGATGACACATTTACTGTAAAGAAGAAAAGAGTATATGAAATCTGTGATGAGTTTGAAAGAAGAAAGCTTAATGTTATATGGACCTGTCTTACTAAGGTTGTCAATGTTGACGGTCCCATGCTTAAGCGCATGAGAAAAGCGGGATGCTGGCAGGTGCTGTATGGATTAGAATCTGGCGATGACAGGATGCTCAAGCTACTCAGAAAAGGCAACACTGTGGAGAAAAATAAAAGGGCTATCCGACTTGCAAAAGAAGCAGGTCTGGAGGTAAGGGGTGACTTCATCGTGGGCACTCCCGGTGAGACATGGGTAAGCCTTGAAAAGACTGTACAATTTGCAATAGATATGAAGCTGGATTATGCCCATTTCAACAAGTTTAACCCTCTTCCGGGAAGTGAGTTATATCGACAACTTGTAAGACAAGGTTATAAGTTTGATTTTTCAAAGAGTTCAACATTGGATCACACGGAAGTTTTATATATGAACCCTGGTATGGATAAAGATAAATTTTCAGAATATTTGGATAAAGCTAATAAGAGATTCTATCTCAGACCGAACTACATTTTGCATCGTTTATTATCTATCAGGTCTTTATATCAGCTAAAGGGGCAGGTATACGGTTTTCTTGCGATATTAGGTATGTAATATTCACATAGGTTTTTAAGTTAATCTGTCGTTATTATATGTATGTTAATTAGATTATGGGCTGGCTGGAAACTAATTGAGCATTTCATTGTAATCGTAAAGCAGAAGTCATTTCTGGACCCAGTCTTCAGTCTGCGGCATTTCTTAATGGATTTTATTTATAGAGCAACTAAAAAAGGGTATAATATCTCTATGATACCATATAATATGTAAGGCCAGTATGTATGGTGTTTCAAAGACAGGTACTAATTTAGTTCAGTATATTAAAAGAGGCAGGAAATATATCTGGACAACTTTGAGATTAAGACTAACCTGGTTCTGAAGGTCAAAATAAAATATATAGTCTGAGTGAATATGTGTTGATTTAAAATTAATTTTAATAGATCGAAATAATGCCTATGGTTCTACTTATCTTTCCAAATACCAGCCCTTTTCCTTACCATGCGATGACACCTCTTGCAATTTATGCAGTAGGAACTTATCTGGAAACGAAAGGGATAAACGTAGAGTACTATGATGAGAGGGTGCAAAGTAAGCAGAAATTGGAAGAAATCCTTGATAAGGGTCCTGAAATTATAGGAGTTAGTGCGCTTACATCTTTTCAGATCCTTAGAGGTCTTGCTCTGACAAAATATGTCAAACGACGCTGTCCTGAAACACCTGTAGTTTGGGGAGGTATCCATCCAACTATGTGTCCTGAGCAGACGCTTAAAGAACCAATGATTGACTATGTGGTAATCAATGAAGGTGAAGAAACGCTCTATGAGCTATTCCAGCATCTCAATAGTGGAAGTCAAAATCTGAATACAATAGCTGGTTTGGGGTGGAAAGATCAAAATGGGAAAATGTACATCAATCAAGAACGTCAATTTCTCGACATGGAGAAAGTACCTTTTACTTTCCAGGGAAAGGCCAAAGAGCACCTCCCATTTTATATAAAATCGAATGGTTTCCCAACAGTTGGATATCAAATGTCCAGAGGGTGCCATTGTCGTTGTCGATTTTGCTATAATACTTTCTATCATAAAGAAATATGTCGAAATAAACCACCTGATGTAATTAAAAAAGAATTAGAATCTCTGATTTCTTTAGGAGTAAATAATATCTTCTTTATTGATGACAGTATGGGGGGAAAAAGATCTTTTCTTTATGAACTGGCGTCCATACTGGAGGAACTCCCTTTGAAATGGTCTGGAAGTCCAAGAATAAATTATATGAATGAGGAATTGGTAAGTAGATTTGAAAAGAATGGTTGCCAGTGGCTTTTCTTTGGCTTAGAATCTCCTTTGGACAATATTTTAAAATACATAGGTAAAGACATGAAAATAAAGCATATTGAGAAAGGAGTTGAGGTTATGAGGTCTTCTTCCATTATTTCAACCTATTCACTCATGGTTGGCTTCCCAAAAGAAACATATCAAGAATCTCTGGACGTTTTAACATTTGCAGATAAATTAATTGCTCTTCACCCTTCTGCTGAAGTTGCAATTCAACCATATGCTCCTCTACCGGGTTCAGATCTTTATGAAGAGGCCAAGGAAAAAGGGTTTAAACCTCCTTCCAGTTTGATTGACTGGAGCTATTTTACAATGGATAAGATTCATACTCCCTGGTTGCGGAACCGGCCCCTTTTTAAAAATGTTTACCTCATTTCTTTTTTAGCTTTCCGTTATAAACATAAATTGGGAGATCTTAAACAATTTCGATGGGTTTTCTATTTAGTGCATCTTACCGCTCGATTTCGGTGGCGCTATCGCTGGTTTGGTTTTTACATTGAGGGATTAGGATATAGTGTTTATACAAAATGGAAATTTTGGAGAGCAGCCAGGAGGTGAATATGAAAGGGAACTGTAAAAGTCCCAAATCAAGAGTTGCGGTAATTGTCCCTGTCTATAATGATGGTGCGACATTAGGGTTAACCCTTCGGGCGATTGAACCAGATATTATACGTTTTGGGTGGGATTTTATTGTCGTTGATGATGTAAGCACGGATGACTCGGCTAAAATTGCCAAGGAATATAGAACACAAGTTATTCGATTAGAGCAAAACAAAGGGGTGGCTGCCGCCCGCAATGCAGGGGCAAATGCCACGGAAGCTGATATTTTAGTTTTTGTAGATGCCGACATTAAGCCTCAGCCTGAGACACTATTTGCTATGGTTAATGTTTTGCAAAATCGCCCGGAAATTCACGCAGTGGGAGCTTACCCTCTCCCCGGTGATTTGAGTCCACAATGGAGTTCTCACTTTGTTGGTCTTCGTTCCAGCTGGGGCTACCATTGGAACGATAATGAGGAGGAAAGATTTTTTTCTTCTGTTCAATCAGAATGCGGAGCAATTAGGAAAAATGTTTTTGAGAAATGTGGTGGGTTTACGGAGCGCCATAGTGGGGTGGGGATGGAAGAGTTTTATTTGGGTCATGTGATGGAAACAAAAGGATTCAAAAATATTTTGCTTCGCTCTGCTTCATATCAACATTATTATAAGTCTCTAACAAAGCGCTGTTTCACCTTAATTGAGAGAACGTCTCGATGGGTCCCATTGTTTTTAAGTAGAAAAAAGTTTGAAACTCACGGTGCAGTTGGGTCTCAAGATGCCGCTTTTTCATGTGTATTAACTTTTATTGCTTTAACTGCATTAAGCGCAGGCATTTTTATCAGATGGGGAATTACCATAGCAGGATTAACATTGTTAGTTCAAATAATCTTTGAATGGACTTTCTTGAATTTTGCTTATAAGGTTTATGGGTGGCGAATGGTTTTTTATTCTTTACCAGCGTTACAAGTAATGCATTTATTTATAGGTCTTGGCTTTATTTGTGGTTTAAAAAAATATTTTTTGGGTGTCTTTTATAGCTCATCTAAAAAAACTATATTCTAATCCTTAGACATTCTGTTCTTTCCATTCACTGTAAAAGATTCATATGTTTTTATAGTATTACTCTGTAAAACTTTCCTTTTTTAGGAAGATTTTGTTAGTACGTAGGGTGGTATCCCTTTTGGTTGTGGCAACTTGCCTCGTTATGTCATTAAGCATTTAAAAATACGCAGACGTTAAATATATAATATCCGTTAATGAACCTTTGTTAGGAATCAGAGAAAAGGAACTTTTAAATCAATGTATTAATCCAGGCTGGATTTCGTCGGATGGTCCGTTTGTAAACAGTTTATTGTAACAGTGTGTCTTTAAATAAAATAAATATTTTCTTTCTTATACGTTCTCTAAATATAGGCGGCACCGAGCGCCAATTAATAGAATTGGTCAAAGGTCTTGATAGTAATCATTTTGACATAACTGTAGGGCTCTTCTATAACGAAGGTGCATTAATAGAAGAAATTAAGAGTATGCCATGGATACATGTGGTCTCATTAAATAAGTCTGGTAGATGGGACATTATAAGGTTTGTTTTAAGGTTTATAAAGCTGTTGAAATCTTTACAGCCTGATATCCTTTACTCTTTCCTTCCTGATGCAAATATAGCTGGATTGATTGCTGGAAGGCTGTCAGGTGTGAAACGGGTCGTATGGGGCGTGCGGGCTTCAAATATGGCTGTCAGCCGTTATGACTGGCTT
>Ga0208132_1000968_pt1 | contig 12971 bp, 12 predicted proteins | sample ETNtaG_16_FD_185785 | JGI IMG/M metagenome (GOLD analysis project Ga0208132, IMG submission 185785) | Marine microbial and viral communities from oxygen minimum zone, Eastern Pacific Ocean - ETNP201406SV199 (SPAdes) (version 2) | ecosystem: Environmental > Aquatic > Marine > Oceanic ... | reverse complement strand
CGATGCTGATAAGGACATAAAAAACAGTGCTTCAGAATATGACAGAATCCTCTTTTCCCTCTTCTACAAAATTGTCGAAGGAAATGGCTGATAAAATATACAGCGATGAAGAACTAATCAGTCGCTTCCAGGAAGGAGATGAATATTCCTATGTAGAACTGGTTAATCGATATCAAGATCGATTAATAAACTTCACGTACCGCTTTTTTGGTGATAGGGAAGATGCAGAAGATGTCGTACAGGATACTCTTATGAAACTTTACACTCACAAGCATTACTATCGTAATATTGCAAAGTTTTCAACATGGATATATACTATCGCCTCAAATTTGTCTAAGACCGAATTACGAAAGAGAAAACGAAGACCACATAAACTCATAAGTCAAATGGGTTTGGAAGGTCAAAATTGGGATGTACCTGATGAAGATAAAACAAATGAAGAGATTGAAATACAATTCAACGAAACTCAAATTCAAAGAGCTATGCTGACTCTTCCTCTTCATTTTAGAACTGCTGTAATACTTCGAGATATTCAGGAACTTTCCTATGAAGAGATTAGTAATATACTCAACGTACCACTAGGTACAGTGAAGTCAAGGATAAACCGTGCTAGATTGCAGCTCCAAGAAGAGCTAAAACATGTAAATGAAACAAGGAGAACATAAATTTGATGAATTGCTACAAGTTTCGGGATTCAATATCCCTATACATAGATAAAGAACTCTCTATAAAAGATATCAACCGTTTTAATCACCATTTAGAAACATGTAGTTCCTGTCGAGTGTTGTTCCAAGGAACTTTAAACGTTGTATCTTCCATGAAGAAAATACCTGCAGTGACTGTTTCTGCTGATTTTGGTAAACGGCTTCAAAAGCGTATCACACGTGAGCAAGCTCGTGAGAAAACTCGCAGACGAAGGATGGTTCCTGTGCAGAGATTGGGGCTTCAGCCGAGATATGCATTTGCTTCTGTCACCGCATTGGTTGCTATATTGGTTATTTCTGTGAGCATCTTTACGGTAGATAATGATGATATTCCAGTGATTGGGAATACACCTGCGTTATCTACTACTAGCGAAGTAGTACCTCAAGAGGAACCGGAGTCTCACATTCCTGTAAGTTCACTTGCTGCGGGTTCTCAAGAAGATTCTTCCATGATTAACATGCCGCCCATACATCCTCAAATACAGAGCCAAGTTAGACAAGTAAGCGGAAATTAATCTCAGTTCTCTCGACTCTCCTTTTATTTTTTCACCTTGGTGCTTAAGTTATATGCGTGAGTAATTCAAAGAGCCTTCCAGACACTTTCACCATCTATTCATTTTTTACTGTACTATTGGTTCTAATTCTGTTTGTCCTTTTTATTTTTCCTGCGCCAGAAGGTATACTTTTTTCAGTTTTGCGAATTTTGCTGATATTACTTGTTGGACTACTCTTTTATCAATCTCTTCAGCCCTCTCGAAAACTTACAGAAGTAGAGAAAAGAATTCATGATACAGATTTCCAGTCAACTAGCTCATTTGATCCTCTAACTGCTATTCAACGAGATGACGAGGATTTAATAGAGGATTTATTGGGTAGTGCCACTGAGTTTCTGAGAAACGTCTTTCCTAACTTTACATCTGGAATATACTTGGCAAATCTGTCAGGCAGTGAATTGGTTTTAAGAAGAGAGACAGGTGAGACTTCCCAATTTATAGAAGCGCTTGATCCGGATGATGAAAATATTCGACAATTACTATCATCTTCAGAGACAAATGTAATACTTCCGGGGGATGAAAATAGTCTATATGAGGTATTCATAAAAGATTCTGAACCTCAACTTTCACAGGGTGCACTGCTTTCAGTTCCCATACACTTTAAAGGTTCCATAAAAGGACTTTTAGCTGTCCATTCTGAAAGATTCGATGAACTAGAAAATCGCGATAAAATTCTGTTAGAAAACCAAGCTATTCAAATAGGAAGTTCCCTTAGTTTATTAAGAGGTCGTGCTAAACTTTTTACAATAAACAAATTTGAACAGAGTTTTCGAAAGTTGGTTGGAGAACTCGATCTAACCAGATCCAAAGAAGAGATGCTATCTTCACTTGTGCAATTTTGTGAAGCAGAATTTTCTTTTGATAAACTTTCCATAGTATTATTAGATCACAAATCTTCGGGGAAAGCTTTCATTGTCGGAAATTCCGGTTTTACCATGGATTATGGAGTTGGAGATGATATAGTGTATTCCGGAACTCAGTTAGAAAAAGTAATATCTAGTCAGGAAACTCTTGTTATTAATTCTAGGGATGAGATCGCTACTGAAGGAAGATTTACAGTTGGAGATATTGACGAATTTAATTTTCAGTCGTATATCGCTGTACCAATTAAGAGTCAGCATGGAGTCCAGGGCGCAATAGTGTTGGAAAGTTTTACATCCTTACATTATGATGATTCATGCAGTGATCTGCTTGAAATAGTTGCCACTGAATTAGGTGTTCTTATTAATTGGTGGGATACTTTTGGTAATATTCGAGAAACTGCTTCCAGAGATGGTCTCACGGGTCTATTTAATCATCGTGTCTTTGTTGAGCGTTTTGAAGATGAGCTTCAGCGTGCAAAACGATTTGGTGAGTCAATTGTGCTCATGATTTTAGATCTGGACAAATTCAAAAGGATAAACGATACTTATGGCCACCTGTATGGTGATTATGTGCTTAAAACAACGGCAAAATTATTGAAAGAAAGCGTTCGAGCAATTGACATCGTAGCTCGGTATGGTGGAGAAGAGTTTGCTGTGATATTAATCAATGCTCAAAAAGATACTACCATGCCTACCATGAAGCGGACTGTTAATAGTATAGCAAGTTATGAATTCGAAGAGGACGGTATAACTGAACGAATGACTATAAGTGCCGGAGCAGCTGAGTTTCCTTCTGATGGAGACAACTTAAGAGATCTTATAGCAGTTGCTGACGAAGCGATGTATGAAGTAAAACGAAAAGGTGGTAATGACGTCGGACTGCCTGATAAAAGTTCTACCTGATTCGTTTTGCTCTACGCCGCATAATTCTTTCGATTTCTTTAATTTTTTTTGGTATTCCATTTGATAACCACATTGGGCCATCTTCTGTCATCAATACGACATCTTCTATTCTGATGCCGATTCCACGGTAGCGTTCATCTGCAGTTGTATCATCTTCTGCTATGTAAATACCTGGTTCTATAGTGAAAACAGAACCTATTTTTATAGGAGCGTGGTGTCCTCCAACATCATGAACATCAAGACCAAGCCAATGTCCAATACCGTGGATGAAGTACTGACCAAATCCTCTTTCTGTTAGATATTCCTTGCCAATCAAATGAATATCCTTTATTGTCATGCCCACTTGAACTGAATCAAAAACTGTTTGTTGAGCATCGAAAACATAAGAGTACAATTCTGCTTGTGATTCACTAAACCGACCGTTAACAGGTATAGTCCGAGAAATATCGGCTGTATACATATTATATTCTGCTCCAATATCCATGAGGAGAAGATCACCATCCTTCATTGTGCGATTGTTCTTAGTATAATGCAGAATAGTGCTATTAGGACCCGATCCTACTATAGAAGGGAAGCCTGGGCGTTCACATCCGGCATCCCGGTAAATAAACTCGATAGCAGCTTCGATATTATTTTCCTTAAGTCCAGGCTTAGTTAACATCATGGCCTCTTCTAAAGCCTTACCTGTAACATCGATAGCCTTTTGAAGATACTTTACTTCTTCATCAGATTTAACGTGCCTCATTGCATGAATGAAGTCGCCGACATTTTTTTGTTCAATGTTTGTTAGATCATAATTTTCAAGAATATCGGTAACAATGGCAGGTACACCAAAGCGGTTTGGAGAAATGATGTTGGTGTAAAGTGTATCAATGTATGGTAATAGATTTTCCAAACGAACTTCGAAAGAATCTACTGGTTCAGACGAATTAAAACCCAATTCACGTTTTACTCCTTCAACTCCCAACCGTCTTCCAGTCCACACTTCTATTTTAGGATTTCTAGGAAGAACGAAGAGAATTTCTTTATTTATCTCTACATTGGTTGTACTATATAATTTTCTAGATATCATCATTAAGATTCCACCTGGTTCGTCATGCCCAGTTAAATACCAATAATCATTATCTGGACGGAAATCGAATCCAACATCACCATTTCTCATATGGATATTGGCAGTGAACAGAATCATGGCAGAACGACCAAGAAGCTGGTGATGTATAGTTGCCCTTCTTTGGCGAAATACTTCAGAACTTTGAGGAAAAAGGGAACTAATTGTTAGAATCAGGCTTAAAAATACGATTTTCATTGATCTTTTCTCCAGAAGTTATGCTGAATGGGTGAAAATACGTAAATTCTCTTGTCATATCACAGGGCTAAAGATAAATTTTTTAGACGGGAAATTGTGAAAACCCACATAAATAAAAACGTAATACATCTACTATTAGCTGTTTCTTTGCTCCTTTCAGGATGTTTTGTAAATCAACCTGCTTCATCTGAGTCTTATGTAGAACCAGTTGAAGATAACACTGTGCCAGAAATAAATAGTCGAGCACTAGATCATTTCATGAATGGTGAATTTCTGATGATGCAACGTCAATATGCTCGGGCAGTTTTAGAGTTTCAAGATGCACTTCAATACGATCCCGGTTCTCCGGATATCCTAACGTCACTGGCTACTGCTTACCTCCATCTGGGTAAATCAAAAAATGCTGAATCAGTTTTGTTGCAAGCATTATCCTTAAATCCTCTCCACGAAAATGTGAGAAGTTTGTTAGGGCAATTTTATCTAATGAAAAAAGATTATGAAAAAGCTGAAGAGCATTATTGGATGCTTCAATCAACCTATCCAGAAAAAGTTGAATACAGTTACATGATGGCTGATTTATCACTTCGAAAAGGAGATAAACAATCGGCATTGGAGCAGTTCAAAGCTATCTATGAAAAGGATAACTCAGACTTATCCGCTTTGGTAAAAGTAGCTGAATTAGCAGGCGAGATGGGTGACTTAAATTACGCTTTCGAAGCGTACCAGATCTTAGTAGGGCAAGAGCCTAGAAATCTAGGGTATTGGCAAAGCTACAGTGAACTGGCGGTAATCCTTAGAAAATATGAACAAGCTATTAATGGCCTTGAGAATGTTGTTTTACTCTCATCAAATAGTAATCCAGAGATATTGAGTATGCTTGCAGTTCTCTGTTATGAAAAAGGTGAATATCAAAAAGCAGATTCAATTTTGACTGATCTCTATTTACAAGGTCAAAGGGATTCTCAACTGTTTTATTATCTAGGTCTCTCGAAGCTACAAAAAGAGGACTATCAAGCGATGGAAGCATTTTCTCATGAGTTTAAGGAATCATATCCAGAGGAAATGGCTGCTTATACAAACTTGGCACTATCGTACATTAATCAAGACAAACCGTTGGATGCGATTGGAATTCTCCTTCAGGCAAGAAAGCTATTCCCTGATGACTTCTCTGTGAATTATCTATTAGGAAGCAGCTATAGCATGGAAAAAAATTATTTGCTCGCTAAGAATAGTTTGCAGACTGCATTAAATATTTCTCCTGATTCACGAGCAACAAAACATCTGTTGGCAACAGTTCTTAATCATTTAGAAGAATGGGAATATTTGGATGAACTTTATGTTGAACTCTTAGCCGGAAATGCTGATGATAGTCAAGCACTAAATAATTATGGCTATGCTTTGGCAGAAAGGGGAATTAGATTGGAGCAAGCACTCGACATGGCGAAACGTGCTAACGAGTTGGAACCAGACAACGCTGCCTATTTAGATACGATCGGATGGATTTATTTCAAAATGAGATCTCTAGAAAAAGCCAAATACTACATTAGTCGTTCACTTGAGCTCGAAAGTGACAGTGAAGTCGTTCGTGAACATATGGATGAGATTCTGAAAGAATTAGATATTGAAAAGCTTCCAAATACTGTAAATAATTAGGGAAGTAAAAGCATGCTAAAACTCTCTGTGATTATCCCTATTTATAATGAACTTGAGTCTTTGCCGGAATTATTAGATGAACTAGCATCTGTTCTAAAGAATAATTACGACTATGAGATCATCTGTGTGGATGATGGAAGCAATGACGGCTCGGCGCAATTTATCAAGGATCAATCCTTGCAGAATGATCATCTTATCAGCCTTAGATTCCTGAAAAACTCCGGGAAGTCATCTGCTCTGAATGCTGGATTTGATAAAGCCTCTGGTGACTACGTCATTACTATGGATGCGGATCTACAGGACGATCCATCCGAGATTCCCAACTTGATTACCGAACTGGAAAAAGGGTATGATCTTGTCTCCGGTTGGAAAAAGAAGCGGCACGATCCCATTTCTAAAAGATTACCGTCAAAGATGTTCAATCTTGTAACAAGGTTGATAACTGGAGTAAAGATTCATGATTTTAACTGTGGATTAAAAATCTACAAGAAGGAAGTGGTTAAATCTCTAGAAGTATACGGTGGGCGGCACCGTTATATCCCAGTTTTAGCGGGACAAAGAAACTTCAGAATCTCAGAAATTGTAGTTAATCATCGTCCCAGGCAATATGGTACAACTAAGTATGGGGGTTTCAGATTCTTTCACGGCTTTTTTGATCTGCTTTCTGTTCTTTTCTTGGATCAATTTGATCAGAGACCTTTACATTTTTTTGGACTATTTGGATTAGGAAGCATCTTAATTTCGTTTGTAATTGAAGGATACGTATTGTTTCTTAAGATTGCCATTGGACATTCCTTCCAAAAACACTTTGCCTTAATACTCTTTGGAGCGATGTTGTTTTTTCTGGGACTTTGGTTCTTTTCAATTGGATTAATTGCAGAGATGATTGCCAGAACACAAAAATTAAGAGAAGAACAGAATCATCAGGTAATCGAAGATTAATTCTTCGGTAAAATGAAAATATCTATTGTGGGTACATTCCCTCCGTTTAGGGGAGGAATTTCTGATCTAAATTCTGGATTAGTCCAAAATCTCTCTTCCCGCCATGAAATTCAAACTCTTAATTTCACTACCCAATATCCAAAAATATTTTTTCCTGGAACATCCCAGCTGAAAAAAGGTACTCCCGCAGTCCAACTAAAGAGTGAACGGGTTTTGAGTTCTATCAACCCATGCTCATGGCGCAAGACAGCAAATAAAGTCATCGAATTTAATCCGGATATTCTCATATTTCGATATTGGATGCCGTTCTTTGCACCAGCTTTTACATCAGTCGTAAAGCGAGTTAAGAGGAATCTGGATGTAAAGGTTTTGGCCATTTGTGATAACATTATACCTCACGAAAAGCGACTATTTGATGAAATGCTCACTCGTCGCTTTTTTGATCACATAGACTATTTTCTGGTTATGTCTAAATCTGTTGAAAATGACTTAAAAGAAATGTATCCTGAGTCGGAATACAGATATGCACCACATCCAGTTTATGATATTTTCCGTGATAGAATATCCAAGCAGGAAGCACAGCAAAAACTGAACCTTGATACTAAACGAGTCATTCTTAATTTTGGTGTAATAAGAAAATATAAAGGTTTGGACATACTTTTAAATGCAATACCGAGACTTAAGTCTGAACTGGAAGATTTTACTGTACTTGTGGCAGGCGAGTGCTACGAAGATCTGGACATGTATAAGCAGTTGATCAGATCGCTAAATATTTCAGATATTGTTGATTTGAGAGCAGAATTTATTCCCGACAATGAAGTCCACCTCTATTTTTCTGCAGCGGATGTTGTAGTTCTTCCTTACCGTTCTGCGACACAAAGTGGGGTAGTTCCCATCGCTTTTAATTTCGATCGTCCGGTTATAGTCACTGATGTGGGCGGTCTGCCGGAGATCGTCCCGGATGGTGAAGTAGGTTTTACTGTTCCATGTGATTCCGAAGCTGTGGCTGGAGCTATTCTGAAATTCTACAAGGAAGATTTAGAAGAGACCTTTTCAGGAAATATTGCACATCATAAAAGACTAATATCCTGGGAAAATTTTGTGGAGAAAATTGAAGAAATGATTTTGGTTTGAGATAGAGATGTTTATTGTTATCACACCTGCCCGGAACGAAGCCGATCAAGTAGAAGAGCTGGTTAACTGTATGCGTAATAGTTTGATTGAATCTTTGTATAATTTTTGTACTTTAGAAGAGTTGTGCCTGCTATGACCGTATTTGGTAAACATGATCGTGTTTTTGTAGCTTGGACCGGTATATCGCGCCGCAGTGAACAAATCTCTGAAAATCTTCATATGTCATATTTTCGTTTCGATAGATCAAGTGGTAATATATTAGGGAGGTTTGGTAAACTCCTGGCAAACTTTTTAAGAACGTTGATGCTCTTGTTTAAAGTTAAACCTAAAACATTATTCATGTACCATGTTCATCCATTTATCAGTTGCACAGGATTAATCTACAAGTCAATATCAGGATGCCGCTTAGTCTGTGATCTCCATACTGGTGCTTTTATGGGCTATCACGTCTTTCCTTTGACTATCTTAAATTACTATCTTTGGCAGAAGGCGGATTGTATTCTCCTTCATAACAGGGAATCAGGACGATTTCTTGGGTCTAAACACCGATCGCTGGTCCAGAAAATATTTGTCTTGGAAGATCCTATCCCAGTTTTTCCAAAACATGATGAATCGTTAGTTGGAAAGTGGAACGTTGATGGTATTTCGGGTTTACTGATAAGCAGATTTCGTCCCGATGAGCCCATTGAGGCCTTTCTAGAAGCTGCTCACAACTTTCCTAGTATAAAATTCTTTCTTACTGGAAAGTATGAAGCAGCCCGATTTCCTCTTCTTGAACTTGTACCCCAGAACGTGAACCTTACCGGTTTTATTCCCGATAATGAATATATTAACCTGTTGAGATCGGTTAATTTTATTGTTGTTCTGACTAATTGGGAAATGACTCTCGTTTCTGGAGGCTATGAAACCTTGGCTGTGGAGAAGCCGCTAATAGTGTCTGATACAAGAACTTTAAGAGATTATTACTCCAAGCATGTTGTTTACTCTGAAAACAGTCCAGATGGAATAAGTCAAGCAATCGCTAAGTTGATTGGAAATCTTGATCAGTATGAATCTTTAATCAAGGAACTGAGTAAACAGAAAAAGGAGGAATGGGATGAAAAGAAATCCCAATTGTTGGTAAAACTGAGTCTTTAAGATGCTGAAGTGGGAAGGTTAATTATTGAATCTTGAGAGACTGTCGTTCCTCAGTATATGCCTGATGTAGGCTTGCTGTTTTTTAGTAAATACTTTTTTGAACTTACTGCTCTTTTGTAATGGTTTAATATTAGATAGCTTCCACTTTTCTTCAGTCAGCTGAACTGCTTGAGCTTTATGAGTATAATTTAACATGTCTGTTGAAAAGTCAAGTCCGATAACTTTGCATGTTTTCCTAAGGATTTCTTCAGGTCGAGACACGAGTTTCTCATACAAAACATGAACGTGATTGTTCTTGCCGATGTATTTACTGGATATTCTCAGGTTTTTCTTCCAGAGGTAGATGCATCGGTTTATTGATTGAGGTCCACTAAAATACTCTGGATATTTGCGACTGACATCATAAAGGGATGCTATGACGTCTTCACCACGACGGAGTACATGAACGAATGCAGTTTCAGGTTCAACAGATGTTATCAGGTCAATATAGTATAAGTGTAATGGAGTCTTTTCCAGCCAGATATTTTTGTTTTCCCTAATACACATCTGATCAATTATATTGATCAGACTTTCTACCCATTTGCTTGTGTCAAATGTGAATCGAGGAAGCAGTGCACTCAGATCATTATACCCAATCTTTTTGAGCAAGCGTCTAATAGTTTCAATCTCACTTTTTCCGTACCATTTTGAGGGGCGCATCCAGAGTCTTTTTGGTATAGTTCTTCTGAAAAAGTGTGTCTCTGGTGGTGAAAATACACTGGTATGAGAAGCCAACATACTTTGAACAAGTGTTGTTCCTGAACGAGCTGTGCCGACTATAAAGACACGTTTCTTTATAGCAGAACTGGTATGGACAGGGTTCATGAAATTACCGTTAATGTTTTCAAGTTATCTTGTCATTACAGTATGAGAAATTAGCTCTTGAGTTTAGCTAACTTTACTAATTATTAGCCATTTTTGTCTGTTAATAATTCCATAGTCAAGTTCTCGCACTTTAAGCTGCCTACTCGCGCATTGAGCTTGGATCCAACTGAGTTTGTGCCGAACAAGCCCCGGTGCATCTGATTCATGACTCTTACCCACCCATTCGTTACCTTTGTAGTCCCTGTGAAAAGGCCAAGAAACACGAAGATAGGATGTGAGAAAAACCGCCCCGTCTGTAGAATTATCCTTGAAGCCGTCGAGCATTTTCTTTATCTGTAATTTGGAAGCATGAGTCCATATTGATCGGGCTAAAAAGAAGTCGAGTTTCTTGCCGAACACAGAGAAGTCGAAATCAGAGTTGTAATCTATCTGAGGTTGCTTTTCCTGAATAAAAATAGGATCGAACAAGTATTCCAGTGCTGTGTCTACCATAGCTTTATTGGGTTCAATACCGTGGTAGTGTCCCTGTCTGAGAAAATGAATGAGCCAGAATCCCCCTCGTAGAGCACCACAACCTACATCAAGGGTTTTGGAATCGGGGTTTAATCCTTCTCTGATCAGTAAAGCGAACTGTAGTCGTCCTATGATTTCGAATTGATCTACCGGACCACCGGTAAAAATATGTGTTGATATTAGACGAGCTTTGTCCTGTAATGTCATTTCTAGCATAAAGGATTGGCTCCTATATTGAAAGGTTTTTAAGGAATATGGGCATTTGTATTGTTGAAATCTTCATAGTAGGAGCATGGCACCAATTCGTAACCTTTCCTGATTGACTTGATTTGTTCAGTCGTCATTTCTCTGGTCCATTTGTCGATTTCAGTACTGGTCCTCCTTTGTATATCGAAATCGGTACCTTCAACATCATGTTGTCTAAGATAATTCGATACTTGGGATGTCCATTCCAAGTCAAGACTGTTGTATAGTTGCCTGAATTTCCTCTCCGGGTCATGACACAATGCTTCATGGGATATGGATATCCAATCTGGGTTCTCTAGCAGTTGTTTTTCCCAGATATGATGAAATATTGCCACCTGAAGACCCATTGCAGCCAGGGGATCATCCAAGACTTTGATATCTGCCAGGTAGGGTTGGAGATAATCTTCCGCTAGTTTTGTTTGTTTGAAGACTCTTCTGTTGCCGTCAGCAAGTTGCATACGTAGACAACTTGCCACAACGGCGGCTGGATGTCTAAACAAGACAACTATCCGGGGTTTAAAGTGGGAAGAGATGAACGGAATGACCAATCCCGAGTGGACAGATTTGATGATTCTTATCCTATGTTTCAAGTGGTAGTGGGCAAGAGATAACCTGCTGAGCGAGGTTGTTAGTATCTCTGTTGAAGAGTACACGTTCGAGGCACCATTATCTTTGACTACTGTACTGCATTTTGATACTATCCGCTCTTCAAGTCTCTTCTTGCTAAGTCCTGTGAGATGCAATAGACTATGGTTAAGGACTGTATTACTAAGAAGGAAGGAACGGTTAAAGATGTGATCCCAAAAAGCTCTAAGCACCGGTTCATCACTATCTTCACGAATATACGGCATTCGATGATAATTTCTCTTCCATAGAAATGAAAGGAAGTTAATCTTCTCGTTATCAGGTTCATGTAACATCCACGAATTGGGTGCTTGTGCTAGAACATTTGCCGTCCAAGTCGTTCCACTCCTTGGAACACCTACAATAAGAATTGGAAGGTGTGTATTCTGTTTCATAGTTCTTGACTAAATTTAGCTAATGATTAAAGAAACATCTACATTCAAAAAGGTCAACTTGTTTATTATCGGTGTTAACAAGTCAGGGACAAGCTGGCTCTATCATATCTTAAAGCAACATCCTCAGGTTTGTATGTCTGATATTAAGGAACTTTACTACTTTGGTAGGGTGTATCCAGAAAAGATGGATGAATACCATAGCCACTTTAGATTCGATCATGACTATCAGTACAATGGAGAGGCAACCCCAACGTATTATCGTAATGCAGGAACAGCTGTCCAGATCAAAGAGTATAATCCTGAAGCAAGGCTGCTTGTGATTGTCCGAGATCCCATTAAGAGATTCTTATCCCATTTCTACTATCACAAGCAACTAGGAATTGTAGCAGAAGATACCAATATTCAGCAGTTTCTGGCAGGTGACACTGGATTTCTCTTGAGTGATAGCCATTATGAGCATTCTCTTCCTTCTTTTTGGCATATATTTGGTGAAGAGCAATTATTGATCGTATCACTTGAGCAGGCTAAGACTGATCCAGAGGCTGTCTGGCAGAAACTTACAGAGTTTCTGAAAGTGAACCCCGTTCCTTTACCTCTTCCTCGAGATAGGTCAGAGAATCCTACTGGAAGTAAATGGTTCCGAAGTATATATCGAGCAACAATCCAACCTGTCAAGCGCCGAAATTATGGCCTTTATGAAACCATGCTCAAGAATCGGGCTCTGCGGTGGACTAAGCTACTGTTACTTAAGTTGACTGGATTGGCTAAAAAGGATGAACTGTCTCCGAAGATTATGTCGAGACTTGTTGAGGAATTCGACCCCACTTATAAATATCTGAAATCGCTGGATATTTTAGACATCACGGCTCCAAATATCAATATGCAGTCCGGTAATAAAGAAAAGGGACTCTAGTACTGAAAGATGGCCATTCGAGCTCCCATTGCAGGTGTAGGAAAACAAGCAGCTATTTACGGTGTCGGTAACATCTTTAACAAGCTTGCCGCGTTCCTGTTGATTCCGATTTATACTCGCTATATGTCTATGACCGAAGTGGGTATTTTAGCTTTGTTGGAAATGGTGGAGATGTTTCTGATTACGCTCATACCTTTCGGAATGTTCAACGCCCTCTGGA